>Ga0315329_10000579_pt1 | contig 14412 bp, 6 predicted proteins | sample M150032315metaG_FD_203459 | JGI IMG/M metagenome (GOLD analysis project Ga0315329, IMG submission 203459) | Ammonia-oxidizing marine archaeal communities from Monterey Bay, California, United States - M1 500m 32315 | ecosystem: Environmental > Aquatic > Marine > Coastal | place: USA: California...
AAATGTGAGGTCCTAATATGTGCGGAATCTTTGGCTTCATCGGTAAACGTGCTGCTGCCCCATTACTGGTTGAAGGGCTTCGGAGGATGGAATATCGGGGATATGATTCGACAGGAATTGCTGTTCGAAACGGAGAGATTCAGGTCCATAAAAAGGTGGGTAAGGTCAAAGATCTCAAGAAAATATTACCAAAAAAAATCAAGGGTAATTGTGGAATTGCTCATACTCGTTGGGCAACTCATGGTGGAGTTACCGATGAAAACGCCCATCCGCACACGGATATTTCTTCTTCTCTTGCAATAGTGCATAATGGCATTATTGATAATGCCAAATTATTGCGCAAAAGGTTGGAGGCAAAAGGAATAGACTTTGCTTCAGACACCGATTCTGAAGTTCTTGCACATATGATTTCACTAGGTCTTGATTCAGGACAAGAGCCAATAGAGGCTGTACGTCAAACCCTGAGGAGAGTTGTTGGAACATGGGGTCTATGTGTTATGTTTGAAGAACATGATTTGATTATTTGTGCAGCGAATGGTTCACCACTAATTCTCGGACAAGGCGATGGAGAATCATTTGTGGCATCTGACCCCCATGCCCTTTCACCACATACACAGAGGGTCTCCTTCCTCGAAGATGGCGATATTGCCGTATTGAGGCGGGATGGGTACAATATTAGCAGACTTGAGGGCGGTTCATCCTCAACAGGAATGTCAATTCTTGAAGATGAGTGGGGCGAAGCCGATTTGGGAAAATACCCTCATTACATGCTCAAGGAGATTCACGAGCAACCAGAGGCATTACGTCGATGTATTTCGGGTCGACTTGATTATGCAAATGGTAATGGAAAATTAGGCGGATTGAGATTAGATTCCGCTACCCTTCGCGCCATACCACATGTTCGATTGATTGGATGTGGTACAGCATTAAATGCATGCAAAGTTGGAAGATTAGCGATTGAAAAATTGGCTAGAGTTCCAGCGATGGCCCATGTTGCTAGTGAATTTCGATACAATGATCCAGTTGTAGATCAACTTGGACTTCATTTTGCAGTTTCCCAGTCGGGAGAGACTGCCGATACTCTATCCGCGATAAAGGAAATCAAACTCAAGGGCGGGGCAGTATTTGGAATAATAAATGTCGTAGGTTCAACAATTGCGAGATTATGTGGACGTGGCGTATACATTCACAGTGGCCCCGAGCAAGCAGTTGCTTCAACTAAGGCATTCACAAATATGGTTGCTTCATTACTCATTTTTGCATTAAGACTAGGTCGAACAAGGTCATTCTCTCGGGCCAAGGGGAGGAAAATCATTGACGAATTCAAAAAGATGCCCGACCGTCTTGCAGAGTATCTTGAGAATCCAGGCCCCATTATGGAAGCAGTAGATGCAGTCAAGGATGCCAAATCGGTATTATTCCTCGGCCGTGGACCTTCTTCACCAGTTGCAAGTGAGGGCGCTCTAAAGTTGATGGAAATTGCATACATCCCTTGCTTATCATATCCTGCAGGGGAAATGAAACATGGTCCTATCGCTCTTCTTGAAGAAGGTTCACCCGTAGTTGTCATTGCTCCTGATGACGAAATGAAAGAGAAAACTGCAGCTTCAATTCATGAATGCCGGGCACGAGGTGCGCGCATCATTCTAATTCATGCAGAAGGTGATGAGATTGCTTCGGAAGGCGATATTTCTATCGCAGTACCTCGGTGTGACCCATTGCTAACACCATTGTTAACAGTAATTCCTACACAATTAATCGCATATCACACCGGACTTGCTCTTGGCTGTGATGTTGACAGACCACGTAATTTAGCCAAGTCTGTTACAGTTGAATAATCACTTCGAAATTACCCAGTCCTGGGATTCATTATCCCAGTAATGAACTGTACCATCTTCCGAACGCGACCAGTTGACACCATTTGCATCGACCCATTCACTTGGACCAATTTTAGTCGATGATTTTTCAGGGATGTGTTGCTTATTCTGGTTTTGGTATAGTATGAATCCAACACCACCAATTACTGCGATTAGTACTAGCATCAGTATCACAATCAATGTGTTTGAACTTTCTACTTCTAGCATTGAACGATTTGCATCAAGTGGGTATGCATCCAATTCATCAGCAACACCATCTCCATCCTTGTCAGAAGAATACTTTGAGTCATATGGGAAATCATCGAGCATATCATTGACACCGTCGAGGTCTGAATCCCGTTGTGATTCTGCGCAACCATTCGCATCTACTATTTCGCCTGCAGAAGTATAGGTACACTTGTCATCAGCGTCATTCACGCCATCAGAATCAGTATCTTTCTGCACGGTTGCACATCCATTGAAGTCAACGAGAACACCAGTTGGAGTATTAGGACACTGATCGAGACTATCGAGGTGGCCATCACCGTCTGTGTCACGTTCATTTGCCGCACAACCATCTAGGTTTACCGAGGCTTCATCTTGAGTGGAAGGGCATAGGTCATCACTATCTTTCACCCCATCTCCGTCACTATCTCTTTGTGAATCAGAGCATCCATTTAGGTCAATAGAAGTGATATCGATAGTTCCTGGGCAAAGGTCAAAATTATCGGTAATGGTATCGGAATCAGTATCCTTTTGCGAAGGAGCACAACCATTGGAATCAACAGTTTGAGCAGCTGGTGTATTTGGGCAGGAATCAGCAGAATCCACAACTCCATCATCATCAGAGTCCCTTTCATCATCAGAGCAGCCAACTCCATCAACTATCGATTCAGGAGGCGTTGTCGGACATTGGTCACGGTCATCTGTTATGGTGTCGCTATCAGTATCCCTCTGGCTTGCTGAACAACCACTATTGTCAGGATTTTCACCCTGTGGCGTAGCAGGGCAAGTATCGAATGCATCTTTGATACCGTCCATGTCAGAATCGCGTTGAGTATCATCACATCCTTGCAAATCAACGATTTCACCAACTCCAGTACTAGGGCACTGGTCTCCGTTATCTCCAACTCCATCAGAATCTGAATCAATCCACTCGTTAATGTCAGATGGGAATACATCTGCATTATCGCCAACACCATCACCGTCGGTGTCTATCCATTCGGTAATGTCAGATGGGAATTCATCCGCATTATCGCCAACACCATCACCATCGGTGTCTAAGCATTCAGAATTATCATTGGGGAATGCATCGCTGTTATCACCGCAACCATCGCCATCAGAGTCGCTTGTTTCATTTTCATCGGAAGGGAATGCATCTGCATTATCGCCAACACCATCACCATCGGTGTCTAGGCATTCGGAACTATCATTGGGGAATGCATCGCTATTATCCCCACATCCATCTCCATCTGAATCTGCCCATTCATACTGGTCATTAGGGAATGCATCACCATTATCGCCAACACCGTCACCATCGCTATCTTCCCATTCGGAATTATCGTTAGGGAATTCATCGGTATTGTCACCGTATCCATCATTATCGCTATCATTCCACTCGGTATGATCCCATGGGAATGCATCAACATCGTCAGTATAACCGTCATTGTCACTATCCTTCTGGTAATCAGCACAACCATTCAGGTCAACAGTATATCCTGGTAAGGTGTTATTACACCAGTCATCTTCATTGAGAACGCCATCTCCATCATCATCAAATGCCAGCTGAATACAGGTTTCATCTACATCCCATAGGCTTCCATTTTGGCTGTGTAAGTAGGCTACTGCGCAATACCATCCACTAGTATTCTGCGGAGTCCATGTCCAGTTTTCCCAATGGTTGGATGAACCAGTCCATGTTCTGTTTGCAGTGTATTGTAGAACTAGGCCATTGAAGTCTTCAATTTCGACATGCACTCTCCACGGCCCATTATTGAGTAATTGACTGGACATTATTCCGATACTAGTATTGTTAAAAGTAGTGAAATTAACTGCTGGCAAGGTTGGAGTATAACAATCGACTTTGTGCTCAAGAAGCGTTCCATTTGCTGCCCAAATGTCGGCCCAAAGACAATTGGAGCCTTGGGACAGATAGTTCCATGATGCAGTGGTAAATGCGTTTCCAGTAGTAGAAGTTGAGATGCTATTATTTCCACTATCGTGAATATTTGCCCCGTTTGAATTCCTAATCGACCAAGAATAATGAACATTGGAACTGGGCTCCAAGTCACTAAGGTTGACATTTGCTTTCCAGTCATTAGGGAAATCCGTATCGATGAAGGTTGGAGTCCAGCAGTCAATCGAGGTATCGAGTTGTAGTGTTGTTGAGTTGATAGTTCCTTCAAGGGATGCGACTAGGCACCAACTCTCGCTAATCCAGTTACGTGGATGATTGATAGTTTGATTATTCATCGCTCCAGCGTATGATGCGTTCCAAGAATAAGACCCATTGTCAACTGTCAGGAGATTGCCGCCATTCCATCTAGACAAACTCCAGTCCACTGAATAACTTGCATTCGCAGTTGTATTGTAAATGTACGACCATCCCGAAGTAGCGTTATTATTGCCAACAACAAGGTTCCCATTTACGAGAATTGGTTGAGGGGTCGAAGAGTTAGTTGCAACTTCTAGTCGATATGTGTTAGTATTGCCACTAAATCCGTCAACTCTAATGTGATAGGTACCATTTGTAATTGCACTCCAACTGATTTGTTCATTACTTGTTGAAGTCTCAGAAGAATCTAATTCAGTACCTGAATTATCGTATAGGAATAATTCGAGATCTCCGCCTGAGTCGATGAAGGTTAAGTTGAACCAATACGCATCACCACTATTCGCATAGAACGAATAGAAATCTTCGTCAATGCTATTGTGGATAGTTGCACTTTGGCTACTAAAGGGTAGAGAGATGGAGTGGGACTGATTGATTGCCTCATTTGGCTCATACGAATCTGCGATATTTTTTGCAGGAGTACTTCTGTTTGCATGTTCAATACTCATATTGTATCCTGCAGCACCGCCAGAAGCTAATACTCTGATTAATATCGTCCAAGTATTATTTGCATTAGTTGAGGAATTGAAAGTAGCTTGTTCCCAATCAACTTCGGTATCGCTGTGGTCAAGAGTACTCTTGAAACCTCCACCTTGGTCTTGGTATGCCCATAGAATTGCATCCATTTCTGCATGGTCATGTGTGAGATTAACCCAAATATTCTGATTGCCAGTCACATTGAACCAGAACCAATCCTCATCGCTGTAGGAATGTACTGTTAGGTTGGTGTAATTCGTGAAGGTATTAATCGGTACAGCGGCGCTCTGTCCATCATTTGGCTCATAACTATCTTGACTGGTTGAATTATTTGTGCCTGTAGAGTAATATGTTCCATTGTGATAATCCAGAACCTGACTGTTGGAATATTTGTATAGTCGCAAGGAAAACGTGTAATTTCCTGCTTGGATACACGGACCCCAGTGTGCTGTGTCAGTCATCGTGGCTTGGACGTTTTGCGTCATGTATCCAGTATCTGATGCACACAGAGAGCCCGTTGGATAGTAGATGAATAAACTCCATTTGTATTGGTCTGTGGTATCGAGGTTTGATGCGGTAATATCCGCTTCATCGGTGAGAATATTTGATGCTTGAATTACTTCATTGCCAGTGAGTGCCTCAACTGGCTGAACAAAGCCTGCTAAGGATGAACACAGAAATAGCAATGTGACGAAGACTACACGTTGCATGTCTATTGGCCTCGTCCACTCACATATGAAGGATTTCCTTCAAGCAACAGGTCACTGAATTGTGAATTTTTGGTCTTCTGCACTCCACAATATCGGCTTGTATCCCAGCATGTGGTGAGTATGACGCATTTTTATTACTCCAAGTTTACGAGTAATATCATCACCATTTCTTTCCATAGTGAGGTGCATAACTCCATCAGAAAGATAGTCTTCTACACCATATTCTCCGAATTGCTTGTGGTCCTCTCCTGTCATTTCACAGATGAAGAATGAGGTCAATTCGAGGCGTCGGCATGCCTCGAAGAGGCGGAAAATTTCGTCACGAGGGTTTTCCATCTTAGTGAGAGTAAAGAATGCGCCAAGAGAATCAAACACTAGAAGTTCAAAACCAATTGATTGACGGTAGGACGCAAGTTGCTTAATCAGTTGGCCCATCCAATCAATACGGTTACTCATTCCTTGCTCATCGAGTTGAACTCGAAGATCTGCTAGGTCGATAATAGCGATACGATTGCGAACTCTGGGGTCATCGACATTCATGCCCATGTTTGACATGTGCGAGCGCAAGGAGTCCTTTCCCTGTTCCAGTGTGACATAGATACCACTAGTTTCACCATATAGAACCGCATTGTATAGGAGAGAGAAAGCGACGGATGATTTCATAGCACCAGATTGTCCTGCGACGATGCAAATATGTCCTTGTGGAATACCGCCTTGCATGTTTTCGTCAAGCCCAGAAATGTAGGTTGGGATTCTCTCAATTTCACTCATAGGGGGGTGCCACCGGTACGGGTAAAGGCGATGTTCTCTTCAATATGACTGCACATGGCCTTGTATGGGAGTTTGGTTAGCGAGTGCGTCTGAACGCCGTGCGGAACTGCTAGGAAAAAGGTGCCAACCGCTGCACCAAGAGGCACTTTCCAATGTCGACGAGACCCCTCCGAGTGGTTTAGTAAACGACCAAGTGTTGACAATTTGCCGAAGGAAGGCTGCGGCCGTGCCAAATGGGCATGGGTTTTCGGTTGTAGTAGTGGCAGACACCATGGTCGGCGACCCAGATGACGCTCATGCCGCTATGGGTAAACCAGACGATTTTGCGAATGCATTATCGATGTTGAAGCACTTATCTGGACGTAGGCATCAAGTCTGGTCTGCCACAGGAATTCAGATATGTGGCGATTGGACTTTTTTCGTTGAATCTGCAATTGTTGAGGTTGAATCATTATCGAGCGAGATACTTGAAGAATTGATCGAATCAGAGTCATGGGTAGGGAAAGCGGGTGGCTATGACTTGGCTGGCGCAATGGGAAAGTATGCAAAATTGGTCGATGGCGATGAGTTAACTGTATTGGGTTTTGCACCCTCAGCTATACGATTGATCGAATAAAATAATTTCATTTTGGGTAATTTCACATCAATATGGGAGCGAGTCCCAATTCATGACGTGCAACATCAACAGTGACATCTCCTCCAGGTAATAAGAGAAGTTTATCGCTAGCATCAAGCGAGAAAACTGCAACACCCATCTCCTCTCCCACTGCCTTCAATTGCCTGCGACAAGCATTGCTTTGAGTGTCCATATGAATCAATGACCTGAGATCGACAATGATAGTATCTCCATTGTGGATGCGAGATGTAATCTCATTGAGTGGGAGGCGATGCATTTTGTCTGGAGACACATATCGTAATGCTCTATCCGGATGCCCAGTAATGCCACCTGAATGATGTGCTAAATCGTGGAATGGGTCACCATCCGGCGTCAATGGCCCGTTCCATCCCTTAGGTACATGCGATGTCCTCGTGATTGGTTTTGGAATTGAAATAGGGGCCGCAGGAGTACTTTCATCGGGGAGAATTACCGCATCTGGTACATCGATGAGATTTGATTGAACAGTTGTTCCATCATCGGGGCTTTTTGGTTTTGAGGCCTTTCGGCGATTACGCTGAACGGCCGGAACATCAGGATCAGGAAGTCCAAAGAACTGCCACAAATTTCCCATCGAATCACTCACTCACAGGTCAAGGTCGCCTAGAAGGTCGGCCAATGCCTGTGAGGCAGGGGTCGGTGCTGGTTCTTGAACCATCGGGGTAATGCTCTGAGTTTGAACCGGTTCTTGATACAAAGGCTGTGAAACCGGAGTCGGTTCAACATACGCAGGTTGCGCTATTGTGGTTGCAGTTTGAGATGCTAGATATTGCTCTCCATAGTACGACCACTGTTCCATCGTCCATCCCTCAGGAAGGCCACTAATCGGAATTGGGGGGCCCGAGAGGTTCTCTGGTGCTGGTTGTGGAGCAATTACTGGTGTTGGTTCTGGCCAAGAATCCACCATTGCGGGTAGTTCTTTTGTTTCGTGTATCACCGTATCTGGATTTCGTCCGCGTAAAAGAAGAACTGAGACAAGACCAACGATAACAAGTGCAAGAGCCGCTGTTACTGAAGTGGTTGTTGAAAGGCCAAATAGACCTTCAGTCGGCTTTTCATTAACAGTTACAATAACACTTGCAGTTGACTCCATACCATCATCGTCGAAGACTGTTAGGTTGACAACGAAACTACCGGAGGTAGGGAATTTGATAGTGATATTTTCGCCAAAACCATCTTCGAAACTTCCCTTGGTATTGGGGTCATCCCAACGGAAGATAAGAGTGGCTCGATCTGTTTCAGTATCGATACTTTCACTAGCGCTAAACACTAATGATTCGCCCTGTGTGGTGGTAAATCCTTCTTCAGGTTCTGAAATTATTGCGATTGGTGGGCGGTTTACGATTGTAACCTGAACGGTCTTACTATCGTGGGCGTCATTGTCATCCCATACATTGGCTGTGATAATTCTCAAGCCTGGCGTCGACCATGTCATCACCAAGTTTGCATCTTCTACATCACAGTCATTTGTCATGTTTCCATCTTCATCTGAATCTACAGATGACATTAGGTCCCAACAGAATTTGAGTTTATCTTGGTCAGCAAAGTCAATTGCTGATGCATTTAGGATCAATATCTCATCTTCAAACAGGGCCTGTTGTGTTGGCAGACCATTCATTACAGGCGCGATGTTGTTTACTCGTACGAATCCTTGTACAGTCGAACTCGTTACACCATCATTATCTGTAACATATGCAAGAATCATGTGAATTCCGGGTTCATCCCATGCGTATTCTATTGATGACTCAGGGCCAAATGTGGTTTCAGTGTGGTTGCTGTCCATGTCAGAAGGAGTCCAAGTGACAGTCAATTCTTCGCGGTCAGAAAGAGTGTCATCTCCTTCTACATACAGAGTTGCAAATATTCCTTCATCGATATTCCATGTTCCATCTTCTGCAGCCAGATAGGGAATTTCACCAATACTGAATGCAATCTCTCCAATAGTTGGGTCTACATTGAGTACCTCAAATTCGATACTGTCGGTAACAATTGCATTATCATCATCGGTAACTACTACTGTGATTGTCTGCATACCTTCAACTTCAGGTCGTATTGTACAAAATGGCCCGTACAATCCCTCATCGCATACACTATCGGGCCAAGTAATTACTACGTGCTGACCTTCAGGAGAAATTGTGTCGGTATCGCCACTATCGCTTGCATTGAATGTAATCGCTCCACCAGCATCTACCACTATGGATACAGCACTGAGGTTGACATATGGATCTCGATTTAGAACTTCAGCTTGCATTGTGAGGGTAACTTCATCCAATTCATCATCGACCACTCTAACCGTGACATTCCACATACCGTCATCGACCCAACTCCAGTTAGCTAAACAGTCTGGAGCGTCTATGTTTTGAATTCGGCTTCCATCTTCGATTTCAAAGAAGCACTCAACCTCTCCACCATCGAGGTCAGTCGATGCACTTGCATCGAAAGAAATATTCTCAAATGTATAGAGTCCATCGTTGATTGTCATCGATGCTTCTGGCATTCTACCAATGAAGATATCAAGGCTAGCATCGTTATTGCTACGGTTTGCATCTGCGGTAACAGTTTGGTCAGGATCTACTTCAAAAGTCAGGGTCTGAGTACCAATAGGGGCATCGATTGAAACAGTCCAATTCACATCTACTCTTGCTTCGGTATATGGGCTGAGAGCAGGTAGATTTCCACGAATAGTTGTGCCATCAGGGGTTACAATTTCCATTTCGGTTGCAGGAGAGGTTAGTACACCGCGGTTTTGTGCTGGTACTGAGAAGTGGAGCGTATCTCCAGGTAGTGCATTGTACCCTGTGGCCTGTGAAAGTGTAACAGAGTCATTGCCACGAAGTCTCGTAACTATCATCGAGTCTGCCTTTGCAACCAAATCAACACCTACTACAGAGAGGTCCATTACAATAGTAGCAGCGCCAACTACTTTCTGAACAGGGTCCCAAATTATTACGCCATTACTAGTCCAATCATCAGAAGATGGAGAATCATCTTGAGAGTATCCCACATCGAGGTCAGGCATCACATTGCCATTATGATCAGTTGTAAGACTCATTACAGTGCCATCAATTTCGTATCTGAGTTGTAAATTTGTTGAAGTTTGGTCTGATTGTCCTACGTAGTAGTGCCCCAATACCTCTTCAGTTGCATTTGGAAGAATTGCTAGGAATTCCGGTGTAACTTCGATTATACTATTGCGTATTCCCGGAGACGAGCCAGCTTGACCTCCTGATGAATCAGTAGGTTGGTATTGCTTGAGAATCCAATCTATTGTAAATCCTGCAGAATTTACAATTCTTTGCCACGCAAAATATCTAATTTCATCACAATACCATTCAAAACCGTTTGGAGTTCCAGTATCGTTCCAAGAATTCACCTTGTGCGAATCTGAGCATCCGGAATACTGAGGCGAATTTCCATCTTCAGTTGGTGTACCATCTGTAGTAACTTGGTAAGTGGTATCGTCTTCGACATATGGTGTGCTGAAGGTATTTGGGTCAAAATAATCTGAAGTACCTGTTACATTTGTTGCTGAATCATAAGTAGTGGCCCACTGGTCACCAGTCCTTAGTGGGAAATCGAATTTTTCCCGCGGTGGCTCATACACAGTTGCAAATGTCATGTCACCTAGTTCTAACGATAAGAATCCTAAATTGTAGGGAGCAAACTCAACCAGCAAAGAAAACTCCTTCTTCCATTCAGCCAAATCTCTTACTCTCAAAATATCTATGCCATCATATTCGATGTCAAGTCTTCCACTGGTTCCTTCCAGCGAAGCACCGCTATTACCAGAGGTAAAATCGCCACTGATTTCCATTTCATATACCAAGGTTTGAGTGCCTAGAATCGTCTCAAACCTAATGTCCTTTACTTCCATAGTCGTATCCCCAGTAAGGGTATTAATCGAAGCGGTAACATTCGCTGATTGGATTAGACCTGCTACGTCAAACTGAGTTTCATATGTCCATTTGTCTCCGATTCTCCAAGTGGGAACATCGTGAACATCACCTTCTTCAGTTCCTGAAGGATTGAAAACAATATCTTCATCCTCTAAATTGAGATCGAGATTTGCTAATGGTGCTAATAGCATCAGGGATAGAACGATGAGGCTAAGCAGTCCTCTGCGCATAATATTACGAGGACCTTCTCAGTCTTGATGTTGTTCATTGAGTGAGTTATCATTAGTGGCGAGGAATTGTTCACCATAATGTTGCCACTGTTCCATAGTCCAACCTTCTGGAAGCCCTCCTTCAGGTAGAGGAGGGCCAAAGGTTTCCTCATCGCTTTGGAAATCATCGAATGAAGGTGCTTCCAATGGTTTTTCAACGCTTGGAGCATCGTTTTCCCAAACCGATTCCGGCTTGTTTTTCATGCGTCTTAGTACCAGAAGGACGCATGTAATCATCAATGCTACCGCAATCAATTGTGCAAATGGGCTTGCTTCATCACCCGTCAAGGATTCCATTACTTCTTCGAATGCAGTTCGGTCAGGATGTTCAACTACGACAACCATTGTCTTTGATGCCGGATTCATTACATCTTCATCCCAAGCTATTGCCTTGATTGTCCACGTACCTGCGTGGGTGAATGTATGATTGGAAATTATTCCTACTAGGTCAGCATCATTATCTTTGATTCCATCCCCATCCGAGTCCCTAGTGCAGTCGACATCCCAAATGATGGATAAGCCATCACGGTCTACTTGTGAATCGATAGTAGTAGATGCATCAAGGACTACTTGTTCACCAGCAATAACCCCTTTCAATTCCTTGATTCTAACAATTGGTGGCATGTTGATGACAGTAATTGTCTGAGTCGAAAAACTCCTAGCCCCATCATCATCAGTAACATGGAAAACTACCGTATGGTCCCCTGCATTTTGCCACGACCAACTCATATTCTCACCAATGACATCACAGTCGTCGTCTGCAGAACCGGTTAGGTCACTATCTTCTCCAGGGTCCATATCCCAGCAGATAACAAGACTCTCTCTATCCGATGGAGTATCATAGGCAACCCCGGTCATCATGATAGTTTGACCTTCTGCAATCGCCATCATTTCTGGTAGGTCTTCAACGAGAGGTGGAACATTTACTACATCGATCCATCTCTCAGTCCAACCGCTTTCAACCTCTTCAGAATCGATTGCTTTTACTCGAATAGTTTTGAGACCTTCATTGCGCCACACCGCTGGAACCGATGATTCTCTTCCATCGGTTTTCATTCCGAAATCCCATTCGTAAGACAGACTTTCCAAATCATCTTCAGAATCTTCAGCACGTGCAATCAAAGTTACTTCTTGGTCTTCTTCAACACGCCAAGTCATCTGATCTTCTGACTTGATTATTTCCCCCATGTCATCCTGCATAGAAACTGTAACATCGTGAGGGGCGATATTTGTGAACACGATGTCTATTGTAGCATAGGTTGATTCTCCATCATCATCGGTTCCAATTGCAGTAAATGTTGTGAGACCTTCACTCCAAGAGGTTGTAGTGCAGGTTCTGGTGTAGTATCCCTCTTCGCAGTTAGCGCTTGGCCAGTGAACATCAACAAGTCCAGGCCATGGGTCTTCGGAATCGGTATCATTTGCAAATACATACAAAGTAACTGGGTGCTCAACTTTTACTTCAGAACGCTGTGATAAAATCTCTACATTTGGTAAGCGATTATCAATTGAAACATCAAGATAGTCAGTAGTGGAATCTCCTTCTTCATCGTGAATAATTACAACGACCTGATAGATTCCATCATCTATCCACGACCAATTTATCCAACAATTGTTTCGAGTAATGCTTTCCCATGCAATAGAGCGACTTCCATCATCGTATGGAATGATAAATTCACACCAAATGTCACCACCATCAGCATCAAACGAATTTGTAGCATTAATGATTAGTATATCGTTTGTCAAGCCACTGAGATTAGAAATCACAGAGGTTGGAGCACTTCCAATAAATAACGGTAGAGTTGCCATATTATTGGTGGAATCAGCATCGTTTACATTCAGCCCTGCACGGTCAACTTCCCAGTTGATTGTCAGATTATCTATCGATGCATTTTCATCGATATCCCATTGAATCGTAAATGAATACTCCTCGTACAATTGTAGAGCAGGTAGATTTGAACTTGTTTCCATTCCATCAGGGTATGTGATATGAACAGCGGTTGGAGCGGAGGTAGTAACTCCTCGATTGTAGACTGGTAATTCGATTAAGAGTTGGTCGCCGGGAAGAACATTGAATCCAGAAATGTAGTTGAGCGTAGAAGTCTCTCCACTTCGATTACGCAGAATACTTGCTCTCTCAAGGGCAGCGACCAAATCGAGGCCGACAATATTCTCGTCGAGAGTAATTGTAGAGGTTCCAACCATTGAACCTGAAATTGCGACGAGACCATGACTTGCCCAATCGAAACTGGTCCACGAAGAATCCAGTTCTTGTCCAACATTGAAACTAGCCCAAGCAGTTCCATTTGCGCCAGTGGTTACAGTGGTAGCGAAGGATGTACTTTCAAACCGAATTTCTACATCGGTTCCTGAAACAGGAGAACCTGTTGCGTCAGTGAGATTTGCCCAGACTTCCATAGGGGAGTTAAGGGCGGTGATTGTGCTTGTACTTTCCATCGAAATTAAATTTCTACGAGTACCAGGGTTTTGATTCGTCTCGACAGAATCAGAGTCTACTGGAATGTATTGTTTGAGTCTAAAATCGATAACTAAACCGATATCTTCCTCAGTGTGCGACCAAGCATAATTTCGAACTTCAGGGCAATACCATTTGAAGGAGGTTTCTGTGCCATTATCATCGTATGATTTCAGTTCATAAGAAGCATTGCAACCACCATATCCAATTTGTTCACCAAGCCCATTGATCGGCTTTCCAATATCTGTGACTTCCCAATTCGTGTGGTTTATTCCACTCGTTGGAGCGGGGAATGGTGTAATGTAATCCGATGAACCACTCCACGATGTTGAAGAGGTGTAGGTCGTGTTCCAATTCTCCCCATCTCGCAAAGGGAAATCGTAGTCATCTTTGGCTGGTGCGCGGGAGGTTGAAATTGTGATGTCGGCAATCTGTTGTGTTAGTGAAGAAATACCATATGGAACATATTCCACATCTAAGGAGAGGTCGGTATTGATTGTAGCGAGGTCACTAACTCTGACCACTTCATCGACTTGGTATTTGATGTAGAGATTTCCAGTATATCCCTCTAACTGAACTCCACCTTTGTCGAAGTCCGCCGTTGAAGAAGTGAGGTAGACCATCGTTGAAACATTGTCAATTATGCGCTCCTCTATCGAATTAACGGTAGTGGTAGCATCGCCGTTGATTT
>Ga0315329_10000592_pt1 | contig 14198 bp, 8 predicted proteins | sample M150032315metaG_FD_203459 | JGI IMG/M metagenome (GOLD analysis project Ga0315329, IMG submission 203459) | Ammonia-oxidizing marine archaeal communities from Monterey Bay, California, United States - M1 500m 32315 | ecosystem: Environmental > Aquatic > Marine > Coastal | place: USA: California...
TCAGCCCCAAAAGAGGTGAGAGGCTTCATGGTGGTGGGGTAGGACATACTGCTGTATGAATCTGCGGCTCCTCCTTGCTCCGCCCCTGCACTGGTAGTGCTAACCGGGGCGGCGGAGATATTGCCGCCTGTATGGGCTGCGCGACGGTCACTTCGGATTTTTGAGATTCGGATGTAACCGGAATTACGAAAGAACTCCGGAGCAAAGGCCACACACTCACCTTGCTGGGCGGCGGTAACTCCTTGAAGGATGCGCTTAATCTTGTCTTTGTCGGTGCCAAAACTCAGTTGCTCCTCAAGGGCCTTGAGGTCCCGAGAGTTTATAACATTGTGAGTGAGGTATATGGCTGACTGTGAAACGGCTTCCTTACTGCATGAAGCAGGTCGCTGCGTGACCAGTGTGACTCCGTAGCCAAGTCCACGCCCAAGTTTGCACAGCCTAACAATTGGGTTATGAGAAATGGGCTTGCCCTGTTGTGGCACATAGTCCTGACACTCCTCAAAAATGGTCATCAAAGTCTTGCCATGATTATGACCAATCTTAGCATCAATCAATGCCTCACAATAGTCGGCGATAAGAAGTTGCTGTTTTGGAAGGCTGCACGGTGCCATGTTAATGACCAAACTTTTCTGTCCGTTAGCAATCTTACTCACGATGCCATTCATATCCAGTGTTTCATCTTCCCGAGGAGTAATCATCTCCACTCCATCCAGTTTCTCTAAACCTTTGTGTGCGCCAAGAGCGTCAAAACAGACAAATTGAAGGTCCGCCTTCTCCATCTCCTCCATCATAACGCCGGTGGTCCAAGATTTTCCGGAGCCGCGCTTGCCTGTCACAAAGACCACCTGCGAGGATAGGGACTTGTCCCCGTAAGCGGGAAATGAGATATTATCGCCCAGCACTATCTCGCTGGACTTAGCACTTGCAGCATCCTTCAACATATAGAGGTGATTACTTCCTCTCGCTACTTAATACTGTCGTGTGCTTCATTGAAGATGGGAGCCACAATCAACGACTTCCCCTGCATTGGCTTGGCACATATCCACCAAAGCCCCTGCAAAGCCCGTTACGGTATTTCCCTGCCCCAAATCAGGGGCGAAATCAACCACACAGTTCTTGCACCCAAGTCCGGGATTCCATGCCTTGAGATACCCCCTCATCTGATTAACAGAACCCTGCAAGCCTCCCGGCTCAGGATTCATGAAAACATAGAAGACGGGACCATACTGACGGAGCCAATCATCCGATTCCTTCACATTTTGATAAGTGAAGGCCCCATCACTAATCACAATGGTGACCGCTGATTTGACCGCCACCTTTTGTTCCTCAAGATAGCGTTTCATTTCTTCTTTAGTGAGTTGCATTCCAAGTTCAGGCCGAGTGCTGCCTTGTGTTCCGGCCAAAGGACGATTGGAGGAGTTAGCATTGGAGGAGTTAGTGTAGTATGAAATTGCATCGTCGTAATCAGTGGCCGGTCCCGGCCAATCAATCGTGGCGTGAGAACCAAAAGTTATGACTTGAAACCTGTCCCCATTCTGTTTGGCCATCCTAATCATCAAGGGAGTGACGACACGGGCCAAATCTTCTCCCCCAAGAGGAAGACCTTTGTAATACCCATAGGAACCACTACCTCCCTGCATAGGACTCCCCATGCTTCCCGACACATCCACGATGATATTCAAAAAGGTCGCTTTGCCTCCCTTCCCCTCCGGTTCTTTCCGCTTGCGAGATTGGAGAGGCATACCTTCCACTAAACCGGGAGCCACTGTGCTTGGGTCCAGTTTGGTTACTGGGTCATATCCGGGCTTCCAATCCCTTCTTCCCTTCTCACTCCAAGGGTCTGTTTTTGACCTTGGTGACGGAATAACGAGTTTAGCCAACTTGTTATAAAGAGCCTTGTGCAAGGGAATGTCGTCTATATCAATTGTCGGTCCTCCACCGAGGTCCTCTTGACTTTGGAATACAAACGGGTTTTCAGTCCAACTGGCTCTCTCGGTAAATGACGACATCTTAATCAATCCTAATTTGGGTCGGGTTCTGCAACAATCCTTTTCCTCGGGCTTCCACACCCCATGCGATTGGCTTATCCACCGAGTTCATCCCATACCGTCCTTGATATTCCAATTCTAAATCATAGACTGTCTGAGGATAAATATAGGGTTGAGTAACATTGCCCTCCGCATTCACATAGCCACCTTTTCTCCGAGAGTGTTCTATCCCTCCGGCGCGGTATGCGTCCTTACAGGTCCGACACTCGTTAATGACTATCTTGATTCCCAAATCCAGTTCCAGTTCTTCCGCAACCACAAAGAGAGTATGATAGGTCATTATGTTGTTGATGGCTTGCTCCATGATAGGCCCAAAGCGCAAGGGGTCCATGATGAGATGAGATAATTCATCCATCCATAAGTAATCAGGGCCAACTTCCATGCCCGAAGGGTCAGGTGGAGTATAACTTGCTTGGTTAATGAGATTCCGCTGCGCCATTGCCCATGAGTTACCCTCAAAGCCTTCCAAATACCATGAAGGATATTGGTTGAAACGAGGGTAATAGCGAGCATTTTTCATCGTCGTTCCATCTTGATTACGGAATGATTTACAGTCAGGGCTACAATCCACCCACTTGCCATTCCATTTGAAAGCCGCCTTGGACCGCCCCTCGCATACGGCATAAGTGAATGAGGGGCCTGACTCGCCTATCCCTGTGGAGAACTTCTTGAGGTTGCCCTTCTTCAAGGTAAGAGTCCACGATTGGTTTCCATTTTCGGCAATATCAATCCCACTAACTACGACATCATCACCTGCTTCACTCTTGATGGCTACCACATAACCCTCCCATTTCTTGGAAAACAATTTGGGGAGGTCCTTGGTCTTCTTAGCCTCCTCATAAGCATCTTCTGACCCATCCAAATTAACAACTCTTGCACGAGGGAGCATAAGATACTCCACCACATTCCGTGTCTGCGCTCCTTGTTGCGCCATGATTTCATCCACTTCCACCCCATATCCTACATCATTAGGGCAAGACTCTCGGCCAATCCCTATGCTTTCACTGGTAACTTCGTGAGGGATTTTCTGAAGATTCCATGTTTGCGCGACAGGAACCAAATAGTTAGAACGCTCTCGGGTATCATTGGGGTCGCTGGTGTATATCTGCCACAGGGCTTGGCCTTTATAGACACTCAGCATATCTTTACTATGACTTAAGGGTTGAGGATTTTCAATTACCAATGGTCGGGGAGGAAGGTTAGAGTATAGCGATTCCACAACGGTAGGTTCTTCGGAGGCCCCACAGGAAGGACATTCGGCTAATTCGGCCCCTGTGTCCGAAGTCAAGGCATACCGTCCGTCCCCGCGTTGGTTGTGGTAGCCCATACAGAATCGCTTCTTAATTTGTGAGAATCCGAAACGATATAAACTGAGTGGGTAGTTTTGAGGAGAAGTATGACGGCCGTAAGCATAGGTGATTCGCATAGTAGGAGTGGAGTTGGTTACATCATGCAAGCCACTTGGTCGTCCACTTAGAGGGCCACCCCGAGGTTGAATTAACTCGTAAGCCACTTCATCCCCTCGCACTTCCGTCATCCTCCCATGTTTCATGATGGGGACTTGTTTGTTCGCCCACACACTTCCTACCGCTTGGGACCCCTGCGTGGGGAACTGTTGGTTCAAAGTTTTCTCATCAACATAGTGCATACCACAGGCTTCTGCCCCACACCCTACGGTGACCATATATTCCGTCCCTCCATCACACGCGTCATGGGAACAATTGCTTTTCTTCCCTTGATATGTAGTATGGCATTTATTACAGGTCGTAACAGTATTACACCGAACGCGGTGCATCACCACAAACTTCCCTTTGGCGAACCCCGGAAGGCCCGTTCCACCTGTGGTGAGTTTGACGCTCCCTAACCAGTCTTTGGGAGTGTAAATGCCTAAATCCACTGACTCCCAATGATAGATGAAGTCCCTACGGTTGCAGTTGTCGTTCGGGCAGACATATATTCCCGAATCAAAGGCATTTCCCACCGATATTTGTTTGTATCCTTTGGCGAATCTTTTCATGGCGTTGATAATCTTTCCAGTTTGCCGCCTAAAGTTGGCCACCATCAGGTCTTTGTCGTTGCTCTCAAAGGTGTTATCTTCTTCACCCGTAATAAATATCCTATGAAGGTTATCCTTGAGAAGTTTGCGGCCTTTTTCCGTATTGTAGGGATTATCAATGTAACTCATGTCTTCAAGACCTCCTATCCAAATATCATAGCCCGGTGCATATCATCGGTCACATCATCAATCCACTTTTCTGCGGCATCCTCGCCGCTTAAGCCTCCGTAATTCTTAGGATAGCCTGTGGCATAGATTCCAGCCCATTCATAGAGAAAGATTTGAAGGCCAAGTTTGGTGATTTCATCTGCGCCTCCCTTGTCCCGTGCTTCTTGCTTGGTGCAGAATGCCCACCAATAACCATTCATCTGTCCGCGCGCATTGCCAAGACCCTCCCAAAGTGTAGGGGCGATTCCCCCAGTGTCGGGGCAAAGGGATAGGAAGTAGCGTGAGGATTGCCATTTGCCATTGATGGAATACTCCTTGATAGGCTCCCAAGGGCTGAAGTTTTTATCGGAGGGTGTGCGACCATCATAGGTCCGAACATTCTTGACGGTGTAGGTTTTGCCAACAGTGACTCCTCCCTTCACATTCCCTTTGAGGCAGCGCACCTTGCGCCAACTCTCCTTCATGCCGTGCTTCACACAGTAGGCTATGCTGGGGTAAAGTTGTTCTCCTCGGCCATAGCCTTGATACTGCTGCCATAGGGGAGTGTCTTCATCTATCATAATCGGCACTCCGGTATCATCTATCACTCGGTTCTCCACGAAGGATTGTCCGTAGGCATTTTTCCCATCAATGGCAATCTTGGCTCCCGCTTCCAAATCGGTGGAACGACGAAGGAACATTTGAGTCATTAGCCCGAGGCGCATTTGGTCGGCAATCTCTTGCCGAGCCTTGCCTGTGATGCTCGGGACGAGGTTCATGCCGTTAATGATGTTGTAGTTGATGCACACATCGGAGATAATGTTCATCCAACGAATCTTATCCTGATTTTCCACATTCACATCCTTGACCGAATTGGCCCAAGTTTTGACTGCACGGCCGGGATGGGTAGTGTTGTGGGACATCTCATGGGCTATCACAAAGTAAGTAGCCGCCCCCGCTATCTTTTCAAGGTCTTTACCTTGGAATCCATGATAGTTTTCCTTGAGGGTTGATGCCACCATCTGTATCCCAATCTCAATGGAAGCCATATCGGTGTGCGCCCCGTGATAAGAGAGTCCTATGCTCAAAGGAATATCGGGCAGACCATACCATCCACGCAGCAAATCATACTGCTCAAGGAAGGCTTCAGGGAGGTGAACGGCCCCATCATGGAACAATTTGTCGTGCGCCATAGTATATCTGTGTCGCTGCAACTACTTTAACCTTTGCGGTCATTCGTCTGTAACGACTTGGCGATAAAGGAGTTGGTAGTATCCCAAATCCTCAAGAGTCATGTTCCCTGCGTCGGCCATTCCCCTATTATCCCACCCTAAGTCTTTGGTGGTGGAGGATGCTTTGAAGTTTTCCAAATTGAGCGCAGACCGGTCAGAAATGGACATCAAACGGCCGAGTTCCTCGTCAATCGTCCCCTCAATCTTGCCATCCTTGTATTTATTGCCCTCCAAGAAGTTACTTGTGATGCCCATAGTGAGAATGAATGTGACATTCGGCGAGTCAGGAACGAACGAGGTGAGGGGCCGAAGCCTCAACCATAGCCGAAGTTTATCATTCTGTGGGTCTTTCACACCCTGTCTAATCAATTCCGCTGCGCCACCACTGTGCGGCGCGTGTTCCAGTTCAAAACAGGCGCACAGGCTTCCGAGGTGGAGGCTCTTTGCCGCCGCCCCATATTCTTCATTCATGGCTTGGAAGATAGTGTTTTTACACTCATTCAAGAACGCCCCAATATTGGGAAGGGGCTTGTATTTTGATTCATCATCCCCAAAGAATTGCATACCCCTTCCAGTAGTTCCCATGAAGACATCCCCAAGATTGGCGATTTGTTGGAATAGAGGACTTCTTTGGAGGTCCGTTTGAGTAGGATTAGCAGACGGGTCACTGCCATTGTAAGAATAATTACCCACCAAGCGCATAGATTGGTCAGCCCAGTTCTGCACATTAAGATTGTAAGTGGCAGCAGCCATATCCAGTGATTTAGAGTCAATAATGGATGTTCCCTTACTGACCAAATAACCGTAGGCTCCCAGTGCATCTCCATAAGTTCGCATGGAAAAGAGAGTAGGGCTTGGGTTTATCCGGAACTCACTCCCAGTGTAGGGAAACTGTTTGAGCGTAGCGATAGCAAGGCGACTGGCCTGTGGTGGCGGGTCTGTGGTCCCGGAGTAAGGCCCCTTGGCAATGGTGTTAATGCGAGATTCCACTAAGCGGAGTAAGCGAGAACGGTCATCCGTAAAGAGGTGCGGCTGTCGTGCGATACGGCCTCGGAGCATATAGTAATCATGGATTGAATAGTCCAACCCAAGTCCGCCAGTCGTTCCCATCGTGGAAATATCGGCTTCGGTAGGTAGGTCCATCAACTTCAAGTATCTATCATACATCACCCGATAGTTTTTGAACTCTCCGTAATCCACCAATGGTGGGTTGTTCAAACCTTTGCGTTCTTTGGTAACAACGGCTTGGGCTAAATGCCAATGGACAGGTGTGTATCCGAGAATTAGACTGTCCCCTGAACCCAAGCACGACATTTTGACAGGATGTATAACCTGCGACTCAAAGTTCACAAAGTTTCCACAAGTCATGAGATTCTCTTTACACCGTGAGGTGAAAGCATCCCACGCGCCCATCATAGTTTGGTCGGTTCCGGGGGCTTGAGGCTTCCATTGCTCGCCAAGGAAGGAGTTGGTATCGCCAAGGAGATAACCATGCACAACAAACTCTCTAATCATTTCCTGTTCGTTCAAGAGCGTCCCGAATGCTTTACTGGATACCAAACCGTTGGCGTCTTCGCCACCGCCAACACGGGCCGGTCCCAAGCGGTGACCGACAACATAGGGCAAGCCGTCCAAGATTTCTTCTCGGCTCACATAATCCTTGCCTCGCAAGAATGCAAGAGCCTGTGAAAGTTTAGCCAGTGATTTAGTGAAACGGAATCCAAGAACCCTCCGGAATAATGCCGGGGCTTGGAATGGCTCACCCGATTCTTTCCCACCATAACGAGAGGAGAACCCATCCCCTACATCTGCTTTAGGGTCCCCGAGCAACATATCGTTAGACGCTTTTGAAATATCCATAAGTGGGGAAGTGTGAATATCGGACGCACTGTATAGAGTATGCTCTAAATTGCTATCATCCCCAAGAACGGTGGTGGTCCCTGTCCTCACAAAATATCGTTGGGTGAAAAGAACCGAAAGAGTAGCAATGTCGTTTAGACCATCATATAGGTCCGGATTCTTGAGTGGGGAGAATGGAATCTCCTTCACAAACTCCCAAGCGTCACGAAGTTGTGTGAAACGATAAGGGGTGAGATTCCAAATGGACCTATCATCAACAGTCATACGGGTCATCAACCGTGCTTGTGGTTCTTGACCTTGGCCGGGGTCAATCTCACTATCTGTATCAGAACCAACTTCCTGTATTCCATGCGCGCCCTTGAGTTGAGCCAGCCTTTCTCCCAGTTCAATTGTAGTGAAGAAAAGTTCGGTATCAATTCGGTCAATGAATGCAAGGTCGTTCCCTTTTTGGTGAGGGTTAGTATCCATCCATGCTACAAAGTTAGGAGAATCAAAGGTCTTACCCCTATACTCCACAGTGCGCTCGGCAATCAGTCCAAGAATAGCATCCTCAACACCGGACTGTGACCGGTTGGCCTCATTGAAGAACTTGATTGGTTGAGTGACGATGGGCCGAGGTATCGGCTCAAAGGCATAGGAAGAAACCTTCCCTCCAAGGGGGTTATCAATGGTGATTTGCTGGATGTCCATACCATAGAGAACCTCGTCCGCCCTCTTATCGTAGTCAATCTTTGCCACACCGATTTCTCGTAGCATTTCCGCCTTAATCGCCTTCCTACCCTCCTTGTAATCCAATCGCTCATCATAGAAGTTCTCCATAAGATATTTTCGGAGAGCGTAGCCTTGGTTGCGTCCCGCATCGGTTTCAAACTCCGCTGAACCGGTGATATACTTTCCATAGTCTATGGAATGTTGCGCTCCCGCCTTATCCTTGGGAGTAGCAGTGGTTACTGTCTTAGAATTGACCAACAATGGCTTGGCGTCAATCCCCACCAACTTCCCTCCTGTATCAGATTTGTGGGTAATATTGGCATTGAACAAGATTCGCTTAAATACGGATGGCCGCAGGGGTGACTTATCCTTGGTTTTGCCATCATCTCCGGTGAAAGTCTTCTTCAGGAACTCAAAAGTGAAGGCATAGGAGCCGCTAATATCGCCATTCTCATACCAATCATTGAATCGCCACCTATCCCATGCGCTTTGTAGGTCAGGGAGGGTGTTGAGATAAACTTCGTAACTTTGACCATGTTCGTAAAGGTCTATGTCGCCACCAATGCGGCCCACATACCGAGGGGACTCATCATAACCATAGGAGTTCGCCAAAAGGCTGGCGGCACAGTTAATAGCCGTAGTCTTCCCCGTTCCGGGAATCCCGGACAACCGACAGGTCGCATTCTCCATCAACCATGCGGCCATGAATGTTTCCAATTGGCGAGGGTCGTCAAAGCCGAAGACATCCGAAAGATTCTTGGTGAGGTCGCGGACCTCCCGACCAATTCTAACTTGGATGTGGCGGCGGTCCCGGCCAGTATCAATACTTTGAAATGTCTTAAGATACCTATGAACTCCCATAGCCATATCCGAAGCACTGTAATTCCCAGTGGCACTGACTGAATTATTGAGAATACCGGAAAGAGTGGAAGTTTTCTCAAGCGGACCATCCATAACAATATCGTCGCCATCATAGTAAAAGAGTGTGCGTGGGTCCTTATTCCTATCCACCGTCACCTCAAAGCGACTGGTCTTATCCAACTTGGTCACGGACACGAGGGTTTCTTCCATGACCCGCTCGGCCATCTCCTTCCCTAATGCAGCAATGAGAACCTCCTCATCCTTCTTGGTGAGGCCCCGTTTCTTAGCGGGAGGAGGAGTCGTCACCGGAGTAACAAGACTCTCCTCAATGGATTCTTCATCGTCTTTCTTAGGTTTCTTTTCGGCCATGCTTCTCCCCTCAATTTTTGACAGTCATTCGGATTTCATAGGTTGTATCCGGGTCCGCTTCATTCGGGACCAGTAAGATAAGATATGTTCCGCTGGCTTCCTTAGTGAAATATCCCAAAGAACCTACGCCCACTTCACTTTCAAGAGGCATAGGGCAACCTTCCATTTGGCAAGGACTGACTACATTTTCCATCTGACACTCGGGGCAAGTCGCCCCGGCTCCATCACTGGGTCCGGGTAATATCTGTGTATCAAGGTTTTTGTAGCGACGGGCCGCCCTCATGTTAGTCCATACCGTATCGGCGGTGGCTTTCGCCTCATAATTCTCAATCATAACATCGGTAACTCGGCATTTCAACTCTTGCCTTTTCCCGTCTATCTTGTCCGAAGTGTTATCCAAAGCATAGAATGTTCCATCTCCTGAATCATCGGGGATACGGAATGAGCCGCCATCCACCTTAATTTCAGCAATCCCGTTATGGAACAGGATTTCCTTTATCGCATTGCCTTGACCTGCGCCCTTGATTTTCAATTCGGTTCCAGCCGCATCGGGGTCGGTCCGAAGGAGAGGGATGAGATTTCTTTCATCTCCGGGGAATATGAGTGTTCCAGCCGTGCTTGTGGGAGTTTTCCAATCATAGCCGGTGTAAATATCGGTAGCCCTAACTACTTGCACACCCACATGGATGTATTCGTTCTTGAGGTCCAAAGACTTGGCCTTCTTAGCATTGAAAGGGAGAGGTTGAAGATACTCGCCTTGAGCCGTCAAACCATCGGGGGACCACTGAATACTCTCTATCTCACTGTAAATGGCTACCCACTTATCGGGGTTAGTGGCCGTCCCCTTGGAACCCTTTGTTACAGAATCAAGAGTTTTATACCCAAGTGGTGGGAACCAATTCTTGCGTTCCGCTGGGTAGTCAATGTAGGTGGTCATGTTGAAGGTATGGTCCACACCGCCCACTTCGGTCTTAGTAAGGTCGGGAATAGGAAAGCCGATAAGAGGAGCGACGACTCCCGACGAAAAGGGGAACCCATCTTTCTTAATGAGGTCAGGGTTGAAGAACTCCGTCACTCCTGTGTCGCCCCGGACATTGAATGAACCTTGACTCAGTTTGGCTTCAAACCCCGCAACGGTCTTAGGTGATGCAGCGAACTTCTCCAAAAACACATTGCCACCCTCAAAGATTACTGGCTTACCATCCATAACGACTTCATACAAATCCGAAGTATTGGAAAGAGCATACTTGATAGTTGCCCCTTGTTCAAATATGAGAGTCAAAACTGGTTGGTTCCACTTAGTCTTCACTTGGAAAGGGGCGGGGAGTAAATCGGCCTCGGCCCTACCCAGTGGTTTCATAGTGACGATGATTGGACCGGAACCTGCTGGCAATGACCCGCTCTTAGGGAATGTTCGCTTCTTCAACTTACGCGTGTGTGAAAGTTTAGGGACACTTCCGGGAATGGTGAGAGCAACCTTGGTAGCGGGGCTATCGGTGGGAACTGCGTCACCATCGGTTGGCTCTTTCAACATCTCAGGAGTATCTTCAAACTCAGTTACTCCCGCTGCCATCAACTGGATATTTTCAGTCATCCCCGACTTTATATCTCTCACGAACTTGTTTTCCCTCGCCCCTGCGGGCGTGGGGTTCTTGCTTTTCATCTCAATGATTAGCGGCTGCATCTTGCGAAAGTTATTTATTTGGTCTGCCAACACAGGGGTCCCGAGGTAAGACATTCCCTTTCCCACGAACCTTTGGGACCATGATGCCTTCTCTATATCAGGACTAAACCATCTCTTTTCGGCTCGCGGATTGATAGTGAATCCTTCTTTGAGGAGCATTTTCTTGATGTCGTCCCGCATCAGTCGCCGCGTGGCGGTTTTGTTGAATCCAGTGAGATAAATATACTCGGCTATGGCCTGTGCTTCATCCAAGCCGATTTCCATTGAGGAAGCGGCAGACTTCGTGGCCTTGCGCTTGGCCTTTTTTGTCTTCTTGCCGAATACCATACTATGAGGTATGGCTCGCAACTACTTAATGACTACGCCTTCATATATCCCTACCGCTCGCCCGCAGGTCTGCGATTATTTCTGCACGGGCAAAGCGATACAGTCTATCAGTCCACGCCAAGTTCCTAATAAAAAAGTTTCGGACGGTCCGGATGTCGGGATACCGATTGGCATAGATTTCCAAAGCATTGACGAAATCCACGATAGATGAATTAGCCCACACCCTCAATCCAATATCACTCAGACTGTTTAAGAAGTCGTAATTCATCAGCATTCGCTCCATCAACTGCAAAGAATCCCCTAAACTCTTGCCACTGGCGGGGGTGTAATAGGGATGCAATTCAAGAAATCGTTCACACAACTCCACATAAGAAAGCACATGAACATTGTTGAGCCATGTTAGCCAATCTTCCATCTGCTCGGCACAATATCGCGCCCACACAGGATTGAGTTCCGCTGCCTCATTCTTCTTCATAGGACTCACCGATAGCAACTGCGCCGAAATATTCAGATTCAAACTCACCTACTTCGGAAGAAATTGCACCGCCTTCGTTATCCATGATTTCTTGAGCCTCGTCTGCATAATCTTCATCGTCAAAATTGATACCCTCACGAGCCGCTATCTCCTCCACCGTTTCCAAAGCGTTTATGGGCGTGGGAGGGAGTGTAAATCCGGGAACAGTAAGAGGGTCATATTCTTCAAGGTTCTCAGGGACCATCACATCGGAATCAAACTTCGCCTTGGAAGTCCTTTCACGGTGTTTGTTTTCCGCGTCCATTTCTTCACGAATAGAAGTCAGGTCCAGTTGAATGCCACTTGCGTCCCCTGCCGCCAACGCCGCCTGTTCCGGTGTTACTTGACTTCCACTATTGGTCCGAGCCTGATGTCCGGAATCGGCAACCTTCTTAGGGTCTAATCCAGCCTCCTTAGCCAAGTCTTCAAGCCCCTTAATCATCAAATCCGGTTTCGGCATCATGTCCGTGTAGGTGGCTTGGAAACTTTGGTCTTTGGGTTTGAACTCGGGAGCATCAAGAATGGTAGCCCAATCTATGCCCTCTTGGAAGGGGTCTGCATCAATAGGGACTACTCCGGTATAAACTGGTTCTTCGGGGGTGGAGTCTTCTTCGGCCAGTTGGCCTATTTCTTCATCTTCCGTGAAAAAGAGGTCCATACCATCTCCTTGGGATTCACGGATTTTGGCAAGGAAGGCGGCATCGTCTTCGGAAAGCGCAGCATTCCGGCCGCTGAAATACTCAGCCGCGTTCTTTACCACAGGGGCGACATCAGCAACTACTGTGCTAAGGTCCATGACCCCTTGAGCGGTGGGGCTTTCCCCAATACCACTTCCGATTTCATACTTATCAAGGAAGTTCAGGAGAGGAACTAATACCTTCTGAGTCATTTCCTCGTCCAGTCCAAACTTTTCTGCGAACTGGTGTGGACTACTCTCGCCCAATATCATTTCCGTCAAAGACTTGTTCAATTGGGTGTTAGAACCGCTGGGTGAGGTGGCCCTTACCTTCGGTTCTTCCTTGGGAACTTCCTCCGGCTCAGTTCGGATAAACTCGTCAAACTCACCCATGCTTTCTCATTCCTTGTTTGATACTTAATGGTTCTCACTCAGAAAGTGAGGTCAAATAGGACTCCATGCCCTCTTTCATGGCCATAATCCATGCTTCCGTCATGGGTTGGCCAGCCGTCCGATTTTCTTTTGGGTCTATGTCTTCGGCGATAGCACGGAGAGAGCGCGAAAGAAGTCGTTGGAGGAAAATGGAGTCATCATCCCCTGCTTCAATAGCCGAGGTTTGCATAAATCGGGACAACTCTTTGGTAATACGACGCAACTCTCGCTCCCGACTGGCTGTTTTGAGCCTCATAAGGTCAAAGAGAAAATCTGACTCCACGATAGAAACCATCCTGTCTTTGATGGACATATCTTCATCTTCCACTACCGACACGGTATCTCGGAAACGCGGATAGTAAGACTCAATGGTGGGTCCATCATTGATTCCAATTGTGTTCATAAAACTGGCAAACTGCCTTTGGAGTGTGACTTCGCGTTCCATCTGCAAGAGGTCTTTATATCTCTCCAATGTCGCCTTACTCTCCAATAAGTTGGAAAGATTTTGGATACTTGAGTCTTCCGTCATGAATATCCCTAATCATAGATGCGGCCGTTGTTAGCATTATAGGATGAAAGGAAGGCGAGGTCAAGGTCAAAGGGGTCCCGCTGAACGGGAGCCGATGGAGTAGCCGCCTTCTTTTCATTCTCCTCCGCCTTCATGATTCGGCGTTCTTGACTTGTAATAGTGGACTCGGCTTCTCTAATGGAAGCGTCCATTTCTGCAAGACGCACATTGATGTCGTCCATCTTTGACTTGTAATAGTGCATACTTCCCAACACTCCGATTGAAAGACCAACTACACCACCAAGGGCAGCCGCCTTCCAAGGACTGAAACCAGCCCCAATAACTATCTTGTCTTCCGCTGCATTGGGCGTGGCTATCATACCACGAGTAATCATTTCTTCATGAACCCGAGCAAGGTCGGACTGAAAGGTGGTAATAGTTTCAGCACTGAGGTCAGTCTGTGCCATCCCACCTACCAGTTCGCTCAACTGTTCATCGGACATATCGCTAAGTTTCTCCGTGCGGCGCATAGAAATCGTATCCCTTTCTCTTGGAGTAATGGGAGGTGGTGAAGTTGCCTTCTCCTTCTTCTCCACCAATTCGGGTGTAATATCTGCCGGGGTGTCTTCTTCGGCTGCATTGGTATCCTCACTTTCGGCCTCATCCTCCGCAGCAAAGACAAGTATAGATTCTTCGGGAACGATGGTGTCGGTAATTTTCTTAAACCCGCGTATGCCCTCTCCACGCTGGCCAAGGATATACTTTCCGGGTCC
>Ga0315329_10000593_pt1 | contig 14178 bp, 13 predicted proteins | sample M150032315metaG_FD_203459 | JGI IMG/M metagenome (GOLD analysis project Ga0315329, IMG submission 203459) | Ammonia-oxidizing marine archaeal communities from Monterey Bay, California, United States - M1 500m 32315 | ecosystem: Environmental > Aquatic > Marine > Coastal | place: USA: California...
TCCGCGGAGACAACCACGGACAGTTGCTTCCGCTGGTCATCCCCCTGTTCCTGATGGCCGCCGCCACGGCGTGGCTGGTCGGCGAGGTGGCCGAAGTGGTCGTCGATCGGGCCCGGGCCCGTACGGCGGCCGATGCTGTGGCCCTGGCCGCCGCGGTACGGCGGATCGGCGGAAGCGACACGGCTCGGTTCGCGGCCGCCGACCTTGCGGAAGCCAACGGTGGCGTGCTCATGGGCTTTCTGGTCGATGAGGACGGGGTGGAGGTGACGGTACGGGTGGGTCGTGCCTGGGCGACGGCCCGCCCGGTCGGATCGGGATCAGGCCCGTAGACTTCCGGCCCGTGGCCCCCGACGACATCGATGAACCCGGCGAGTCGCGCCCCGACGACGATGAGGTTCTCGACGTCGTTGCTGATGACGAACCGCAGGAGGACCCTGAGGAGGCGGTCGCCGAGCCGACGGCGACGCAGTCCTCGGCCGATTTGCTGGCGAAGATGTCCGGTGGTGACGCCGAGGATGGAGACCTCGATGTGTCGCCGGTCTTTCGACGGGGGCGACCACGGATCCTGAAGGGACGGCCCGGTCGGTCGTCCGCCGACCGTTCCCCGGCTATCGAGCGGTCGACCTCGACCGAACCAGCCGACCGTGCCCCGGCCGGTGGGTACCGGGTCCGACGGGTCCGGCGGCTGATCCGCCACGTCGAACCGTGGTCGGTGCTGAAGGTCTGTCTGGTGTTCTACCTGTGTATCTGGGGCCTCCTGGTCATCGCCACCCGCATGCTGTGGAGCGCGGCCGAGGAGGCCGGCACCATCGGCAAGGTGGAGTCGTTCGTCGAGGAACTGTTCGCGCTGGAGTCCTTCGCCTTCGACTCGGCGCAGATCTTCCGGATCTTCGTGCTGGGCGGGTTGGTCATGGTGGTCGGAGGGATCGGCATCACCGTCGTGCTCGTGGTGTTGTTCAACCTGATCAGCGACCTGATGGGCGGGATCCGCTTCACCATGGTGGAGGAGGAGACGGCGGTCCGGCAGCGACGGCTTCGTCGTGGTGACGTCATGGTCGGGACCGTCGAGTCCGGATCGGTCCCACCATCGGAGGCTGGTTCCGGCGAGTAGTGACGCCTCGGCCCGCGCCGATACCGTTCCGGGGTCTGCGGGGCTATAGCTCAGTCGGTTAGAGCGCACCCCTGATAAGGGTGAGGTCGCTGGTTCGATTCCAGCTAGCCCCACGTCCATGCAGGTCATCCGACGAGCCCTCGCCGCGGTGAGCGTGGCCGCCGCTGTGGCCGCCGCCCTCCGCATTCACGGAGTTGACGGGATCGCGCGCCGTTCCGGCGGCTGGCGACCGTTGGCCGGGCCCGATCTCCGGTGATGGACCGCCGATGACGATCGTGGCCGTGTTGGGTGCCGGTGCCGTCGGGGCACGGGTGGCCCGTCAGCTTCTGACGTCAGATGCGGTGGATCAGATCGTCCTGCGCGACACGTCGGCGGAACGGCTGGCCCGTGCGTCACGGGCGCTGGGAGACCGCTGTCGGGTCGAGCACCACCCGTTCCCCGGTTCGCTGGAAGCCGACCTCGTCGTTGTGGCCACGCCGCAGGGAACCCAGCTCGAGGTGGTGAATGACGCCATCGCTGCCCGGTGCCCCGCCGTGCTGGTCGGTGACGGTCTGGCCGAGACGATCGCCGTGTTGCGGCGATCCGGTGATGCGTCCCGGGTGGGCGTCCCGGTGGCCGTGGGCAGCGGGTTCGGACCCGGCCTGTCCTGCGTGCTGGCCGCCCATGCCACATCGTGGTTCGACGAGGTCGACGAGGTCCACGTGGCCAAGGCTGGCACCGGTGGACCGGCGTGTGCACTGGTCCACCACCGGGCACTCAGTCGGCGCTCTTTCGACTGGCGGGTGGACGAGGGCACCGGGCTGGGCGACTGGGTTCGCCGGGCTGGTGGTTCGGGACGGGAACTGTCGTGGTTTCCCGATCCGGTGGGACCCAGGGACTGCTATCGGGCGGCGCTGCCCGATCCGGTCCTGCTGCACCATGCCCTGCCCACGGTGGGTCGGATCACCGCCCGGGTGGCGGCCACCCGTCGGGATCGCCTGACGGCACCCCTGCCCATGCTGTCGCCGCCCCATGTGGAGGGCGGGACGGGAGCCGTACGGGTCGAGGTCCGGGGACGCCGCGGAGAGGCCAGCGACGTGGTGGTGCTGGGTGCCACCGAGCGCCCGGCGGTGGCCGCCGCCGTGGTGGCTGCCACGACCGCAGAATGGCTACTGGCCGGGCGTCACCGTGTGGCCGGCATGGCCGGCCTGGCCGAGATGGTCGAGCCACTGGCCTTCCTGTCAGACCTGGCGGCACGGGGCCTCGAAGCGTCGGTCTTCGAAGGGGAAGGTTCGCTCTCCTGACCTTCCGGCGCCCGAGGACCCGTTACCGGAGGTCGTTCAGCGGCCGACCAGTTCGAGGATCTGGGGGGCCAGGGTCAGGTTGGTGGCCAGGGCATCCCCACCTTCGGCGGTGACGGTGCCGGAGAGGTCGGTGAACACTCCGCCGGCCTCTGGGAGGATGGTCAGCATCGGGGCCACGTCCCACCGGCTGACGATCGGATCCACCATGGCGTGGGCCCGACCGGTAGCTACCAGCACGTAGCCGTAGGCGTCCCCCCACGTCCGGATCACCGCGTTGCGGCCGACGAACTCGTCGAGGGCGGCGGCCGACGGCCAGTAGTCGACGCCGCTGGTCACGATGCAGGCTCCGTGGAGGTCGGTCCGGTCCGACACGCGGGTCGGTTCCCCGTTCACGAAGCAGCCGAGCCCCCGGCCGGCCCAGACGCATTCGTCCAGTGCCGGGATGTTGATGACGCCGACTGCCGGCCCGTGCTCGTCCTCCAGGGCGACCAGGTTGGCGTAGAGGGGCACCCCGTGCACGAACGACTGGGTGCCATCGATGGGATCGAGCACCCACGTGCGACCCGACGTCCCGTCGGTGTCGGTCTCTTCCTCGCCGACCACCGCATCGTCCGGATGGATGGCGGCGATCCGTTCCCGCAGGAGGCGTTCGGCTCCCCGGTCGGCCGCGGTGACCGGTGTGCCGTCATCCTTGCCTTCCACGGCCACGTGCGGCTGGCGGAACAGCTCCAGGGTGAACGCTCCGGCCTCACGCGCGATGGTCACCGCGAAGTCGAGGTCGGACCGGTCGGCGGGGGGAGGAGCGGAGACCTGTCGCATGGACGGGAGCCTAGGGTCGGTGCCTCCGGCGGCGAGTAGATGGGAGGTCCGGTGCGACGACGGTTCCTTCTCCAGGTTGCCGTGGCGGTGATCGCCGCGGGCCTGTTGTCGTTCGGGCCGGGGATGGACTCGGCGATGGCCGACGTGGTTGGAACGGGCTACGCCGACGCCGACCTGGTGGACCTCCAGTGGGCCACCGACCACCTCGGCTACACGACGCCCGGTGAACTCCAGCGCGCTGGGGTATCGGTGGTGGATTTCATCCTCTCCATCTCCGGTCGGACGGGACTCGAATGCGACCTCGGGTATGCGGATCAGTTGGATCCCCTCGGGACGCACCGCTTCGCCACGACGTGGTCGGGAGCCGAAATGGCCACGCTCGACCGGGTGGCCGCCCACTACTGCGTCAGTCAGCAGCAGGCACAGGCCTTCGGGGCGACCATTCTGACCTTCTTCGCCGGGCTGGATGCCGGAGCGAACGGGACCGACGCCGTTCGTCGGACGGTTGTTGAGATCGCGCCCGGGCCTCCGGCGGTGTCGGTGCTCCTAACCGGGTCGGGAAACCGGGCGGTGATGCTCGATGAGCCACCGCCGGCCGACCACCGGGTGGTGGCCTACGACCATGCAGGGGCAGGATCCTTTCGGGTGGTGGGCCTCGACGTGTCCGGTGAGGAGGTCGAGGTCCTGGTGGCGCGTGACGGCGTGGTCTCCGGACGGGTACTGATCGATGAGTCGACTGCCATCTCGTCGGTGGCGGTGATGGCCGACGGCGAGTGGTCGGTGGCCTTTGAGTCGGTGTTGGCCAGCCCCGTCCTCGACGTCGCGGAACCGGTCATCGGTTCGGGGGACACGGTGTTCCTCGTTCCGGTCGAGCTCGGTGGAATGGCCCCGCGTTATCGACATGTCGGTGAGGGGGTGATCACTATCCGCTCTCTGGGACCCGGTCTTATGGTGGCCGATGTACTGGCCTCGGCAGAAGGCTCGGTGGTGAGTCGTCTCCGGTTGCCGGCCGGTGGTCGCGTGCTGGGGGTCGAGGCGACCGGCGAGTGGGCCCTGGTCGACGGTGACCTGCTTCCTCCCGGTCAGCCCGTTGATCATCTGGTGGTGGCCGGAGATCGGTTGATCGAGGTGACGTGGACAGCACCACCCAGCGGTGGATCGGCGATCACGGCTTTTGAGATAGCCCACCGTCCGGTACCAGCCGGAGATGACGTGGGGGCGTGGACGGTGGTCGAAGTTGCGGGAACGACACGGGCGATCACCGTCCGGGACCTGAAGAACGGATTGGCTCGACAGGTACGGATCCGGGCTGTCAACGATGTGGGTGCTGGTCTTTGGACGTGGACACTCGCCACTGCACCGATGGCGCCGGTGGAGGTGGTGGTGGTGACCGACGGGCTGGCGGCCACGGCCGGGGATCGGCAAGTGTCGCTGGCTTGGGTGGCGCCGGTAGATGTCGAGGTGTCGTCCTACAGCATCGTGTACTTCGATGAATCCCGGGTTCTCTCGGGTACGGCGGTGATCCGCGGAGCAACCACAACTCGGCGAGGGACGCAGGTCGGTCGACCTCCACCGTCAGTTCTGGCCCGGCGGGGTATGCCCCGTGTGAGTCATTTGGGAGCGGGAATCCGAATGCCGATGATCGTCGGGGGGTCGCCGGCGGTCGCGGGTTCGACGACCCACGCAGTGGCTTTGTTGGTCAGCGGTCAGTCGGATCCGTTCCAGGCGCACTACTGCGGGGGGACGCTGGTCGCTCCGCGGTGGGTGGTTACTGCGGCCCACTGTCTGACCGATAAGACGGTGGACGTGGTCCAGGTGGCCGGTCTCGTCGACCTCGACGAGGTGTCGCCGAGTGACCGGATCGCGGTTAACGCCATCCACGTTCACGAGGGGTACGACGCCGAGCGGATCCTGAACGACATCGGGCTTATCGAGTTGGCGACCGATGCGCCGGGTACGGCGATTCCGTGGCAGACCGATGGTGAGTTGCCGATCGCCGGAACGGCGTTGCAGGTCGCGGGATGGGGCGCGGTGTCGGCCGACGGCGAACTGTACGAGTCAGGCCTCCGGACGTCAGTTGGTCGGGCGCTCGGTGGGCCGGCGGATGCGTACTGCGGAGCCTGGCGGGGCTTTGATGCCAACCTCGAGTTGTGCGTCGGATCGCCCGGTGGCGACGGTGCGTGTTCGGGTGACAGTGGCGGTCCGGTCTCCGCCTCTCTGGGCATGACGAGGTTGGTCGGTGTGACCTCCTACGGCTTGTCGGGCGAATGTGCCGATCGGACATATCCGAACGTGGCGACCCGGGTTAGTGGCCATGCCGACTGGATCCGATTGAGGGTCGGTGATCCCTGGCAGACCATCGAGGGCCTGACCACCCCCACTCATTCCGTCGAGGGGCTGGTCAACGGTCGGATCTACACGTTCCACGTGACCGCGGTGGACACCATGGGGCGAAGTGTCAGCCCGATGGCGATCACCGTCGCACCTGTCGGCCCACCGGGTGCCCCGACCGGTCTCACCGGCCAGGGCGGAGACTCCTCGGCAGTCCTGTCATGGGAGTCGGCGTTCTCGGCCGCTGATGATCCGGTGACCAACCACATCGTCCAGTATTCGATCGACGGTCTCATCTGGACGACGGTGGAGGACCTGGTCACATCGGGCACCGTGTCGACCGTGTCCGGTCTGGTTAACGAGACCATTCTCTGGTTTCGGGTGATGGCTGTGAACGGTCGGGGAACTGGACCGGCGTCGAACGAAACGGTCGTCGTGGTGGGCCAGCCCGACGTGTCGACGGGGCTGGTCGGCATCGCCGGAGACGGCCGGGTCGATCTGTCATGGACCGCTCCGGCTGACGATGGTGGATCGGCGATCGTCGACTACGTGGTGGAACGTCTGGTTGACACCGGTTGGGAGCCGGTGGCCGATGGGATCTCGAGTACCCCGGCGGCGGCGGTCGACGGGCTGGTGAACGGTGCTCGGGAGGACTTCCGGGTCTCCGCGGTGACCGCTGTGGGTCGTGGTCCGGCGAGCGGAGTGGTCACGATCATCCCGGGTCGCCCGGCGCCGCCGACCGGTCTCCGTGTCGAGCCGGGTGACGGCTCGGCCATCCTGACCTGGACCGCGTCGGCTCATAACGGAGGGTCACCGGTGGTGAACCACCGGATCGAGTTCTCGGTGGACGACGGAGCCACCTGGGATCTCGTCGGGGGTGAGGTCGGTACGGTCACCACGGTGACGGTCGATGGGCTCCGCAACGGCGTGTCCCATCGACTCCGGGTCTCGGCGGTGACAGCGTTGGGGACCAGTCGAACGACCTCGATGGAAGTGGTCCCAGCGAGTGTGCCCGGCGTGGCCAGCAGCCTGATGGTGTCCGGTGAGCATGAGAGCCTTGTCTTCACATGGAATCGGCCTGGAGATGGGGGATCTCCAATCATCGGCATCCACATCGAACTCCGACGGGTCGGTCTCGTCGAATGGCAGTCGTTCGCCGCCGGACCGTTGACGACCACGGCACGGGTCGGGGGGTTGACCTCGGGGATGGAATACGAGGTTCGTGTGACGGTGGAGAATGCGTTGGGTCGTGGTCCGTCGTCGGCCGTGGTTCGGGTGGTGGCGGGGTGACGACGATCGGTGTCCGGTCGATTCGACAGTCGGGAGTGGCTCGGCGGGCCACAATGGTGGACGATGTCGAAGTGGTGGCGATGGTCCGTGGGGACGACAGAATGACCCGACCGATCGACGCCGTCTTCGTGGACGACAGGTGCCACCCGGTGGGCCAGCGACACGGTGCGGTTTATGAAGTCTTTTTCCAGTCCCAGCACGCGTCCCGATCGACGATTTTCTGATGGCCAAGAACAACTACCTCCACATGAAGCTCCGTGAGAGCCGTGAGGAGATCACGCGTCTGAAGGAGGAACTGGAGGCCACCGAACAGGCGGCACAGGTTCGGGATCGGGAGACGGCCGGCAAGGCCGCCGAGCAGATCGAGCGGGAGCAGGAGACGGCCCGGGTCGAACGATCCAGGGTTATCGAGCAGTTGGAGGTGGCCGAGGCCGATCGGCAGAAGGTCGCCGGACAGCTCCAGGAGGCCGAGGACAGGGCACAGCGGGATCGGGACCAGCACAAGACCCGGACCCGGGTCTTCGTGGTGGGATCGCTGCTACTGGTGGGGATCGTGATCGCCTCGCTGGCTGGCGCGTTCAGTGGGGAACCCGAGGTGGTCGTGGTTCCGACCACCATGCCGGTGACCACCGTGGTCGCCACGACGGTGGCGACGACCAGCGTGGTATCGACGGTGCCGCCCACGACGGTGCCGCCCACGACGGTGCCGCCCACGACGGTGCCGCCCACGACGGTGCCGCCCACGACGGTTCCAGTGACCACGACCTTTGAACCCGTCCGAGTCACCACCTCGCTGGTGCCGCTGGCGACTACAACGACGACGCTGGAGCCGATTCTTCCCATCGATCCTGATGCGGAGGAACCTGTTGTGCCGATTGACGAGGAAGCGGTCCTCCTCGGCAACTATGAGCTCTGGGAGGTCGGTGAACGCATCCAGGTGCTGCAGATTGTCTTGGGCATAAAGGCCGATTGGACCTACGGGCCGTCAACCTTCGATCGGCACGTACGAGTCCTGATCGATCGGGGGCTCACTCTGGACAATCTGCCGCCTCCGCCGACGACGTCGACGACACTGCCGCCGCTGGACGATGGGGTCAACAATCTGTATCCGAACGAACAGGTCCGGGACTTCAAGCACCCCGAGATCTCTGACGAGTGGATCTTCTTCGGTCAGGCGGGCACGTCGGTCCAGGTCCAGATGACGTCGAGCCACTTTGACACCTACCTCGAGGTGTTCGGACCCCTCGGTGATCTCATCGCATTCAACGACGACCATGTCGGTACGGATTCATTTGTCTCGGTCCAACTCTGCGAGACCGGGGCCTACACCATCTATGCCCGTAGCTTCGGCTACGGGAACTCGCAGAGCGGGGAGTACTCGTTGCTGTTGAGCGGGGGCGACGTCGTTTTCGACGCTCTGCTCCAGAAATGCGAGGCCGTGGTGGACCAGGAGAGTTCTGAGGAGCCTTAGTCGGGTGGGGTGAATCCCGTCGGCCAGATGATCTGGTTCTCGACGAGGCCGTCATCGATTCGGGCTCCGACCAAGGTTGTGTCCGAGAGATCGGTGCCCGTGAACACGGTCCGGCGAAGGAGGGCTCCGGAGAAGTTAGCCCCGGCGAGGTTCGAATCGGTGAAGTCAACCTTGAAGAGGTTTGCCCCACTCAAGTCAGCGTCACGGAGATCGGTGTCGACGAGGTCCAGGCCACGAAGGTCTGATCCGGAGAGGTCTGATCCGGAGAGGTCTGATCCGGAGAGGTCTGCGTTGATCAGACCGATCGTCGTCAAGTCACGATCTGAGAGGTTGACAGCGATGATCGAGGATCGCCCTAAGTCGACGTTCTCCAGAATGGCGTTATCGAGGACGGCACGATCGAGAGACGAGCCGATCAGTTGAGCTCCTCTGAGGTCGGCGTTCCGTAGATCGGCACCAGTGAGGTTCAGGCCGACGGCGAAGACATTTCGGAGTGATGCCCATCTAAAACTCGCGCCAAGCGTGTCTGCTCCGCCGAGGTCGAGGCTGGTGAGGTCTGCGCCCATGAGATTGGCCCCGGCGAAGTCAGTTTTCCGAATTTCTGCGCCTCGGAGATCTGCCTGAGACAGATTTGCGTCTCGGAATCGAGCGTGGGCGAGGATCGTTTCACGAAGATCTGCACCCGACAGATCAGCTCCGGTGAACTGCACCCCGGACAGGTCGTGTCCGGCCAGGTTGATGGCGCCAATGACGACCCCTGTGAGATCTCCAGTTCTCAATGAGGTGCCTGCGAGGTGGACCCCGATCATGTTTGAGCCTTCGAAGCTGACGTCTTCGAAGTTGGTGTTGCTCAGATCCGCGCCAGCGAGGTCTGTATTGATAAAGCGAGATTTGAAGAGATATGCATTCGAGAGGTTCGCGCCGGAGAGATTCGTGTCAGAGAAGGATGCACCTCGAAGGTGCGATTTGGAGAGGTTGGCGTCGGAAAGGTCTGCGTTGGAAAAGTTGGTCCAGTAGAGAACGGCTCCCGCCAAGTCAGCAGAGCGGAGGTCAGTATTACTGAGACTCGCCCTCGTGAGGTTGGTGCCGGTGAGACTTGACGATCGGAGGGTTGCGTCGTCCAGGGTCGTGGCCGTCAGATCGGATCTATCCAGAAGGCTGTCTGTCAAGTCTGCACCATCAAGGCGGACAGCACGAAGATCGCGATCCCGCAGGTCGACTCCCCGGAGTGCTGCTTTTCGTAGATCAATGTCGGTTGGCAGAACCTCTGGGAGCAATGATCCCGAAAGATTCGCGCCAAACAAGATGGTTCCAGTCAGGTCTGCTCGTCTCAGGTCAAGCATGTCGAGTCGGGCAAAGGTCAGATTTGTATTTGTGAGATCGATGCCCTCGAGTTCCAACCCGGTTGATCGAATCGATCGAAGGTCGATGCCCCTGAGGTCGGCGCCCGCCAGCAGGGCATCGGTGAGGACGATCTGATCGGTCGATGTGCCGGTGAGGTTGGCGCCGGTGAGGTTGGCGCCGGTGAGGTTGGCGCCGGTGAGGTTGGCGCCGGTGAGGTCGGCGTCTCGAAGGTTGGCGCCGGTGAGGTCGGCATCGCTGAGGTCTGCACCGTTCAGCCGGGTTGCATAGAAGTTGGCGCCGGTGAGGTCAGCGCCGGCCAGAAGAGTGCCACGGAGATCGGCGAGGTCGAAGTCCGCCTTTCGTAGTGAGGTACCCCTGAAGTCCTCGCCTTGGAGGTCGGTGTACGAGTAGTAGGCACCTCGTGGCGGTTCCGGGATAGAGAACGGCTTCGCGGTACAACTGGTTAGGAGCGTGGCCACCAATAGGGCGCTGACGACATGCGACCTGTGCATCAATGGTTGCCGATGTCCGCAGTGCCCAGATACTTGGAAATCGCCTGAGCAACCATTTCGTTGCCCGACGAGTCAAGATGTACGAAGTCCGTGTAGTGACTGGCTGGCCCGTCGAGGAGAGTGGTCAGGTCTAGGAAGTCGATCTCAGCTTCCTTCGCAGCCTTCCGGATCAACGGGTAGACGACCATGAATTGCTCTGCGAGCCCCTGCCGGTAGTCCCCGTGGATGTCGAGGGTATCGGTTGGCGTTGCACTCAAGTAAGTGATTGGTTGGAGGACAGCGAGGAAGTCCGCACCACGTGACTGGCTAATTGCGGCGGTACTTGTCCAGTCTTCGACGACGGCGCGAGCTACCAGCGCGGCTTTCGCTGGGTCGTCGTGGCAGCCATAGCGGTCGACATCGGGGTCTGCCGGTTCGTTCAGTTTTTCGCGGAGGCGGCCTCCATATTTCTTGATGAACGCTGTCGCCGGCCTGGTGAGGGACCGAAGGGATAGGTCTTCGGGAAGTTCTAGTTCGAGTGCCTCGGCGATCTGGTCCCGCCGCGAGGCATCGAATCCGTCGTTAGTCCGTCGGCATCGAATCTCCACCTCGTTAGCACCGTCATAGAAGACGACGACGTCGGGCCGTTCTGTTGAATCGCGGGTGGCGAAGGCTTCCTGAAGGAGGTTGAGGCTCTGTCGGGCGATGTAACCGGACTCACCGAAATTGGTGGTCGCTCGACCTGTGAGATTGGCGAAATGACTGGGAATCGTTTCAAGATCAGTGACGCCCGAGCCCCACATCGCCGAACCGCCAAACATCCATACTGGATTTGTCCCTGTTGATGCACCGAGAGTCCGGCGGAGGCCGTTGGCATCGATGTTGACGCTGTTGCTGGAGAACGGCTCCATTCGCCAGATCGTGAAGTCCCGGTAGGTGGCTTGTGGTTCCGGTCCAGGGTCGGGGTAGCTGGGCAGGGTCAGTCCCCGAAGGGCCTGGTAGGAAGCATCGGCGACTACCGGACCAACTACCAGGAGGCCGATTCCAGCCAACAGGACGAAGAGGTTTAGGAGGACGGTTCGGATCCACGGATTAGTCGGCCGCATGATCACCCCGGTAATCCCGGACACGGTTGGGATTCTGATCTGCCTTTTTCATTACGAGATTGTTGACCACCAAGAGGTCCAGGTCTGTCCCCATGAAGCATTGAAAGGCTTCTGAAGGGGTTGCGACAATAGGCTCGCCTCGGATGTTGAATGAGGTGTTGACGAGGATCGGGCAACCAGTTTTTTCCCTGAAAGTGCTGAGGAGAGCATGGAACCTCGGGTTGGTCTCTTGGTGGACGGTTTGCAGGCGTGCCGACCAGTCGACGTGTGTCACGGCGGGGATGTCCGATCTCCGGACGTTGAGGAGGTCGCTGAGCTTTCCCGATGATTCGGTGAAGCCCTCGTGTCGATGCCGGGCGAGCACGTTGGCCACAATCAGCATGTATGGACTTGGTTGGTCGATGTCGAAGTACTGATCCGCGGCCTCCGCGAGGACCGCTGGGGCGAAGGGCCTGAAGTCCTCCCGGAATTTGATGCGTTGGTTGAGCACTCGCTGCATCTCCGTCGGCCGGGGATCAGCCAGGATCGAGCGGTTACCCAGTGCTCGTGGCCCGAACTCCATTCGGCCCTGGTGCCATCCGACGACCGCTCCGTCTGCAAGTTCTTGGGCCACTAGGTCGAAGAGTTCGTCCTCGGAGAACTCCTCCCACACGGCTCCGCAGCGTCCGAGTTCTAGCCGTGCTTCGGGCAAGGTGGTCGATGGCCCGAGGTAGGAGCCCTTCATGGAATCCGGGTGTCGCAACTGACGCGACGCATTGAGTTCCTCATGCCAGACAACGAGGGCGGCGCCTAGAGAACCACCCGCATCCCCGGCAGCTGGCTGGACCCAGAGTTCCTCGAATGCGCCGTCACGCAGGATTCGGCCATTTGCCACGCAGTTGAGGGCGACGCCGCCGGCGAGGCAGAGGTGGGGAATCCGATACTCCTTGGCGAGGGCGCGGGTGATTCGAAGAAGGACGTCTTCGATGACGGACTGGACGGAACACGCCATGTCCATGTGGACGTCAGTCAGTTCCTCTTCGGGTCGACGTGCCTGATGGCCGAAGAGGGCGTCGAACTTTCGGCTGGTCATCGTCGACCCGACCGCGTAGTCGAAGTAGGAGAGATCGAGTCGGAACGAACCATCGTCTCGGAGATCGATCAGATGCTCGAGGATCAGTTTCCGGAAACGTGGTTCTCCATATGGGGCGAGCCCCATCAACTTGTATTCGCCGCTGTTGACCTTGAAACCGCAGTGGTAGGTGAATGCCGAATAGAGGAACCCAAGTGAATGGGGAAAGTGAATCTCTCGGACGATTCGACAGGAGTTCCCGGATCCGATCGCCACGGAGGTCGTGGCCCATTCGCCAACGCCATCGGCGGTGAGGACGATGGCTTCTTCGAAGGGAGACGGGTAGAAGGCACTCGCCGCGTGGCTGTGGTGGTGTTCGGTGAACCTGAGCCGGGGGCCGATGTCGACCTTTTCGTCGAGCATCGACAGTGATCGGACGAGTGCCCTCTTCTGGAAGAGCTTCTCACGGGTCCAGATCGGCATGGCCCGGCGAAAGGCATGGAGGCCTCGTGGGGCATGTGCGACGAAGGTCTCAAGGAGGCGCTCGAACTTGAGGAATGGCTTGTCGTAGAAGGCGATCAGGTCGACGTCGGATAACTGGAGTCCACCGAGTTCGAGTACCGATCGAACAGAAGTCCTTGGAAAACTGGCGTCGTGCTTGACACGGGTGAACCGCTCTTCTTGGGCCGCTCCGACAATCTCGCCGTCGACGAGAAGGGCAGCAGCGCTGTCGTGGTAGAAGGCTGAGAGCCCAAGAACTGAGACCAATGGTCTAGAAGATGGTGTAGATAAACGGAGCGATCGCCGAGCCCTGCGACAGTGCGATGGCAGCGCCCAGCAGTGCGAGCATGATGATCGCTGGGAAGAGCCAGTACTTCCTACGGACGAGTAGGAAGCCCCCGAACTCTCGGACGAACGACATCAGCGATGGTCCTCAGTACTGGTTTCGAAGAGATGTGGCGGTGATCGGATCCGACTCTCTGGAGATCCAATAGGTCTGAAGGCTCGTCTCGGTATTCAGGTCCAGGTAGTTGCTGCGAATTCGTCTCATCAGGATGCCTGTCGGGGTGACGATGATCACGAAGACCAGCACCATGAGCAGGTTCGCAACCAACGATCCGAGTGCGAGGCTGAGTCGGAACCAGAACAGGTTGGGAGCGCGTAGGAGGTTCGGGGCGATTAGGCCGAGGGTTAGTAGGGGAAGTCCGATTGCAATGGCCCACGGCCAAGCCTCCCGTCCGAAGGGAATCGGATGGAGTCCGAGGCAGAGGAAAGCGGTTCCGACGACGAGTCCGAAACTGCGGGTTGACGGTGGATCGATCGGAAGATGAGAGTCCTTTTCGATCACTGGACCAGCCTACTGATGCGTCACGCTGCGGTCGGTCCGCTGGTAGGCCCCGAGGAGGAGGCCGTAGAAGTGGTGGACGGCGTGTTCGGACTTCCCGGAACCGGCCGGGTCGTGCACGATCCGGCCCCGGGTGAATGCCGGGGATGCCATGCCTCGCTGCACGCTCTCCACCAGCGTGATGTCCTCGGCCTGGAGGACGGTGTCGATGTACCTCATGGCTTCCACCTCGGTGTCGGTCGGCTCGGCGGTCTCGAAGAAGAAGTCGTAGGTCTCGCGGGTGCGGCCCGGCCCGTCGGGCATCACGTGCATGACGATGAAGTTGCCTCGCCCCGGATAGCGCATGAGGCACGTGTTGGGCCACAGCCACCAGACGGCATGGTCGGTGACCGTGGCGCCGTCCACTGAATAGGCGGCGTTGTCGGAGCGTCCGGCCTCGGCCATGTGGCTGGACCAGATGCCGTGGGTGGTCACCTCGTAGGTGTTCATCTAGTCCTCGAAGACCACTCCGGCGGCTACCGGGTCGAACCCCTCCG
>Ga0315329_10000597_pt1 | contig 14133 bp, 11 predicted proteins | sample M150032315metaG_FD_203459 | JGI IMG/M metagenome (GOLD analysis project Ga0315329, IMG submission 203459) | Ammonia-oxidizing marine archaeal communities from Monterey Bay, California, United States - M1 500m 32315 | ecosystem: Environmental > Aquatic > Marine > Coastal | place: USA: California...
GTCTGCCCTGCAGGAATCAACATCACAGATAATGCAATTATACCTCTCAAGGAGCGTGTAGTTGACCGTTACTACGATCCAATAAAGCGAATTTGGCGAACATTAACACGTCAAAACGTTCGTTATTAATCAATAAACGAATAGAAAGGAATGTTGGTAGCCCACCGTGGCTCCGAAGAACCACGATGGGCGGCGCCCCTTGCGGGTGTGAATTGAACCGATTTGAACTATTTTAAACTCTGAATATCAGAGATGCTCGATTCCGCTCTTCTTCACGTTTGCCTTCTTGATCTTGTCAGGAAGCCATGCTGGGCCATTTGCTGGCTTGTCAACCTCTGTAATCCACCCTGTGAACACATGCACACGCTTGGTGCCGCGCTCTCTTAGGCGTATATTTTCGTGTCCGCGGGTTGCAGCTTTGAGTGCTGCTCCACGGGGTTGTCTACTTGCAAAGACCTGGCTGGTGTCATTTCCGCCCTCCATGAGGACGAAGTACTTCTTTTCACCCATATTATGTACCTCAGACAGGGTACGGGCATCAGAAGGTTATAAGGATTCGCCCGACAAACCGTGTTACTGCGCCACATATTGGCCGCAGTGGGCTCTTTCGAGCCCCGTATTAGCGCAGTGCAGCGAATGGAAATCATTCACAATTCGGCGCCTGCAAGAGTTTTCGTGTCAACAACTCCGGCCACTTGACGGATTGTATCAACTACTGTTGCTGCGATAGTTGAAAGGGAATTTGCCTCGAGTTTGACAATGATATCATAATCACCGAAAAGGAGTGTTACATCAGCTACATTCTCAAGCCCTTTGATGGTCTGATAAGCATCATACTCTTCACCAGGGGTCACATTGATCAAAACATATCCGACTGCCATGCTTTGGCGAATCAACCAATGCTCATGAAGGCTCTGTTCAAAGGAGGTCTTCCATCTTAGTGCGATATTCCGACCACTGTTCCGCTTCCCAATCATCTGGCATTGGCCCATTTAGCCATTCAGTAAATTCCTCAAGAGTCCACCCCTCGGGAATTCGTTCGTCGCGCTGCGCTTCTTCTTCTACCGCCCACTCGACAATTTCTTCCTCGCGTGCGCGCGCGCGTGTGAATATAGTGGTAAGGAGAATGATAATCACTACTAATCCCGCAACCCATGGGAGTATTCCAGTGCTATCTCCACCTTCAGCGTAATCGCCCGTGCTATTGGAATTGTTATCATCTACAGAAGGAATCCATTCTTTAATTTCAATAATAGTTTGGTAAGAGACTTGACCCCCCCTACTCGTTGTGCAATTGAGAGAAAGTAGATGTTCTCCTTCCAGAGTTATTGGTAGTAACCAATTTGTTGTCCAAATACCCACGTCATCAACTCCAGATAAATTTCCACTTCGGTTGAGAATTTCATATTGGCTTTCAACCGAAGTTGTAGTCATACCACACCATGAACCATCCGGGCCTAGATAACTGTAGAACTCCACTGTAATCTCAAATAAATCACCTGCTGTGAAATTATTTTCTACAGTCACAATGATACTAGGGGGGGTCTCAAGGAATTGGAGTTGTAGAGTTCCCGATGAAGATAACCCGTCGATGTCTTTTGCCAATACATTGACAGTACCTGTTCCAGGTACGAATGATGAATCTAATTGGACTCTGAAATACAGAGCGATGGAATGGTCTTGTAATTGTGATTGGCAACTATCATCCGCTGAAACTTCTGGAGCCGAAACTGTCCAACCATGCTGTTGTATTTGTGCTGTGGTAATGTCTATCGGTCTTGTAGAATTGATCAGGACCATTACCACCCTACTTATGCCAAATGATAACGATCCATCTTCGCCATCGCATAATTCGATTAAGACTACTTCGGGAGTTGTCAATAGTAGCGGATAAGTTGCAGAAATTGTATCGCTTGCTCCATTTGCCCCAGTTGCGATTACTTCGAAAAGGACATCTCCACTTTCAAGTGAGTTTTCAGTCGATAATGGAATGGTAATACTACCATCTTCAAACAATAATGGAATACTCTGTGTGGCTTGTCCTGGCCAAGTGACATACAGGTCACCATATGCGCCCTCTACTCCATCATCGAGGTCTGTGATTATGGCCTTGATATTTTCATCACCACCTCCAATTAGGCGATCTATTTCATCACCTTCATCGTCAATCAGTTCAAGAGAAATCAAAGGAGTTCGGTCGCTTATTCCAATATTCCTTCGAGTAAGGAAATTTCCTTCATAATCATATAATTCCAAAACAAATCTATCGAGACTTGAACCAGAAGGAATGGTAAAACTCGACACATAACAATGATGCGAAGAAGTACTACCCTGAGTCCACGTCATGCCATCGATTTGACCTCGGCTAGAAATGAATGATGGAGTCTGATTTACCGGAACATGGTCGGCATCGAGAACGCATGCTTTCAGCAATGTCACTTGGGCTCTAAGTACCCCTGCAATCGGATTGGCCTCAAGTACACTAGCACCGCCCCACTCTTGCGAATCAACGCCCTCTACATGCACTCCAAACCATATCGCTGGAGCATCATCGACAAGGGCTACATCCAGCGTAATTAATTGATGAGTCTGATTAGATTCATCATATGCTATCGCCTTCAAATCAAGTGAGCCGAGGATGATGTCTGTAGGCAGTTCAAAACTTGTCCACCATATCGTTCCGTCTTGGCTTCCAGTAGAGCCCCAAGACCATTCGGTAGTTTCCTGATTATTCCGAACTCTCCAAGCTAGATCTAAGGCTGCAATACCTGAATCATCGCTAATTTCGCCAGAACAAGTAAACAGGTCTCCGCGGCTATAATGACTCGAATCACAATACAATGTTTCAACCGTTGGCGGACTATTCACCCAGACCATCATGTGGTGAACGTTATTGTCGATAATACGTTCTGGGCGAGTGATGTTAATCGCATCATATCTAATCTCGATATTATTCCATCCAGCTCTACTTGAATTGATTGTAAGGTTTACCATTTGTCTGCTTCCAGACAGGTCGCCTGCCGTGGTACTCAAGGAATAATTTGCAAGTTCTTCGCCTCCAAGTTGATCTCGAACAACGAGCCATCCTTCACCATCTCCTGCGGCCAAATTCTGTACGATTATCTGAATTGTCACATTTTCATCTAAGGACATATTGCCAACAATTCTAGCATCTACAACTTCGACATCGTGAACTATGTCACCATATGCGCTCATCTTTGGGTCTCCGACAACAACTCCCATCCATCCCATCAATCGGTTAGATGCATAGTAGGATTCAGCCATTGTATAGCCGGTTGAATACGATGATAGAAGGACGCTTGGATAGCTAACAGCAGTTAGATATGGCTCGTAAACATAGCCTTTGACTCCGCTTACTCCATCTTCTAACAAATCGGCAACAAGCGATTGCCCATAGCCAGTTCCCCAATTGAAAGAACGACCTCCGGTACTTACTGCCGTTTCAGCAATCGAACCATTGACCCAATCCATGTGAGGCCTAATTATTCGTAATGCTGTGGAATCAATGAATAACGAACCGTCTGTAGAAGTTGGCACAATGTCAAGCGAGACTCTAATCCTAAGTGAAGTTGAATCTAGATGTGGCCTAAACCTCATTGTTCGGGAATTCCATGATGTTGTAAAAGGCTGATTTGATGATGTATTCGTGAACAATACTGTACCATTCGAATCTAAAGATGCCACTTCAATATTATATTCACCATATACATCACCTGTTCTTTCGCCATGGCCATAAATCACCCAGGCGTGATTTGTGAAATTTGTTGGGATTGAATAAGTTGTTTCCAAATACGCTACGCCTTGACCATTACCAGAATATGCAGAACAATTGTTGATGATATCTCGACTAAGAGTAGTAATGGAGCCATTACTCAAAGCGGTATCCCATATCATCAAATTGTCAATCATTCCTTCAAAAAATGAATTCCCAGCTCTATTAACTCCTAATTTGTATAAATCAAAATTATTCATTGACCCATTTGGATAGGTATTGGAATTTACCAGTACACCATCGAGATATTGCCTTGTGTTCCCACCATCAAAAACGGTCACCAAATGAGCCCATTGTTGTGGCTCAACATCACCAAATTCCTTCGACTGATTATTGTGCAAATTCCATTTACTATTGGACACCATGTGTTGGAATGAATAGTTAGAACCCGAATTATCATCAATCGCAAATGTTGCAGCATAATTTGTCTGATTGGTGATATTTGCCCAAACCCATTGGCTAATAGTAAAATTTCCTAACCAATCATCGACATCCACTTTGGCGTAATCATTTGCACCATCATACCACAGGCAATTACCATCAATACAACTTTTCCAATTGCTTGAATCCATTCCATATAGTGTAAAGTTGGAATCATTTGTGATACTGTCATTCGATTGATTCCCAATTCCTTCTTCGAAATCCCAATTGTGAATCAAACTATCTTGCTGAGGAATATAGTCTCCCGAGACAACGAATGCTGATGCGGGGATAGTGGTCTTACTCACATTCGGCCCTTGCCACGAAAAGAGTAAGCCATGTGGCCCTCCGCCTTGGAAAAATTCTATTCTGAAATCATGATATCCCGCTGTAAGAGAGAGTGTTGTAGAAAATTCTCTCATTCCATGTGAACCATGATTTTGTACCGCACTAACATCGTCAATCCACAATTCTGAACCATCATCTGAATTGAGATACAATGTCCAATTACCTGATTCTGGTACGTCGATTAGTCCGCTAAAGCGTGCGCCCCAATTATGTTTGAACCTATTATCCAATCCTGAGTATGGGTTGTATGAAGAAGAGTGAGCCAGTTCGCTTTCGAGACGTACATGATCGGGAATTCTATCGATTAAATCCGGCATAGTAGCAGTATTGAAACTGATTCCTTCATTGTCGAAGTACTCTGCGAAAATTCCTGGCACCATGTCGCCGGATTCTTGGCTGCATTCAGATGTAATTCGGGCTTCCATCGCCCCATTACCCCCTTGCTTGATTTCGGTTTGGTAACTCCAATTAAACTCATCACCGGGAGAAACTGGTGGAGAGAAAGCGTCCCAATATTTTGACCCGCTCGACCATGAACTATCAACCGTATCAAAACCTGCATTTGGTAGAAAGTTACTGTTCCAATTGCCATCATTACTTCCCCATGAAGCATAACCAATTACATTAGACAAATTAGTAACAAATTCTGTTTCTTCATCAAATGAGACTGGGAGGTTCATCGTTCCGTTCAATGTATTATTTGCGACATACAAATCATCATTCCAATATTTGTACCCTGAACCATTTCTGTTCGTTGCCAAATCAAGAACATGAACTCCTCTAGAACTGTATGAATTATTGGCCTTTTCAATTAATCCCAACGCAGTATCGACAGTATATCCCGTGAGTCTTGTGACAAGGAAAAACCCGTATTCCTCACGAGTAAAGGCTTCCATCGCCCCTCCAGCTAATGGGCCATAATCGTGATTAATCCAGTAATTACTACCAATGCTTGAATCCCATGTTCCTCCAACCAAAGCGATCTCTTGGTCAAATGCTGCCTTATCCGCTCCACCATTTATTCGCAATGGGACCCCTTTGGTAGTGACTAGATAATTCAAATCAATACTGGAAGAGCGATTGGACAGCATTGCCCTAAATGGTTCGAGGAAGGATGTATTGAATTGCTCACGATTTATTGTCTCGCCAGTTGGATTGCTTTCATTGTCAAAGATGAATACTCTATCAGCAGAAATATTTCGTGCGGTAACAAATGCCCAACCTATAGTACGACTCAATTCGGATTGGTTATTGATTAGTACACCTACGTCGCTATAATCAACTGAATTGAATTGGTCAAAGCCATCTGGCACTGCTATATCACCAAATGGTGTTTCATTCCAATAGTCGTCCTCCGTAGAAAATCCATCGAAAATTCTTGGCTGTAAAGATTCAACAACTACGTCACCGGGGGGCAGTGAAATCGTTCCCGTGAGAAACAATGCCACTAGGAGAACTGCTCTGCGACTCCTGTCCACGCCTCCGGCGTGGAGATGAAATGCTCAATAGTATGCCGGCTACAAGTTAGCACAAATTTCACTCAAAGAAGTGATTCCGTCGTCTTGTATATGTAGGTCGGCCCCTCTTGGCCGAAATATGGTCGAACTCTACATGGCTCGTACATGCCGTTGGGGAATTCTAAGAGTCATCGGCGGCGAACTGCATCTCCAAGAGGGAGATGTGCTCATTACCCCTGCAAACAATCGTCTTTCAGGACGAGAAGGGTTAGATGCTACTGTCCACAAATTTGCTGGGGAAAAGTTACGTGAACACTGTCGTGCAATCAGTGTTGAACAAAGAAAGACCAACCTTCCACCTTGCCCTGTAACTACCAATGTAGTCACTCCACCATTCGATCTGAAAAAACAATTCAAACAAATTATCCATGTTGTTAGTCCAGATTGCCGTAGACCAAATCAAGATGAAGCACGCAGGGAACTCCTTCCTGCAGCTTACGAGAACCTTTTCGCTACTCTCAAGGATCTGAAAAAGGTGAAGTCCGTAATTGCTCCACCTCTTTCGATGGGAGTCTTTGCATATCCGCATAGAGAGGGTGCCAGACTAACTCTTGAACTTATTCTGGGGAAACTCAACGGTAAAGAAGACCCTGGATTCAATGATTATACAATTATCGTCAAAGAACGAAATTTCATTAACAATATGAGAACGGTCTATCGTGAATCTGAAGACCAACTGCCTGGTATTGATACAACAAATCAGGTGTGACCTACATCGGAGGGATACGGGTTGGTCGATCTTCCAGCCCTTGTACAATCTGTAATTGAGGATGAGAAGCAGAGTTTCTCCGCAGCGGTTCTCTTGACCAATAATTCAAGAATGGCTCGAAGAGTAAGTGAGGTTCTCCCAAAGAAACTCTCTATGGTGATAATGACGAGCTCGGCCAAAGTTGCTGAATCCTTGAAAGAGGATGGTTATGAAGTTAAATTTCTAGAAGATGCTCTTTCCGCTCAAGGATTATCGGTTCTATCAAGCCTACATGATATCGTGCTACAAGGACTCGGCGAAGGCCGATATGGAGGCGCTGATAAAATTCTAGCAATACTAGCTGAACCAATGGATGGAGTCATCATTATCGAGGCTAGTAGTCTATCCAGCAATAGATTGGCTACGCTTGCACAAGAACATGAAATCGACATAGAAATTCTTGCTCGAATGATGGATCTCGCCCGACATATTGGAGGGCGAGGAAGAGAGGGGCACGCTGTTGGCGCACTATTCGCAATTGGTTCAGTTCCAAAATTACGTCGCCATTCTACAGCTCTTGTTTTGAATCCATTTAAGGGCCACTCCGAAGGACGCAGAAGCGTTGTCGATACTAACAACCACGAAACTCTAGCGGAATTTGCATGGCTCGATGGAGCGATATTATTCAACACCAAAGGTGTGGCTTCCGATGCTGGTAGGTATGTGCAAGTTCCTGCGGGAATCGTACCGAAGCCAGGTGAAGGAGGAAGGCACTTAGCGGCGCGTTCGATTAGTCAATTAGCAGAAGCCGTTTCGATTTGCGTCTCATCGAGTGGAGTAATTACAGTTTACAGTAAAGGCCGAGAGAGATACAGAGTCAGGCTCTCTTAATCGCATCGACCATCGAAATGCTTCCAACTGCAACATCGTGTGCTAATTCAGAGGAGATGGTTACTCGCCCTCCGCTCTCTATTCGAGATTGACGTTGAATTTCACGGAGATCGCCTTCAGTAGGCTCAAGTTGACGGATGGAATGAACCCTTTTTCCGCCCATCATCGCTATTCGGGTTGCAGCATGGATGTGTGCCCTAGAGCGTGAACCTCTACTGGTTTTCCTCTCAATCACCTCAATAATATGCATCGAATGTAGAAGACAATCATTGATGATTCGGTCTCTTATCAACGGAGCGCCATCTCCAATCTTTACTACGAGGTTACGATGCTCCAATGAATTCGCAAGACCACCGATGTGATTTGCTACGCTATCTACTGACTCTAATTGAGCAACTCCTATCAGAACTCCATCAGCAATCCACGCGAGGCCTGGTCTTGGTCCCGGGTCTACTCCAAAAACGAGGTGCATCGCATCTTCAAGTCCTCTGCTGAGTTGAATTGCTCTTTCAACAGCGGCTTCCACTGTATCTTCGATAACAGGAATTCCTCCCTCACCTGCAATAACCTCCTCAGGAGTTGCGAGCCAAATACCATCGAATTCAGAATCGATGTCGAGCATTACAAAGTCGCATCCGCGACGTTTCAACTCCCTCATCAAATGGAATGAGAGACGGAAGTCCGCAGTCCGGACCGCTATTCGGCGCACACCCCTCCGAAGGCGGAATCACGCATCAACATGACGCGTAATCACCGAAGTACTCAAGAACACTTGACAAAGTTGTTAATTTGTGGCAAGTCAGTATGAAAGGGAACTTCGAGCGGTCCTAGCAGGAGTTCCCAAAGGTGTCGACGCCGTTACCAGATCTTGTAATTCTCTGGAACGTACTCGCGCCCAAATGGTTCTAGAAAGACCATTTCTTGTTGTCAGAGCTGCGGGTTCAGGAATGGAAGGAAGTGGAGACCTTCTCGCTCTAAGGGGTGATTTATGCTTCCCAATTGAAGTCAAATCATCGAAATTTCCGAAATTATACCTCTCTGGTAGAACCGAAACTCAGTACAATGCAATGGTTCACGAAGGCAAAAGATGCTCACTAATGCCTCTCTATGCCTACCGCCTCAAAGGAGTTAGAGGCGACTCTTGGAGAATCTTCAGAGTTGAAGTTGGGAAAATTCCTGGCCGGCTTGGGATGCTTTGCCGCAGGATACCTCCCCTTCCACTCACCCGAAATGGTAAGCCATTTCTCGATTGGCAGGCTGGAATGCCTTTACACATGTTCATTTCTCTAGTCTGCCGAACCTCTTCCACTGAAGGGTATACTTCCCTAGAAAAACGGGCCCGCTCAATAGAAATCGATGCTTCTCATGATGAGGAATTAATCCAAAATCGGCTCACAGATATGGTGCAACCATGATGAAAGCCAACATAATTAACAATCCTAGTGAAGACAACGTAGATGCTTTACGAGTAACATGAGCGACCCAAAGTGGATGCATTTTCCATAATTTTGTTTTGTTCCCAATATTGCGCAAACCGCTCATTGCTATATGCACTAAATCTCTGAATAGATGGCCGCCATCGAAAGGAACCATTGGGATTAGATTGGTAAATCCAAGCAGAATGTTGACCCAAATCAACCAGAACATCAGGTAAGTCAAGAATAGAAGGCCCTCTAGTCCAACGAGTTCTGCAAGCCAACCATCACCAGCAGCAAGCATTCCTTCCTCTACCGGGTGCATCGCTGAGCCCTGTAATTCGAATGGGGTGATTAAGAGAGTCAAGGTGTGCACTGGCCACATCACAACATGCCCGAGAGCTGATGCCTCAAAATCAGGGTGCGCAGGGCCAGCAAGCCTATCGATAGCTGCTGTTCCATCGGCTAAATTCTGTACTCCAAGGAATGCATCACCTTCCTCTATCCCAAGGTTAGCAAGAATCTCTTCATCATATCCCAATTCAATATAGTAAGCATATTTGTCAGTCAATGTAACGGTAAAGGTCTCCTCATCACCTGTTTCTGATCTAATGATATCCATCGATACCACCTGCCCTGCCTCCAATCCATCCATTACTGTAGTGAAATCTTCAGTACTGTCAACCGATTGGTTTTCGATTGCCAAGATGACATCCCATGGCTCTAATCCCGCTTCTTCTGCTCCAGAACCTACCACGATACCCGTAGAATGTACACCGGGTTCAGCAGCAGCGAACTGACCTGCAATTCCTCCGAGTAATAGCATCAGGATGAATGCGGTGAAAAGATTGGTTGAAGGGCCTGCTGCAAACATTCGTTGACGTTCTCTTCGTGGGGCATTTGCAATCTCTGAATGTTCGGGTTCAGCAAATGCTCCAAGGGGTAAAGGTCCAAGCATAAGAAGGCCAAAATTTCGAATTCTCATCCCATGTGCTCTCGCTTGAATTCCGTGGCCAAACTCATGAATCACTAGGCTGATAACGAATGCAATTACGCCCCATCCAAGTGGTATCGCCGGATTCAGGCCAGGTATTGCTACTAACTCCGATGCAGAAGGCGGGTCTAGATTTGGAGGCGCAATGATTGCAGCAATTAATGAGATAATGAGCACCAAAGCGACGAGGAGCATAGCAATCCAACATACCCACAAACTAACCTCGCCATATGCTCTCCAGAATTTTCGAGGCCGACTGATGAATTCTAGGGCCTTTTTGCCACGTGAAGTACGCACCATCAATACTGCAAAGAAAACTCGAGAGGCATTCCAATCATCAAGACGTCCGCGTGCCTCCCAACTCTTGAGGAGCACATACCATCCGATGAAGAAGAGAACGTATGGAGCGGGCCCATCAAATTCAATGCTGAGCCAATCTCCTCCCATTGTTGTCCCACTTCAATCGACCACTTAACCCCGCCCGACGAGTTCTTGGAGGAGGGGGGCTTGCAAGTATCATGGCGGAGCATGATGAGGCGGTTAGGAACTGGTGTTCTAATTACCATGGTCAAGACCCAGTCGAGATCTCAATGTGGACCGACGAAAAGGATTTGCTACAGTTATTGATTCGTCTTGAAGATAAAGTTGTAATTGCGGATTTTGAATGGAATGGTGAAGAAATTAGAGAAAATGGCTCTCTATCCATTCCAATCGACGGATGGTCTCCCGGTTCTATTCAAACACGAAGAATGCCTGATGGACTAGTACGCTTTCGTCATAGAAACTCTGAGATAATGCTAGCAGCCAAGGTAAGAGCTCCAGAATGGGCAAGTGCATTATTGGAAAAGTGGCTTCTTTCCATGCGAGGAGATAGCAATCAACCTAGAGACCGTAGACGAAGACTATCCGATATCAAAAGAAGTCGAGAGACGGTCAAGCGGATGCTTGAACAAGCCTCTATGGATACTATTCACGAAGGCGTTACTCATGTGGAAATGAAAATTTCTGTTATCGATAATCGCCTAACAAGAAGTCAATGATTACTCTTCTTCACCTAATTCGCTAAGCAATGCTGCCATAGCATCTTCCCGTTCTGCTTCCAGCATCTCGGGTGAGCCTACCAAAAATTTCCTTGCAACCGGCTCCAAAACAACTGGGGCTGCTAGAATCCCTCCAATTGTCAAAAATAGGAAGAAAAAGGAGGAGCCTGGAACTTGAGAAACACCAGGGGAATCTCCGCCACTAACGAATAACTTCACTACACCAAGCCACGGTATTTCCGCTCCTGCGATGCCAATTATCCACTCGCTCTTGATTGGTTGAATCATACCACTATGTCCTGACATTACTCCGCCGTATGGCTGGAAAAACGCTTGATCATCACTACAATTATTATTGTCACCAAGGGTAATGAATCCCGGATGCCGTGGTATTTTCTCACTGGCATTCAGCCAATTTTCGCCACAGGAATACATGCCGGTTCCATTACCGTCAAAAGAGAAAGTAATACTCTCAACATCGTATTGGTCAGTCCCGGGTACCGTCCATGAAAGAATGCACTGGCCCTCATAGAGAACGCCTTCATCACAAGACCCATTCGTATTCGGCACAGTTGTTCTCTCTGCAAGAATTCTGATAATTACACGATGAATAATGGGTGTTGAATCGGTTTCACCATTACGGTTGTAAATGATTACATCGCCTGCTGTTCCATGACTCTCAAAGCCATAATTCACATTATTGGGGTCTGTAGCTTCCGCGTATGTAATGATGAATTTCGATTCTGGAGAATGAACCAGAACCAAATCGCCTGCATCGATAGCACCCAACTGGCCATCTGAATCATGCATCATCGATTTAGATTCAACAACAACGAGTGGAGGCATCGACCCGGTATGAGCCCACATGCCGAGCACGAGAATACCGATCATACCTCCAGCGAGAACTAATTCTCGAACCAAGGTGATTACAGGGTCTTTCTCCGCCATCTAAGGCATGGGACTCAGCCGCGCTTCTTCAACCCCTTCTCCACAAGGAAGCCATTCCACACTTCTGCATGACCTCCGCCAAGAATCCGAGCGGCTTCATCAGCATCACCTCGGCGCTTAGAAAACTCGCTACTGGAAGAAAGGTCCATTATCTCCTTGAGGTCGTTCTCATACCCTTTGAGTCGCAGGAATTCTGGAGCCGCAATAAATAGCCCAAGAACGCCGATTATCATTCCAACAATGCCGTATTGAGTATAATCTCCATACCCTTCATAATCCTGTAAAAAGAATATCTGAAGTGTTGCTAATAGTGTCAATCCACCAAAAAGAAAGGTGCCCGTTGCCGCTATTCTCAACTGGCGCCCGTGTTGCTCTGCCCAAAATCCCATTCGCTCTCCCTACATGGCCACTGAACTGCCATCTATTCAGTGATTTCCCCTCGATGATGCTCTGACCTGTAGGAGCATTGTTCAAATGCCATGATGGCGCGTGGGCCAAAGGCCCACCGGGGTACAGGAGACTCTTTCATGCGCACCGCACTATTTCTCGTGACACTATTTCTTGTATCGCTCGCCAGTCCTCTTGCTGCCGGTGATGTTACTGAAACGCAATTTAATGATGGGTCTACAACCTACACCCACACCTTCCAAGGAATTGGAGATGGAAAGGCAGGGAACCTCACATTCCCCTATGGTGCTGAAGTAACTGGCGCCTCTTTTGACCTCACTGGAAAGGCTTCCACAACCTCTTGGGCTAATTACACGAATGATTCTGATTTCGGAGGGGCAGGTAGCGCAGCATGGTCAGGCACCCCACCTGGTTTTGCCTATGGTTACAAATCGAATATGTATATGGAAAATGGTGATGTTGAACTCATTGGAAACCCAACTGATTCCGTGACTGCTCTGTCGCGAAGTACTGACATTGCTTCAACCACTGGCCATCACAACACCACAGGTGCATTCATTGCAAATGGAGACCAAGGATTCATTGGCTCTTCGGAGAGCCTATCGGCGATTAGTCTCTCAGGTTCTTCTTCTTCTTACGCTGGAGCATGGGTCAAGCAATACGATGAATATCATGTATTCACCTATACAACTACCAATACCTATACCCCAGTTCTCAAGAGGTTTAATGCTAGTACAGGAGCGTACATTGGCCTAGGTTCTTTCAATTCTGGGACTTGTAGCACAACTACTGCGCAGGGCTACACATATGATGCAACAAGTGATGGAAATGGAACTGTATACACCGCTTCCTATTCCTACCGATATGTCGTAAAATGGACTGTTTCCACCGCAGGATCTTGGACATGTACAAACCTACACACATATTCTGGAAATTACTATCCCGCTGGAATTGACATAGATGAGGACAGCGGTAGAATGTTCGTCTTGATGTATGACTCAGGCTCATTTCCCAATTACAATAGATACCTGTACGAAGTTGACCCCACTAACCCAAGTCAGATCAATGGAAGTTGGTTACTTGGAAGTCGCGACCAACTCGGTGATACAAACACAGTTCCTGCTGGGCTATTTGTCGATCTTCCCAAAATAATGACCAACGAATATTACAGCAATCGTGGCCACCATGCGCACTTTACTTTCAGTGGAATTTTTGTTACTATGATTGGGAAACAGTCATTCAATTATGGCGGCCATTATGGGATGGAAGAATTTGGTGATGGGAGTTTAGGATTCACTTGCTTCTATTCCAATTATTGTTCAGGGAGAACAAATAAAATTCATCGTACGGGCACAGGTACTCCATATGATGAAAGAACACCAACCTCTACTACCTCTGTCGTCACAGGTGCTACCAAGTACCTAACCAAATCGATTAATGATATTACAATCAAAGGAATTGTTGGTTACATCCCAGTAAACACAAGCATTGTACTCGAGGTTTCCAATGATGGAGGTACGACTTGGAAGAAAGGGTCTGCTGGACAGAAATTATCCTTCACAAATTCAGGCCAACAAGTTACATGGAGAGCTTATCTAAACGGTTCCAGCAGTGAGACTCCAATCTTGGATTTCGTTACTCTAACCTATACGACATCATACCAAACTAGTG
>Ga0315329_10000613_pt1 | contig 13935 bp, 9 predicted proteins | sample M150032315metaG_FD_203459 | JGI IMG/M metagenome (GOLD analysis project Ga0315329, IMG submission 203459) | Ammonia-oxidizing marine archaeal communities from Monterey Bay, California, United States - M1 500m 32315 | ecosystem: Environmental > Aquatic > Marine > Coastal | place: USA: California...
CTCGCAAATATAGGAGAGAATTGTCTCGTTCACTCCACTTGTACATAGAGGGCAAGTGCCAACCGGTAATTCGCTTTCATAGAGTTTTGAACGGTCATGGTCACGAATGCCATCAACCATTTCCTGCACCATTTCTTTGATACGAGTCATGTAAGATTCGCGTTGGAATTCACCTTTCTGTACTGCGGCTAACTTTGACTCCATATCACCTGTTAGTTCTGCAGAGGTAATCCAGGATACCGGGATTCTGCGTAGGATGTCAATAATACGAATTCCATGTGCAGTTGCACGCAATGAGCCACCTTTTCCACGCTCGATATACGCGCGGGTCAGCAGTTTTTCGATTGTATCAGCACGGGTAGCTGGAGTTCCAAGCCCCTTGCCTTTCATTGCCGCAGCGAGTTCATCATCATCGATTTTCTTTCCAGCGTGTTCCATGAGACGAAGCAATCCTGCTTCTTTTAGACGGCCTGTAGGCTTGGTTTTCTCCTCTTTGAATTCGGATGCTACGAGATCTGCTTCACATGGATTAGCAGGAAGTACATTCCAGCCATCTGGGAGGTTTTGATTCTTAGGACGAACTGCTCTCCAACCTGGTGTTGTAAGGTGGCGCGCCTCCTTTACCCAATCTTGATTTTGCTTAGTAGCAGTACGCTTTTGTACTTCCCAAATAGCCTCTTTGTGGAATGATGCGAGGAATTGTCGTGCAATCAAATCGTAGAGCTTCTTTGCATCTGCATTCAATCCACTATCAGGTAATTTACCTGTGGGGATGATTGCAAAGTGGTCACTAACCTTGGAATTGTCAAAATTTCTGTCAACATTTGCAAGGCCTTGGTCAATTAGGCGTTGTGAATGCTCTTCGAGTGCGGGCTGTGCTCCGAGTTGTTGCACGGTCTTGGAAATCTGCTCCTTCATATCTTCAGGAAGGTGCCGAGAATCTGTACGTGGATAGGTGGTGAGTTTGTGAGCGTCATAGAGTTCTTGTGCAACTGATAAGGTTCGGCGCGCAGACCATGACCAAATTCCATTTGCTTCTCTTTGCAGACTTGTCAAGTCGAAATTCAAGGGGACTCTTTCTTTGGAATTTCGCTGAGTTTCCTTGACTTCATAAGTCCCTGAAGATGCTAAGATCTCTTCTAGTACCTTCTTTTCTGCCCCATCTGTTATTCGATGGGCCTTCAATTCAGGACGCTCAGGATCATCCTTGTGCCCACGCCTCTCCCAGCGGCCCTCAAATGATGCCTCACCAGCAGAGAAAGTGGCGTGAAGTTCCCAGAATGGTTTTGCCTCATGTCCAAGAATTTCGAGTTCCTGGTCAACTATCATTGCTAGAGTTGCTGTCTGAACACGGCCTAATGAAATCGAGGATTTATCTTTGCGACTCATGCGCAAGAATGTAGATGCAACACGTGAACCGTTCATCCCAATTATCCAATCTGCTTCTGCGCGCGAAATTGCAGCAGCACGTAGTGGGTCGTAATCCGCAGCCGGTGCTCTGTTATCCCATGCTGAAACGATAGCATCCCGTGTGAGAGACTGCAACCACATTCGGCTCATGGGCACCTTTACTTTACTGAATTCTACTATACGGCGGAAGATCAACTCTCCTTCGCGTGCCGCGTCACAGGCATTCACAACTTCAGTGCAATCCTTAGCGGTAATCAGTTTCTTAATCGCAGTTAATTGTTTGCGATTATTTCCGCGTCCAGTAATTGGTTTGAGTTGAAATTCTTCGGGAATAAATGGCAAGCGGTCGATAGTACCACGCCAGGATTTGAATGCTTCATCGTATTCTTCTGGGGTCTTGAGTTCAAGCAGATGTCCTATCGCCCAAGTAACAATAATGTCATCATTTGCCCAATGGGTTTCGTGCTTTGTTGAAACCCCAAGAGTCTTTGCAATATCAGCCGCCACACTTGGCTTCTCAGCGATAATGACGGATGGCATGATTCGGCGGGGGATTGACGAGGCTACTTGAAGGCTCGCTAAAGATGGATTTCTGGCAGGTACTATAGTACCTGTAAAAATTTAGGTATTATTTAGGTAGAGAAATTTGCTCTTCGGGCCTTCTCATTCCAGACCCCTTCAGCACCAGGTCCGGCACAACCAACACACCCCGGATATCCTGCTTCGAGAAGGTCAAGCACTTGTTCTTCAAATTCGTCATATGTCCCATCGGGCACCCAGCATATTTCGAGGGTAGGCTCCCCGCCACCGATTTTGAATAGACCATCTACTCCGAGTTCACCTTCGATAATAGTGGGTAAATCTATTCGAGAAGGTATTCGGTCAGCGATTGATTGTACCACTGCGTGCGCATTATCGATATTAGGTTTCGATACTTGCAGAACACATCCCTCTGCTTTGAGGAATCTTCGCGCTGCTTCGCGAAGGGATTGCCAGCGCACATCGCCCATGTCCATATTTCAGTGGCATGTGCGGGCAAGACTTGAAGGATGCGCTGCACGCCGAATGTATTGATGGGCCTTCCGCACATGCTACTTGTACGGCCGATGATGGCCATCATGGATAGCGAGAAAGCACATGGTAGAGCAATACTCGCTCTTCGAATTGCTAGTTCAACAGGATTTGGCCGATTAATGCTTAGAGTACTATATCGTCCAAGAAAAGTACCAAGCGAATGTTTCTCGATGCATTTTTCCAATCCATTAGGACTTGCAGCAGGTATGGACAAGAAGGCAGAAGGAATGACCGGCTGGGGACAAATCGGTTTTGGATTCATCGAGATCGGTGGGATCACAATGGAGGAGCAAACAGGCAATCCTAAGCCACGAATGTTCCGTTCATCCAAACATGGAGCCTTGGTCAATCGCATGGGATTCAACAACCCCGGTTCGATAAAAATGGCTAGCCATTTGGCTAAAGCTCGAAAACCCTCAGTGCCACTTCTCCTAAATCTTGGTAAGTCAAAAATCACATCTCTCGAAGATGCCCACCTCGATTATGCAACCACAGTAGAACGTTGTGGAAACTTTGTTGATGGATTTGTAATCAACGTATCCTCACCAAATACTCCTAATCTAAGGGAGTTGCAGAAGGATGAGGACCTCGCTAAAATAATCAAGGCGGTTCAAATTCAGAGTGGTGAAAAACCGGTACTTGTCAAAATATCGCCTGACCTAGAGGATGCTCAAATCATTAGCGTTACAGATACTGCACGAGGTCTTGGTTGCGCCGGAATCATTGCAACCAATACCACTGTCGAACGTCAAGACGATTCGAAATTCATGATGGAAACTGGAGGTCTTTCAGGAAAGCCACTTGCAAAGCGCTCAACTGAAGTGATCAGATTAATCGCTGACCACACAGATGGAGGATGGCCAATTATCGGCGTGGGTGGAATTTCAAATGCTGATGATGCATGGGAGAAGATTACCAATGGTGCTTCACTGATTCAGATTTATTCTGCACTAGTCTTCCAAGGCGCAGGTTCAGTCAAGTCAATTGTCAATGGTCTCGATAGGAAATTGAAAGCAGCAGGTTTGACTTCGCTTGATGAAGCGGTTGGAATAGCGAGGGTTGGAAATGCTAACCCATAGGGCTCGACTTCTGATAATTGGCATCGCCCTAACGGCACTACTCGCCGCTACAATGCTCTTAGAGGCTCCTGAAGCCACTCGGACAGTCGATGTGGTGATGAGCGACCCCGAAGGCCTTGAAGGCCGTACAATCGCAATTCGTGGCGAAGTTCTTGATGGCTCAATCGACAATACTTCTGACACCTTTATTCTCCATGGTGAAATGTATGAACTAAGCATTGATTTCACCAAGGCTACCGTTTCCAATGGTCTGGCCGATAATCGGACCGTATATGCTGAAGGAATACTTGTGCACGATGGAGAAGGTTGGGTCTTTGAAGCTGATATTATCAAGACCTCATGCCCTTCCAAGTACGAGGCTGAAACCACTGAATAAGGCCCCGATGCCTTCAAATCAGTCCGCTGTCACGGCCTGTTGGGATAGGAGGGGAGTTTGCGTGCCCTATACCGCAAATCGCAAATGGCGGTCCGAATGCCGAGGGGCGGCTTAGCCGGCCCATGGATTCCCACAGGCGGACGTCGATGTCTCGCCCCCACGTGACCCGGGTGTCATGAACCGAAGCCGGAAGGAGTCGGGAACCGAATAACCGGGGGATCAGGTCAGGCCGGGAACGGAGCAGCCCTACCTGGGGCCATGGGTGCCGTGGGGTAACGGGACGGAGGAAGTCTGTGGACTTGGTCCATGGGTACGAAGGTCCACCCTTGGCTTCCCACTTCATTGTGCTATGTTGAAACAGCCCACATGTTTTACTGGTTCGCCATTTGAGATTCTACCTTCAGATGAATAGAGTTCATTTTTCGATGAGATTCGAACTGCGTATGTAGTCGGGTCTGAATCGAACAGGCGTCCGTGCTTGGTATGATGATGAACAAATACGTGATAAGGTCCACTTGGTGCACTTTCCAACCAGAGAACATTTTCGATTGGCCTCTTGGTTCTACCCTTTGCATTCATATCGAGTTCAAGGGACCCTCCAGTACTTGATTGACGATTTCCGTGGTGAATAATCTCTCCATTAGGGGTGCGAATAAGCAAATCCAGATCATTCATATTGTCCCACAATAACGTGAAGGTCAGCGGTCCAACATTTGCATTTTCTCTATTCATTCGTTGAACGAATTCATCATTTCGCTCGCAACCTTCGATGAATGTACTTTGGCTTGATGCGATAGAGGCTTCGAGAATATTTGAGAGGTTTTCTGACCTTTTTGCAAATCGTTCGGATTCTTCTTTCTGAATTCGCAATTCTTCTGCTTTGATTTCTAGCAGCCTCAATAATTGAGTTCCGTCATTATCATTTACGCCGATAATTTCCAGAGACATTGCTTCTTCATAACTCAATATTGCCTCTATTTCGCTCTTAATTCTGCTAGCATTTTCTCTTTCCAAAGCTTGTTGTTCCTTCTTCCTGACTTCTGCTAATTTCTTGCTGAAAGAGTTTCTAATTTTTTCAGCATCTTTGTCAAATAACTCCAATTCAGGAAGTGAGCGAAGGTCATCTGAAGACTGAGCATTTGTGATAGAGTTGGCGAGTAATTTGTAATTTGAGCGCATGGTATCTCTGCGAGTTCTTTCTGCAAATTTTTCCAATGAGGCTCGTTGCTTAGCGAGACTTTTCTCAAGTTTTGGAATTTCTTCCGGTGCAACACCAGTGAATTCAATTTGATCCAATTGCTCAACATTCTGAGCATCGTTAATCGCAGCGAGGGCATGGTCCATGGCTTCATCTTCCTTCTCAAGCCTGATTCGTTCTGCCAATTCTGTGAGATATTCAACGCGTGTTTCCCTTTCAGCCTTGAATTCTTCAATATTCATCGGAGATAATAACATGCCATTTAACTCAGGTAAAGATTCAACATTTTCTGCACCTGCAAGTTGATTCCAAAGAGCAGTACGATTTTCGCTTTCTCTTACAATCATCTCTCCGCGTGCAACCGGGTCGGAAATCGTGATACTTGCAACCCAGAGCATCTTCGTACCCTCTTCCATTGTGCAGGAAAATGTAGAGATTAGCGGACCATCTTGTACTCGCAATTTCAATGCGGATTTCGAGCCAATTAATGATCTATTTTTCCTAAACCATACGAATACGTCATACTGGCCGCCAGGTGTGTCCTTTGAATCCCAAATGATATTTTCAATGGGTTCAGAAATCGGTGAGTCAGCATTCATTTCAAGATCAATACGTCCACCACTATTGCTATTATTTCCCTTGTAGATTAGTGATGAATCAGGGCATCTAATAATGACATCTAGGTCATTTTTATCATTCCAGATTAGGGTAAACATCACGTCACTATATTGGCCATCGTATCCCATTAGTCGGTGCAATGTATCATCTTCGAATTCGGATTCGAAATCAATCGCATTATCGGGCTGGGTTTGCAGAGCAATATCAATTCCTTCTGCAAGGATTGCACCTAGATCAATTTCATCGGTTTTCACCTTCAATAATTCCAATAATTCCGATGATTGTTCATCGGTCAAATTGTCTAATGAAATCTGCTCTAATTCTACTAATTCAACTGCATTTGCAATGATGGCCTTACATTCATTGAATGCATTATTCTGCAGATTAATCAATCGCTGAGCACGGCGTTCCTCTAATTCTTGATATTGTTGGTTGCCTACATTGTAGAAGTTCTTTACAAGCAATTCTTCCATGTCTTCGCATGCTTCGATAATGCTGCAATATTTGTTGAATTTCTTTGCCTGCTTTTTGAGTCTCAATTCCTCGACTAATATTTGGCGTTTCTCTTGCATTTTAGTGTTGATTTTATGCATTCTACCTTCGCTTAAAGAGGGTATTTCAATCGCATCGATTTGAAGTGCGCTATCTGCGAAATCTATGGCACCCATTACGATTCCATATTGTAAATCACCTCGGCGTTTTCCGCGCAATATTTCGAGTATATGTTCCTGATTTTCGTTTACACCATCAATCTCAATTTCATCGAGAGCGATTAGTGAAGATACACTCATCATTTGCTTATCAATTTCCTCAAACCTTTCGCGCTCTTCCTCGGCGATTTGCATTTTGATTAACTCAATCTTCCGCGTATCAGATAATTCTTGTAATTCTTTGATCATCGCAGGTGTAAATGTACTGAAATCTACCACTATTAGTTCCTCTAGGTCGTCGATTAATGGAATCTCATGAAGCAAATTTTTGTATTTCGACTCAATATTGATTCTTCTTCTTCTTTCTTCCTTCAATCTTGCAAGAGACTTGCTTGCTGTTTTGCTGGCGATGTCAACACTAATCGCATCGAGTTCCTCGATGTTTCTTGCATCGTAAATCGAAATTCTAATAGTTTCAATATCTTCTCTATCTCCTAATCTAGATTTGAGATCTTGAAGTTCTTCATCTAAAGTGGAGACAAAGTTTTCCTTAGATTGAATATCTATTTCCAATTTTTCCTCTTCGATAATTTTTCTTTCCTCTTCAATATATTTTCTTTCTTGGGTGAGTAAGTTTTCCTTTAGGCCATTTAGCATTCTAGATAATTCAGCCATCCGGTTTTCGAGTTCATTGCCTTCTAGTACATCCAACCCAAATTGCAGACTTTCATCGGTTGGAACTTCTAATCTTACTTGGTGAGTATGAATGGACCGAATTATTTCAAGAGCTTCTTTTCGGCGTAATAGCGTGGTAGACAATTCTGATTCAAGATTTGCCATCACTTGGTCGTGTTCGACAATTTTCTGACGCAATACCAGTCTTTCACTAATTAATTTGGTAGATTTGCTCTCGTAATCAGAAAGTGAAAATTTCTTTTGCTCTACCACTTCAACCGGTTCTACTTTCAAATGGACCTTGGTTATTTTCAGTTGTGGCGGAATGGTATTCCAAAGCTCTCCAATTTCACCAGCATCATCCGGGATATGTTCCTGCTCGGGCTTATTTTCTCGCTTTGCGATTTGATATATGCCATATCCAAAACCCACGAGAAAAACTCCCGTAATTATTGTGGATAGTTCGGGCATGTATTTTCCACCAGTGCATCAACCAAAATATTAACTCAAAAATTCAGATGTCGAAAACAACATCAGCATACCACCCTGAGCCTTCAAAACTAGGGATTTCGGGCCAAGGAGAATATATTGTTTCACCTGTGTTTACTTCCCTGAATGCGAATTCGTGGGTAGTCACAGCCTTAATTTCGACCTCAAGGCTAACATCGCTTTTCGCAACATATGAGACCTGAGCCTCAATCATACCCTCTCTAATCATCGGCTGACAATCAACTAAAAATTCATCATGAACTTCAGACCTGAATAGTACTTCATCAAGCCATTTCACAACAAGAAGGTCCGTTTCACCCTCATGGCTTACTTCCCAGCGGGCAACATTGCGCGTGAGAGCATTCAGGTCCTGCCCTTCCTCGAGGAGGATAGATTGCATCCCTACTGTCAGTTCGCGTAGTAAGTCGCCCTGGTTGCGCCCAAATGCTCTGATGCCAACATCTGCTGTTGTGGGTCGTACCCAATGGCTCAAAACATCACCTCTGAGAGATTTGCATGCTCCATGCAACTTGGTCAAGTCGGTCTGCCAAGGCATCTCCAGTGAGGGTGAATTCCTGGTCTGCGGACATAATACATTCACATGCAGCATTTGCGAGCTGGGCCGTACCACTGACATCCAACCCTATTCTCACTGCAGCAGTGATTGCAACAGCAGCAGCATCGATGATTCCAATTACTCCGCTTGGGCTCTCAAGTGTACAAGGAATATGGATTGTCTCACCATCTCTAGTATAGACTGTAACTCCGTTTTCCCCTTCGAGAACAAGGAGGTTCCCCCACTTATTTTCCTCTACTAATTTTGCAGCGGCTTCAGATGAATTTGAACATGCAAGTCTCTTTGCCATCAGGTCCAGACCACGAGTTTGGAATACAACCCAGTCCGCACCTACAGTTCTATGCAAACCAGTTAATTTAGGATCACAGATTATTGGAACACCGGCAACCTTTGCAGCATTTACCAATCGCCCTGCACCTTCGTCGGTAATCACACCCTGGCCATAATCCGAGATGACTAGAACATCAGACTTAGCGATTCGATCAACCGCTTGGTCGATGATTGAAGATAGTGCGGCTTTCGGCATTGGTGATTCATCATCGATATCCCAACGCAGTAATAGTTGCTCGCTGCTGATTAGATATTCCCTGCCACCGATCAGACGAGTCTTCACAGTCGTAGTGCGACCCTCAATAATAGCGATTCCATCGCACTCAACATCCTCTCCTTCTAGAGCTTCGATGATATTGCCTCCTGCTTCATCATCACCAACTACCCCGAATAGGATTGCATCAAGTCCAACATTTTCCAATCCTCTGGCCACGTGAGCAGCAGCCCCGACGTCTTCGTGACGGTGAGTTTCTTTCAATACTGGAACCGGTGCTCTGCTGTTGAGATTGTTTGCGTATCCGTGAATATAGCGGTCGAGCATTATGTCTCCAACTAGTACAACATCGCCAGTCAAATTCTTGATTCGATTTTGCAGTTCGACCAATCGGTCATGTACCACTTGGTCGACATCGCTCATTCCCATGTTTATTCCTCCGAGGCTATTGTTCTTCAATCATCCCTGTCCAGCAGTTCCGCGAGCATAGTGGCATGCACAGTATCAGATATTCCCAGAGTTTCCCTGAGAGTAGTGAGCATTGCACCTTCATCAGAGGTAATCATGCCATCTTCTAATGCGGTAATGAGCGTTGCACGGTATGCAATTTCTGCATCACCCAATATCGGTGCTTCTCGTGCCTCTTCTAATAGCCGCGCATGACTTTGATCATCGATTCCAAATGCGGTGCGCATGGTGTCGAGTAGTGCGATTTCATCCTCAACGATTTCGCCATCAACCAAGGCTTGCCTTAGCATGTCGAGGTATACATCCTCGGGAGGAGGGATATCTTGTGACTTTCGTGCTTCATCCGAGATTCTGCGCACTCGGTCGGGGTGCATTCCGACGAATTCAACAACTTCGTTCAAGAGATGTTGCTCGTCTTTGGTGATTTTTCCATCTTCCCAAGCCCTCGCAAGCATACGGCGAACCAGATCTTCTCCTGCCTGAGCATCTAGTGATGCAGTACCTTCTGGATTGGAAACCGGCGAAATAACTGGGTTGGAATGGAATACCATTCCTTCATCGAGATGTGAAAGAAGGTCGAGAGTCATCTGACCTCCAGCTCGTAAGGAGGAAAGCACGATTTTTTCACCGTTGTGGATTACTTCCTCATCGAGAATTCTTTGGCGAAGAGCACCGGCTCTTTGACGCCCGGCTGATGTGAGACCATACACGCGTCGTCGCTGCTTTGCACCCGGTACATGGCGTTGGCCAGTAACGAGTTCACCTCTATTCTCTAGGCGCTTCAAAGTACGAGGGACATGCTTCCTCTGGACGTGTACTGCAGCCGAAATACCTGCTTGAGTAATGCTCCCAGGAGCCTCCCACTGCCCTTCAGGAAGCGGGTTGTCGTTGAGGTGGAGTAGCATACGCTCCTCCGTGGTCAAGGTGCCGAGATATCCGTCTACCATGCTCCTCCCTCCCTATGGGGAGGGAAGGGGAGGCACATAAGAGTCGCCACACCCTCACGCAGCCATGGGAGGAGGTCGCAAGTCCAAGCCAAGGGTTCGCTCGACCCGTCCAATTGGTCTTTCAAATGAAGGTGCGCCTTCCAAACCGAACGACCTACCTGTAGAGCAGAATGGCATGTGGTTCGTTCCTGAACCCATTTCGATGCGGTTGTATCAGAAGTCTGCTCTTGGTGTTTTGTCGGATGGAGGAATTCTCCTTACCGATGAAGAAGTGATGTTTTGTCATTGGCACCGTCACATTCCATTACAGGATGATTTTGTAGAAAAGCGCCTAGAAGCAGACCCAGATTTCGCTCACCGCTGTGTTGCGTATGATGTAGCCCGCTCTGGAGGGGAGAAGGTTGTGCCAAGAGATGGTGTTTGGTTGCGTTGGGCTCGAGATACACATCCATCGAAAGGAACTGCTGAAGCAGAAATTCGCTGGGCTAGAACCAATAATTCGCTTGAGTGGTCAGAATTGCTGGAATGGACAAGAACTGTCACAGATGCTGGGAAGATTACAGAATTAGCAATCGTTGATGATGAGATGGATGTGACCATGTATCGCTTATCACTTATCGACCCTAGAGGTTCACTTACTCCAGCGATTCCTGGCGAAGAATCCAACTCAATTGGAGTTGAGCACCTTTCGAGGCGCTTCATGCGTGAAGATGAAACCAATTGGGCTGCAGGAAATGATGATGATGTTACCCAATTATTCGACGAATTAAATTCCAGAGGTTTACTCATGCGTCCCGGTTTCAAATACGGTTGCAGATGGAGAGTTTATGATACTCCAATCGATGAATCTCACGCACCATGGTTAATGCAAATGGAGAAAGATGCAGCAAATACTTGGGACGGAGTGTGCCTTTCTGTAAGATTAGCTGAAGGGGTCAACAAGGGCTGGGTCTGTGTCATGAATGATGGGAACTGGAACTTCCTCCAATTCAGGCGCCACCTTCCTGGAAGATGATTTGATTCCCATTATCACCCAAAGTGCGCAAAGACATAGAGCCACTGGAACTAGTACCCCCGGGTCTCTCACGAACGCCATTCCGTCCGACTCTTCAGAATCCGCAGTCAACTCGACTTCGACAATCCATTGATGGCCAGAATCTGATGCGATTACAACCTCGCCCTTAGCAAGCATCCCTGGCGTGAGGAGTCCATCGGGATCAATTTCGAGAATGATAGAATCACCGGGACCTAGACTTTGTCGATTACCTGTTGTAGCGATTCTCTCGAGAGGCCCTTCTAATCCAACTAACCACATCTGCTCTTCATCTCCGACAAATTCCAGTGGTATTGTGATCATACTAATCTCATCGACTATGATATTTGATTCAAAATATGAATTAACAGGGATACTTCCAAGAATCTCAAATTCATGTCTTACATCGATGATGCTGCCGGATGAGCAATCGACAGTCCCTGAGATTGTACCCACAACACCCTTCACTCCTGGCGAATCAAAAACAAGGTATCCTTCTTGGTAACTCAGCAATCTATCATCCGAACTAATCAGGTTAAGTTCCATTCCATCGCAATTTGCGATAAGAGGAATGGAATCATTGACCGTAAGAACCGACCCGTGGTTTGGGAGATTAACTTCTGTTGCATGCCCGCATCCTTCAGATGAGAATTGAACTGAATAATCACCCTCTGATTCCGCAATTTCGGCAGTCCAATCAACCAAGATTCCATCATGGTCTCTGATGAGAATACCAGTGGCTCCGAATGAACTACCATTTTGGAATAAGTCGGAACTCTCACCTTCACCTACACCCTTGACAAGGTCTTGACGTCCATCGGCTTCTATCACGACCAGCCATGGCTGTTCAGGGTGGGAATTTACTGTATTTGTTAGAACAGAACCCGCTGTAGTGTCCTGTTTGAGTACTAACACTCCGTGTCCAGGAAGATTACTATCAAATCCTGAATTTGTACGTAGTTCAACCCACACAAATTCACCTTCACCAATGCCGATTTTCAGTGCCGTACCACCATCACTCATCCCGGTTAGAGGCACGGTTGCACCGGTGCAAGACACTCCTGCTGGCCATTCAAGTTCCATTTCAGAATGACGAGAAGTGCCGATAACTTCCATAGTTGCAGAAGTTGGTAGAGCAGGCCATGCGCCATTTCCATTCCAGTTTCCACTCGCCATTACATCCCACTTGCCAACTCCTTTCCAGGATTGAGCAACGGTTTCATCGTGAACGGGATAGAGGTCTAAAGCGCCCAATTGGTGATACATTTCATGAATAAGTGTGCCAAAATTAGTGGAAGTTTTTTGTGACCCTATTGTATAATGTGCGATGGAAATACCACTTCCGAGATCGACTACATTCTCAATACTTGAGAAGTGACTCCAGATTCTATTCGACGACCCACCACCATCCTCTTGCGGCTTAATGCAGTGAAGGATTAGGAATCTATCGACCCATCCGTCACCATCCATGTCATAATTTTCCCACTCTACATCTTCAGAAATATCTCTGACAACTTCTTCTGCTAAGGTGTGTGGATTATGACCATCAGCACCTGCATCTCTTTCGCCATTGACATCCTTGCCATATGTTGTCATCGCTTGACTGGGAGTAATTATCTCGTCGTGATAATCTATTGTTAGTTCCACCTGTCCACCACTTGTTTGGTTGATGTGGTTTATTGCAGATTCTGAGAACATGGCCTTTGCCCGCTGTTGGTCACATCCGACCATTTCGTCTTGGTCGGGGAAGTCGATTAGAACTACAAGCCAACGCTCTTGAGTATGCATTCCTACCAGTGGACCATCATCCGATTCTATGATAATCGAATTATCGATTATCCATTCTTCAATAGCGTCTCCAGATGCCCATGCTCCGCCTGCCAGTAGCAGGAATACGATGGCAATTGGCCACCCTATGGAGGGACGCATGGGGACTTCGTCCCCATCGATGAGGTTTGAATCATTGGTCGTGAGGAGTCGTTGAAATGGTGATTGCGGAACAATCAGCCAAACTCAGCCATGCTTCGCCACGACTCATTTGCAACCCAAAGGGAATTGTTTCACCGTGATGAAGAGTTTTGATTTCGCGCTCCGAGAGGATTTGGTTTATTCGCTCAAGACTACTTTGCTTTGACCAAGGTGAGATTAGTGCTGCCATCGCCAATTGGAGGTCAACATCGTCATCATGAGTTCTTAGAGTGGAAAGATGTGATAGATCTAAGCTTCTTGATTCAATATCTAGGAAGCGCAACGAATCCATAAATTCTGGAGGCATACCCTCAAGTGAACATCCAGAGAATACAATATCGGTGACGCCAAATCGTTTGCAGGAATCAATGAGGTAATTTTGCTCAATTTGATAACGGCATACCGCGTTGAAACTCATGATTCCCATGCCGGGCAATGGGCTTATTGAAGGGGTAGAGCCGCAACATGAACAGTCGACATATAGAACGCGATGAATCCCCCCCTCTTCGTCAAAAATATCACTCAAGCCATGTGCATCAGGTGCACTGGCTCTGAAGTAATTCCAGCCTGATAATTCTACAAGTCCTACTGCAATTAACGTTAGTGTAATCATTAATCCCGGCATATTTGAGGGTATTACTAACCATAGGAGCATAAGCATGAACCCGTGAACTCTGAACCGCCACCACCCAGAATTACCCACCCACAATAATTTCATTGAACCCGCAATTCGTATCACACTCATGGCCGCAAGAATGAGAAGAATGGCCCATGAAATCGTTACTGAGATGCGTAGCATTTCGCTCGCATCGTACAGACCAACCAACCC
>Ga0315329_10000614_pt1 | contig 13929 bp, 12 predicted proteins | sample M150032315metaG_FD_203459 | JGI IMG/M metagenome (GOLD analysis project Ga0315329, IMG submission 203459) | Ammonia-oxidizing marine archaeal communities from Monterey Bay, California, United States - M1 500m 32315 | ecosystem: Environmental > Aquatic > Marine > Coastal | place: USA: California...
GGCATACCCAACACTAGGCTCGGTGCCGATGGCAAAACATATCCAGATCGTCGAAGTATCGCCGCGCGACGGTCTCCAAGCCGACCCGGCCAACCTCACCACCGACCAGAAGGTGGCGCTCATCGAACGGTTGATCGCTGGAGGTCACACCCGCATCGAGGCCGCCAGTTTCGTGAACCCGAAGGCGGTGCCAAAGATGGCCGACGGCGATGCCGTCATGGCCAAGGTTCCCCGAATCGATGGGGTTAGCTATAGCGCCCTCGCCTTCAATACGCGCGGCGTCGAACGGGCGATTGCCGCCGAGATCGACGAGGTCACCGGTGTCGTCGTTGCCTCCGAAACCTTCTCGCAACGCAATCAGGACGCGTCAATCGCCGAGTCGATCGAGCGGTGGGCAGCCATAGGCGACGCCGCCCGCGCTGCCGGCAAGAAGACCTCGGTAACGATCGCCGCGTCCTTTGGTTGCCCCTTCGAGGGCCGTGTCGATCCCGATCTCGTCGTCGACATCGCAGGCCAACTCGCCGCGACCAAACCCGATGAGATCGCGCTTGCCGACACCATAGGGGTGGCAGTTCCCAGCAAGGTCGCCTCGCTCGTCGAGGGTGTTTCGCAGGCGGTCGACGTAATCCCGCTGCGCGGGCACTTTCACAACACGCGCAATACGGCCCTCGCCAACATCGTGGCAGCGATCGACGCCGGGGTGCGCATCTTCGATTCGAGCCTCGGTGGCGTCGGAGGATGCCCGTTCGCCCCACGTGCAACCGGCAACGTACCCACCGAGGACGTCGTCTACCTGTTGCACGAGATGGGTTTCGACACCGGCCTGGACCTCGACTTTCTCATCCAATCCACAGCCTGGCTGGAATACGAGCTCCAACACTCAACCCCCGGTCTGGTCGCCAAAGCAGGCGGGTTTCCTACACCATGAGCATTCTCGGCAACCGCGTACAACGCGTCAGCGCCAGCTCCGACCAAAGCGCCTTCTAGCTGAGGCCTTGAAGCCAACCCAGAACATCCGAACACGTCGCTATGTCGCTCACAGTCGCGAGCGATGCAATCGCAGTGTCGTGAGGTTCAGTGCCGAAGGCCGCACACCCATCGGACAACACCACGGTGTGGAGATCGAGCACATGGGCCGCCCGAACCGTCGACGCCACGCCGCCGTTCGTAACGATTCCCGCAACCAGCAATGCCGTGATGCCCAACCGACCGAGGACGAACTCGAGGCGACTCGCATGGAAGGCGGAGTAGGCCACCTTTTCGACGGTTATGTCGATGGCGCCAACTGCGTCGATCAGCGACTGTCCCCAGCTTCCCGGGGCGAAGTCGCCGTCGGTGAGAAACGGCCGCAGGCGAGCCAAATGGTCGGGGATCAACGGTCCGTCGGGGCCCGGCACCAGCGTAAACAGCGTCGCAATGGTCGGTATCGCGCATGATCGTGCGGTGTCGGCGACCACGCCAAGCCGTCTGGGCAGCGCTTCGATCGTTTCCGAGGTTACGCCACCTTTGGCGTAGGCCCCTTCGGGGTGAATGAAGTCGTTCTGTAGGTCAACCAGCAGCAGCGCTGTCGACGCTGGATCGAGGTGGGCGAACCGGCTCATGCACTGCTCGCGTTGGTGATGACGACGTTTCCGAGCGCATCAACCTCAGCGGTGAAGCCGGGCTCGATCACGATGGTGGCGTCGGGTTGCTCGAGGATTGCCGGACCCTCGCACAGCCAACCGGAGGGGAGCTCTAGTCGCGGCCAGATCGCGGTGGGGCGCCACTTGCCATCGAAGAACACGTTTCGTTCGCCGGCCAGAGGCACCGTTGCGTCGGGACGCGGTGCCAGGGCCGCCGGATCGATCTTGGGGCGGGTGCCGACCACCGTCGTGCGGGCTGAGAGCACTCGCACGGCGATCGACTCGAGCACCCGGCCGTAGGTGTCCTCATACTTCTTCTCGAATGCGCCGAGCACGTCAGCCTGACTCAGTGTGTCGAGGTTTTCGACCGGCACCGAGACGGTGTGGGTCTGACCCACGTAGGACATGTCGAGTACGACCGAGACGCTGACGTCGTCGAGCACCATCCCGGAGTCGTCGAGGAAACTGCGAACGGCAGTCTCGTTTCGACCCAGCCGCTCGGTCAACGCTGCAACCGCCGCCTGATCGGCGAGGTCGGCGACCGCGAGGTTGAGTGTTTGAACCACGTCGTGTCGAGCATCGGCAACCGTGCATCCGAGAGCACTGGTCACGCCCGGATAACGAGGCACGAGCGCGGCCGAAAGGCCGACGTCGGCCAACAGGCCACAGCTGTGCAACGCTCCGGCGCCACCGAAGAGCATCGCGATGAACTCACCCGGGTCGTGGCCACGTTCGATCGATACCAGGCGCAACGCGCCCGCCATTCGACTCGTCGCGATACGAAGGATCGCCTCAGCCGCTTCCTCGATCGACAAACCCAGAGGTTCGGCCACCTCTCGACGTACCGCATCGCGGGCCGCCTTGGTATCGAGTTGGTCGAGGCCTCCGATCGGACGTTCACCATTGAGGCGCCCCAACACCAAATGAGCGTCGGTAACGGTCGGGCGACCGTTGCCCCGCCCATAACAGGCGGGCCCTGGCACCGAGCCGGCAGATTCGGGTCCGATCCGCAGTATCCCACCAGCATCGACCCACGCCAACGAACCGCCGCCGGCGCCGATGGTCGAGATCTCGATCATCGGCGTCCGGATAACCAGGCCGTAGTCGACGCTCGTCTGTGCGCCCGACACCACCTCGCCGTTGGCGATGACCGCGACATCGAAGCTCGTGCCTCCCATGTCGCAGGTGATGACGTTCGAGAATCCGGCCGCCGCCGCCAGGTGGGCGCCGGCGATGACGCCTGCCGCCGGTCCGCTCAGTGCGGTACGCACCGGTAGCGCTCGGGCGGCCGTCGATGTCATCACGCCGCCGTTCGACTGCACTATGAAGAACCGTCCTCCGAACCCACCATCGGCCAGCGCACCTTCGAGCCGTTCGATGTAGTCGCCGACCACCGGCTGCAGGTACGCGTTGATCGCTCCGGTCGAGGTTCGTTCGAACTCCCGCACCTCCGGGAGCAGCAGGGCTGCGCTGGTGACGTGGTCGTTCGGCCACACCAGTTTGACCGCGTCGAGGGCCAACCGTTCGTTCTCGTCGTTCGCATAGGAGTTGATGAACGCTATGCAACACGCTTCTGCTCCGGCTGCGAGCAACACCTGAGCTTGAGCAGTCACCGCGGCCTGGTCGACCTTTTGCACGATCGTGCCGTCGGCACCGGTTCGTTCGGCGACCTCGAGCCGCATATCGCGTTCGACGATCGGGATGAAGTCGCCCCACAAACCCCACGTGTTCGGTCGGTCGCGCCGACGCATTTCGAGCACGTCGGCGAATCCTGCCGTGGTGATGATGCCAGTGATGGCACCCTTGCGTTCGAGCAACGCGTTCGTGCCGACCGTCGTCCCGTGGATCACGGCGCCGATTTCATCGAACGAGTCGACCACTGCCCTCACGCCGGCAAGAAAGCCAAGTTCTTCGTCGCCTCTGGTCGACGGGACCTTGGCGACCGTGAACTCGCCGGATCGGTCGTCAACCATGAACACGTCGGTGAACGTGCCGCCCACGTCGATCCCCACTACGCGACTCGACCCCTGTGCCGTCACGTTCCCGAACCCTCTACCGTCGTGTAGCCCAACCGAAGGTCGCGTTCGATGGCCTCGAGCGAGCGGTCGGCGGGGTCGCCGTAACCTCCGCCGCCTGGAGAGGCGATGCGAACCCGGTCGCCTTTGTGCAACTTGACCCCCACGATCTTCGACGCCAGCGGCGGGATGAGTTCGTGGCCAGCCACGTCGAAGCTGATTCGGTTGAGCGCTGATGGACCGCCACCGGCCACGCCGGGCGGCGGGAACCGTCCGCGGTCGCCGAAGGCAAAAACCTCAGCGTTCTCGTCGAGCAACTCGATTTCGTAGTCGGCGCCGAGCCCACCCCGATGTTTCCCGGCCCCACCTGAATCTGGCCGCAACGCCCACCTCGTGTATCGGATGGGGTAGGTCGATTCGAGAATCTCGATCGGCGGGATGGTGGCGGTCGAGAGCGGCGCATTGCCATGGGACAAGCCATCGCTCTCCGGGCTGCCCCCCAGGCCACCGCCGTAGAAGGTGAACATGACCCAACGGTCGCCGTTCGGCTGATGGCCGGCGATGGAAAGAGCGTTGATGGTGCCGTAGGAGCTGCCGTTGCTGATCGCCGGGTCGACTTCGGCCAACGCGCCGAAGATCAGATCCATGATCCGCAGAATCGTCTCGGTATACCCGGCCACCGGGCGCGGCCATGACGCATCGAGAAGTGAACCGTCGGCTATTCGCACCTCGACCGGCTCGAGGCAGCCGGCGTTCGCTGGCACATCGCGAAAGATGTGTTTCAACGCCACGTAACAGGCAGCGATCGCGGTGCTCTTCGAGATGTTCACCGGGCCGACGGCGGCGCCCGCTGTGCGGGTGAAGTCGAGCACCAGCCGATCGCCCTCGATCGTGAGATCAAGCGAAACCTGAATCGGCTCGTCGACCGACCCATCGTTGTCGAGGAAATCGTCGATGGAATGGGTGCCATCGGGCAGCGCTGCGATGTTGCTTCGCATGAGCGACGCGGCGCGAGCGGTGAGCTCGGCAAAGGCCGTAGATACTGTGGCAGCGCCGAACTCATCGAGCAGATCGGTCAAGCGGCTGACCCCTAGCTTCAGCGCATTGAGCTGTCCGAAGAGGTCACCGTACGCGTTGACGGGCATCCGACTAATCGCGCAGACGACGTCGACGATGTCGCTTCGCAGTTCACCACCGTCGACCAATCGGACGGGGGGAATCAGCACACCCTCCTGAGCGCTCTCGGTGGCCGACGGGTTGTAGTTACCGGGCACTGCTCCACCGACATCCGTATAGTGCCCGACCGACGCCAACCAGCAGAACAGTTCGCCATCGTGAAAGAACGGTTGGACCAGCTTCATGTCGTTGAGGTGGGTGCCTCCTCGGTAGGGATCGTTGAAGACCCAGATATCTCCCTCACCTGGCCCGCCTTCCTCGGCGGTTCGATCGATGATGAGCGACACGGCGCCGGACATCGACCCGACGAACACGGGCAATCCCGAGAAGCCCTGAGCGACGGTGGCCCCGGTGGCCCGGTCGTAGATGCCGTGTGATGCGTCGTGGGCTTCGGCGATGATCGGATTGAAGGCACTACGAAACAACGTGGCGTCCATCTCGTCGACCAACTGTTCAAGCCGCCCCTGAAGAACGGCGAGCGTGACGGGATCGAGGGTGCTCATGAAGATGTCCCTTCATCGAGCGCAGACATAAGGCAGAGCGGCGAAAGCACGTCGGACACCGAGCCCGCCGAGGCGAGATCAGCAAGTGAAGTTGCCAACCGATCGGCCGCGTCGGGTGACAGCAAACCGTCGACGTTGTCGTTGAATTTCGCGGCGAGCTCCTCGGAGGAAAGCGGCCGGTGGGAACCGCCACGGTTGGTGAGAACTTCCTCGACCAGCTGGTGTCCATCGGTTGTCTGGACGGTGAGCCGGGCCGGAAATTGATAGGGGTAGATGTCGAGGAACGTTTCGCTGCCGACCACGTCGACCTTCGCCATGAGATCGCGGCGATGAGGGTCGATCGCCAGCGCGTCGGTGAAGTCGGCAAGGCCGACACCTAGTCCGCCGCCTCCGAGGAATCCGGCGACGACCGTATATGGCCCGCTGAACTGCGCTTGGTAGCCGGTATCGGGTTGACGTTTCGCGGCAATGGGATCGCCGATGGTTCGAACCGTGGGCGGGGCTACCTCAAGGGTCGCCGTGGAGATGTCAGCGACCGCTAGTCCGCGGTTACGAAGGGCGATCGCCGCGTCGATGCCGGTGTGGGTGAAGTGGTTCGCGGGATAAGGCTTGTAGAAGATTTCGGCCGCTTCCCAGTTCTCACCGAGCCGATCGAGGGTGGCAGACGCCCGGCCTTGGTCACCGAGGAACGCCTGGAACAGACCGAATCGCCCCTCGATGGCAGTGGGGGGACCGGTGATTCCGCGTACCGCCAACTGGGCGGCGGTGACCCCTGATCGAGCTGCCCAACCGCAATGCAGTCGCTTGGCCGTGCCTCCCGCTCGGTTGGCTTCGATGATGCCGCTGGCCATCGAACACGCGATGCCCATCGCGTCTTGCACGACCTCGGCGCTACCGCCGAGCAATCGCGCGACCGCTGCGGCCGAACCGATGGTGCCGCAGATTGAGGTCGCGTGCTGGCCGCGCTCGAAATACACCGACTGCCGACCTACTGGGTCGTAACCACCCATACCCAAACGCACCGCGATCTCGAGGCCGGCGGTGACCGCTTCGAGCAGCGCAGTGCCCGAAGCATCAACCCACTCCGCAGCAGCCAACGCGGCCGGTACGACCGACGCGCTCGGATGCAATATCGAGGGGAGATGGGTGTCGTCGTAATCAAGCGAATGGGCGAGCACTCCGTTGACGAACGCGGCTTCGGCGACCGACATCTTCACCGAAGCGCCGATGGCGGTCGATTGTGGCGAGGTTCCCTGATCGGTCGAAAAACCCACGACCGACCGGCTCGTGTCGAGTGTGCTGGCCCGCACAGCGATGCCCACGATGTCGACGATCCGAGCCGGAATGCCGTCAATCACCTCGCTGGGCATCGAGCCCGTGGCAAGCGCGGCGAGTTGGGTGAGGATCGGAGTGTCGGTCATGCGATGGCGAGAGGTCGAGCAGGCGCGCCGGTGGCTCCATGAATGTTGAGATGAGCCAAGACAAAGACGACTTCGTGCGCGCCGGCCGCGGCAGCGTCATCGAGGTTCATCGCTTCGATGATGTTGATTCCCGCCTCGACCAGGAGCACGCGATGCGCGGGCAGAAGCGCGTGTCCAGCGCCGGGTGGGAGGCACTCGAACGCGATCGTGTCTGCGCCTGCCAGCGCTATCTCGTGTTCGGCCAACCATTGCGCCCCCGCTTCGCCCACTCCGGGCACCCCGGTACCTACACCCCGATACGCGGCATCGTCGGCGAAGTGTTTCCCCCACCCGCTTCGGATCAACACCGCGTCGCCGGCCCTAACCGGCGTGGCTTGTCGGACGACCGTCGCTTCAAGGTCGGACGCGGTGATCTCGTACCCGGGTTCGCAGACTTCGACACCCAACATGGCCGCAATGTCGAGAAGCACACCACGGCCGACAAACGGCGGGAGTTCGTGGATGCCCAACACCTCGAACCTTCCGGTCGCCTGCGCCTCGGCGGCCGATACACCACCGAATAGAAGGCCGTCGTGGCTGACGTGGGCCAGGGCGTCGACATGGGTGCCGACGTGACAACCGGTGGTGAGCAAGTCGGCGGCGGCCGAACCGCCGTCGTCGCGAACCCGGTCGCCGTGGCGTCGATCGAGGCAGTGCCGAAACGACGGGTGGTTCGGCGACTGCGCCATGCCGTTACTCATGCTGCGACCCAGGTCGTGGATGGTGGCGTGGCCGAGTAGTTCTAGTAAAGCGGCGACGTCGCTCATGCGATCACTCCGCCTTGGCGTAGGTCGTTGAGCTGTTCATGTGGAATTCCAAGCTCGCCATGAAGTAGTGCGTCGGTGTCGGCCCCCAACGAGCGACCGGTATGGCGAATGGCGCCCGGAGTTTCCGACATCTTGAACAACACGTTCTGCATGGCGACGGTACCCAAGCTTTGATCGTCGACCCTGACCACAGCTCCCCGGGCCACGACCTGCGGATCGGCTACGTAGTGTGCGACGTCGTAAACTGGGGCCAATGCCACTTCAGCGGCAGCGAACTCGGCCACGACCGTCTCGAGATCGAGTTCGCCGATCCATTGGCTCATCGCCTCATCGATCTCGTCGGCGTGTTCGGCCCGTCCCGCCCCTGTGTCGAACCATGGCTCGTCAGCCAGGTCGGAACGGCCGACCAACTCCATCGCACGGCGAGCGATGGATTCCGCGCTCGACGACACGACAACCCAGTGTTGGTCGGAGGTGAGGTATGTGTTGCGAGGTGCGTTGTTGTTCGATCGGTTTCCCGAACGCGACTGCACATGGCCGGTCTGGTCGTAGGTGATGATGTGAGGACCCAACGCTGAGGTCAGCGGCTCGAGGATGCTGAGGTCGATCTGTTGGCCGACCCCTGTGCGGTCGCGGTGGTGGAGAGCCATCATGACCGCCGAAACGCCAGCCAGGCCAGCGATTGAGTCGGCCAGACCAAAGGGGGGAAGGGTAGGTGGGCGGTCGGCTTCGCCAGTCATGTGGGCAAACCCGCTCATCGCCTCGATAAGCGTCCCGAACGCTGGACGATCGGCATACGGGCCATCTTGTCCGAACCCGGTGATGCGACAGAGCACGATGCCCGGATTGATCTCGGCGAGGCGGTCGTATCCGAGCCCCCAACGTTCGAGCGTGCCCGGCCGGAAATTCTCGACGATGACGTCGGCGGTGGGTACCAGCTTTTCAAAGATTTCGGCGCCTTCGGGCGAGCCGAGATAGAGGCCGATGCAGCGCTTGTTTCGCGCGACGACCTTCCACCACAACCCCTCGCCATCGATCTGGGCTCCATGCCCGCGCAATGTGTCGGCACGGGTTGGGTGTTCGATCTTGATCACGTCGGCGCCGTAATCGGCCAGAACTTGACAGGTGGTCGGGCCAGCGAGCACGGTCGAGATATCGAGAACCCGCAGGTCGGTGAGCGGACCAGTTCGAGATTCCGTCACATCAGGCCGTCTCGGAACACTGTTTCGCCCAGTGGAACATGGTTGTAGTGTGTCGCACAGGGGACCCTGGGGCAACCCCTTCCGATTGGGAGGAATCATCGGTGTCGACATCGACGAGTGGCCGAAGCGTAGCGACCATCGAACGAGCAGCCGAAGTGCTGTTTCTCCTAGCGAAGAAACAAGGCACCATCGGGGTTACCGAGATCTCGAAAGAACTCGAGATCTCCAAAGCGGTGGTCCACCGCATCGTCACATCGTTATGCGAGCACGATCTCGTGGCCGCCGATCTGGTGACTCGGCGCTACTCGCTTGGTCCCGGTGTGCTCCGACTTTCGGCTGCCTATCTCGACAATCTCGATGTCCATTCGATGGCGCTCGACGCGATGCAACGCCTCAGCGCGACGACCAACGAAACAGCGACGCTGTCGGTTCGCAACGGAGACAAGCGGGTGTACGTCGACCAGGTGACACCCTCGCGAGAGGTCAAGATGACCGTTCAGCTCGCCGCGGCGTTCCCCCTCCATGCCGGCGCGTCATCGAAGGCGTTTCTAGCGTGGCTCAGCCCCGAAGAGATCGATGGCTACTTCGCCGGGTCGGCGCTCGAAGCGCTCACCGATGCGACGATCGTTTCCGAACCCGACCTTCGCACAGAACTCAAACGCATCCGTGAAAAGGGCTTCGCCGTATCGTTGGGCGAACGTCAGGTTGGCGCTTGTTCTGTCGCCGCGCCGGTGCTCGATCAGCAGCATCGGCCGGTTGCCGTCATCAGCGTTTGCGGCCCGATCGAACGATTTCGACACGAGATCGCCAGCTCGGCGAGAACACTCACCGAAGCCACGAGGAATCTCTCGACCCGCCTCGGTGCCCGATTCGATGCATCGTGATCGATCAGATTCGGGTAGCGGCCGGCCAGTTCGCGGCTACCACCGACCTCGCTGAGAACCTTGCCAGCTGTCTACGACTGATCGATGAGGCTGCGGCCAACGGTGCGGCACTGATCGTTTTGCCCGAATTCGCCAATCATCTGTCGATATACGAGAGCCTCGACCATTGTCGCAGCGTGGCGGTAGAGCTCGACGGCGCCTGGATGTCGACGATCTCCGAGCGAGCAAGAGTGCTCAACATCGGCGTGGCACTGGCGGTCACCGTCCCCCGCGACGATCAGGTGATGATCACCAGTGTCCTTTTTGATGCTGTGGGCCAGATCACCGCCACCGCCGACAAGCAAACGCTGATGGGTAACGAGCGCGCCTACCTGACCGGTGGAACGTCGGGCAGCCCGCTGGCCGACACCCGCTACGGCCCTGTTGGCATCTATGCCTGCATGGACGGCGTCACCTTCGAGACACCTCGGACGTTCGCGGTCCGCGGCGCCCGCCTTTTGCTCAACAGCCTCAACTCATTCGCGCTCGACGAGGCCGCGCTTCACATCCCGGTTCGAGCGGTCGAGAACGGCGTGTTCGTGGTAGCGGCCAACAAGGTTGGGCCACTACTTCCCGTCGACCAGGTGGAGATGTTCAGTCAAGCGCTCGGCATCCCGGCCCAAGCACTGCAGGGCGCCGGCGAGAGCCAGATCGTCGCCCCCGATGGCGAGGTCTTGGCATCGGCGAACCGAACCGAGGAAGAGCTGATCGTCGCCGACATCAATCTGGCCGAGGTTCGCCCGCTCAACGATCGATTTGGCCATCGCCGACCCGAGATCTACGGTCCGCTCGCGAAGCCACACTCGGCCGCGCCCCGCGACGACGTTCCCGAAAGCATCGTCGTTCGGTGTGTGCGCGGTCGAACGTCGGACGCTGTCGAGGCGCAACTCGTCGTGCTGCCCGAAGGCACAGCCCCACCCGCGTCGATCCCCGACGGGGTGTGGGTGGCCACCTCCGCGGTGGTTGACCAACGACACGTCGGACAGCTATGGACCTGCAACGGGCTGCGCCACGAACAAGCGCAGCTTCATCACTCCGACCGGTTCGACACGACCGAGTTCGGCGACGAACTCGCACTCTGCGAAACACCGTTGGGCGACATCGCCCTCATCGTTGGCGACGATCACCTATACCCGGAGATCGTCCGCCTGGCCGCTATCCAGGGCGCCCACATCGCCGTCGTGCTTTACCACCCGACGCACGCGTGGCACACCGATCTGGCACTTCGAGAACGGGCGGCAGAGAACCGCTTGTGTCTGGTCGCCTGCACCCCGCTGGGTGTCGACGGCACGATCGTGCTCAACCCGCCTCGTGATTCTCTCTGGTCGACCGATCGGCTACACCCCTACGATGGCACGATCAATACTCCTGACGCAGTCGTCGCCGGCCCCGACGACTCGATCCTGGAATCCCGGCTCTATCCAGCCCGAGCATTGCAACGCGAGGTTTCGCGCGATACCGACCTGGTAGGTGGCCGCTCCTGGCAGGCTTCGGCCGTATTGCTGTGACAGCCGAACGTCTCCGAGCTCTCGTCGCCGCGCCGGACCCAACGGTGCTCGCCGGTTGTTACGACGGTGTCTCGGCTCGTCTGGTCGAGCAGGCCGGATTCCATGCCGCGCACATGTCGGGGTTCGCGGTCGCGGGTTCGTTGTTGGGAAGGCCCGACGTCGGCCTGCTGACGATGACCGAAATGGCGGATGCGGCCAGCCGAATCGCCCGGGTGTTGTCGATACCGCTGCTCGCCGACGCCGACACCGGATATGGCAACGCCCTCAACGTCGTTCGCACCGTCGAGGCCTACATCGCAGGCGGCGTGGCAGGTATGCATCTCGAGGACCAACAGATGCCCAAGCGGTGCGGCCACCTCTCCGGCAAAACGATTGTTCCGGCCGATGAGATGGCGGGCAAGCTCCGCGCTGCTATCGACACCCGCGACGCCGTGGGCATCGACATCGTGATCGTCGCTCGCACCGATGCTCGCGCCGACGAGGGACTCGACGCCGCCCTCGAACGAGCCCGCCGCTATCGCGACGCGGGGGCCGACTTGTTGTTCGTCGAAGCGCTGCAGTCGCCAGCCGAGGTCGAAACTGTCGCCGAGACCTTCCACGACATACCTCTCGTCTTCAACGCCTCAGAGGCTCGGCCACCCGAGTTCACATTGGACCAACTCGGCGGGATGGGGTTCGCTGTGGTCTTGGCGCCGATCACCACGTTGCTCAGCGCTACAAAAGCAATGCAAGAGAGCCTGACCGATCTCCACGAACTGGGATTTCGTTCCGACCGGCTTGCGACGATGACCAGCTACGACGACTTTCTGCACTTGGTCGGCATCGACGAGATCGACGAGCAGGAGCGGCGCTACTCCTGATTATCGTTCAGCACGATCGTCTGCAAGAACGCGACGATGACCCCCGGGTCGCTGACGATCGCATCGTGAGGTCCGTCGAGCACCGCGTACTGCTCGCCCTGCGCATCAAGTTCGTTGCGGGTAGTTCCGCAAGGGAAACGGGCCGGAGTCTCGGCGAACTCGCGCAGATGGATGGTGTGAGCCGGATCTTCCAGCGACTACACCGACCGTCGACTCACGAAACCGGGTTGGGCTTGGAGGACCGCGTCGAACCGTTCGACCAGCTCGAGGCACGCGGCGAGATGTTCGGATCCTTCCTCCAGCCGGGTTTGGCTGATGACGAAATGGGTCATGGGTTCCCCGCCACGGCGAGGACGGCTTCGGCTCGTCGGGCTACGGCTGCGTCGACGAATTCCCCATCGACGATCACCCCGCCACGGCCCTCCGATTCGGCAGATTGAAACGCGTCGAGCACTCGTCGTGCCCACACCACGCGGTCAGCGGGCGGGGCAAAGGCTCGGTGTACCGCCCCGACCTGTTTTGGGTGAAGGATCGATCGTCCACCAAAACCTTGACGTCGCAGCTGGTCGCTCGATACCGCCAACCCATCGTCGTCTTCGAGGTCGGTGAACACCGGCCCGGCCGGCGCGCCGATCATTGCCGCGGCCGACGCCACCACGATCTCGGACCGGATAGCGGCAAACTCCCGATGATCAACCGAGGGCTCGATACCGAGATCGGCGGCAAGATCGGCTTCGCCCAGAGCCAGCCGAACCACGTTGGGTAACGCGGCGATCTCTCGCGCTTGCACGACACCGACGGAGGTCTCGATGAGAGCGACCACCGGAAGCGAGACCCGCGCGCAGGCGGCTAGGTCGGCTTTGGGGATGACGACGCCCAGGCCTGAAACCGGCGAAATTGCGTCGAGGTCGACCGACAAGAGATCAGAGCGGTTGTTCACTCGCACCCACGCCGGCGCCCCCGGATTCGAACGTAGCCAATCGACCGCATACTCCCGAGCGTGGGGTTTGACCGCGTCGGCAACGGCATCCTCGAGGTCGATGATGACCGAATCGGCTCCGCTGTGCAACGCCTTGTCGAAACGTTCAGGTTGATCACCAGGCACGTAGAGGCTGGTTCGGAGCCTGGGAGTTTGCAAGGTCGGTTTCCCGTCTGTTCGGCCTGTCTCAAACGTTGCGCTAAAACCTCGTGGGCCCTAACGTTCGCAAACGAAACATCGTTCCGCTCTTCGGAACGGACACGATCACCGTACCGGGATGGCAGAGGGAACCATGAAGGAGACGCTTGAAGGTGTCGAGGAGATCTTCGACAAGCGCGGCGCAACGGATGCAACCCAAACCTTTGAGCGGCTGTGGTCGATCACCGAAGAACTGATGGTGAAGATCAGGGCCCGGTTCGAACTCACCCGAGATCCGAGTACCGAAGACCTCGAGTCCTACAAAGGCGACGCCGACTTCCCTTCGGGCCATCTGGCCGCCTACTCCGGCCCCCAGATCGATTGGCTCGTGCACTCGTGGATCGGCAATCCTCCACTCGGGTTCACCAACATGCACGTCACGGTTTGGTTGGGGCCTCAAATCGACGTACCCCACCTCGGCATCGCCTGGGGCACTCTGCCGGACCTTTGGTTCTATATCGACTACAACCCTCGTTCCGATCTCATGCTCGATACCGAGGCGCTCGACAAGTACTACGCCCCGATGAACGAGGAGTTCCTCGAGCTCCGAGCCGACGATGGTCTGGCGCAATTCACTTCGAAGGCGCTCTACGTGCGGCAAGCCTTGAGCGACGTCGCCACATGTTTCACCGTGCCCGAGACGGTGTACGACGAAGCCCGGCTCGAACAGATTTCAGAGCTCGCCCATCGCCGCGTCGACGAGTGGTTGGCGTTCG
>Ga0315329_10000616_pt1 | contig 13907 bp, 10 predicted proteins | sample M150032315metaG_FD_203459 | JGI IMG/M metagenome (GOLD analysis project Ga0315329, IMG submission 203459) | Ammonia-oxidizing marine archaeal communities from Monterey Bay, California, United States - M1 500m 32315 | ecosystem: Environmental > Aquatic > Marine > Coastal | place: USA: California...
ATCCAGCATGTACAACCATGGCTTCGCCACCCTCGCCCTTGCGGAGGCCTACGGCGTTCTGCGCGACGAGAAGGTAGCACGCGCCCTCAAGAACGCGGTTGAACTGATCCTGAGCGCACAGGAACGCAACAACCGGGGTGCCTGGCGCTATACCCCGGATAGCCAGGATGCTGACACCACCGTGACCGGGGCTCAGATGGTCGCCCTCTACGCCGCCCGCAATGCCGGCATTCCCGTCCCCGAGGAGGCGCTGAAGAAGGGCCACGCCTTCCTCAAGCGCTGCCGTGGATCAGACGGTGGCTACGGCTACACCTCGGCTGGCAGCGGGAAGCCCACTCTCACCGCCATCGGATCACTCTGTCTGGCCCTGGCAAAGGAAAAGGACAGCAAGGGCTATAAGGCCAGTCTCAACTATCTCAGCAGACGCCTCAATTATCGGGACCGCTTTTATCCATACTACTTCGAGTATTACATGTCCCAGGCCCTCTTCCACGCCAATGAGGAGGTATGGGAAGAGTGGAACGCCAAGAACATACGCTATCTTTCCACCCTGCAGACACGCGAAGGGGCATGGCCCGGCAACAAAGGACCAGCCTTCAGCACCGCAGGTGCCCTCCTCTCCCTCGCGCTCAACTACCGCTTTCTTCCCATCTATGAAAAATAGCACGCCACGGGGACCATATAGCACTATGTTTATAGTATTATATATCGCCTGCGGAATACTTTCTCTCTCCGCCGCCTCAGCGGAGGAGGCCGGAAAGCCGGAGGACCTGCTCCGGTTCCGGAATGGCGATTCCCTGCATGGTGCCTTTCTTGGGCTGAGCGAGGGAGACCTCCGCTGGCGCCATTCCGAGGCCCGGGATACAATCACTCTCAAGACCCAGAAACTCCGCCGCCTCTCCTTTCACGGGGGACGCTCCCGCAAAAGCCTCCGCAGCCCCTCCTACATCCAACTCACGGACGGCGACCGCATTCCGGGCACCCTCATCAGTCTGAACGCCGAGAATCTCGTCATGGAGACCGAGTTCGCCGGAAACGTCTCCATCCCACGGGAATTTGTCAGTCAGATCTCTCCCCGACCTCATGGCGGTCTGGTTCACTACATCGGACCTTTCAAAGATGACGACTGGACCGTGATCGAACCTCCTGAAAAGAAGAAAGAGGAGAACGAACCAGCGAAAGAGAGGGAGGAAGAGGAGAAGCAACCAGCGAAAGAGAACCAGCCAGCGAAAGAGCAGCAGGAAGAGGAGAAGTCCGCCCCCCCCTGGGTATTCAGTGGCGGAGCCTACTACAGCAACAGCCAGCTGCCCATTGCGATCGATACCAAGTCGCCAGACCAGGTACGCATTCGCTTCACCCTGGCCTGGCGCAACCGGCTCAATGCAGCCATCGCCTTTCACGCCACCATGAAGCAGCCCGAGGCGCCCCCGGAGAAGGGGGAAGATGACGAGAAAGAGAAAAAGCCCATCGCCAAACCCGATGGAGCAGGCACCAAGGGTTTTGCTTACACCTATGGTCACAGCTATGTCCTCACCATTTATTCCAATTACGCGCAGATCTACCGCTGTGACTTTACTGACGAGGGGGAAGCGGACATGGACCGGCTTTCCAATTCCAGCGCCAACCTGCGCCTTGAGGAGGCCGGTCAGGCAGAATTCGAACTACGTTGCGACCGCTTAACAGACACCATCGCCCTCTTTGCCGACGGTCGCTTCGTGAGCCAGTGGAACGACCGGCAGGGCTATGTTGGAACCGGCTCCTACCTCGCTTTCGCTTCACAGAATTCGGCTGCCCGCCTGCGGATTTCTGATGTGGTCGTGACCGCCTGGAACGGAATGATCGACAGCGCCCAAAGCATGGAAACGGAGGATCGCGACGTCATTCTCCTCACCAACGGCACCGACCGCTTCTCAGGAAAACTGGCATCCCTGCAGGATGGAAAATTCCTGATCAAGGGGACCTATGCAGATATGACAGTGCCCCACGAGCAAGTGCAGGAAATCCGCCTGGCCAAGGCCAAGCAGACCGGCGAAGACGAGGAGGAAACCAGTCGGCAGAGGATCCGTCTCCTCCTGCAACCCTACGGGCGACTCACCATGCGCCCGGTCGAAGCAAGCTCCGACCGCCTGAGGGCTCATCATCCCGCCCTCGGAGACCTCACTCTCGATCTGCGCTACGCCGGGTTGATGGAGTTTTCATTCGGACCAAGCGTTCTTGATTCCTGGGACGACGATTACTGATAACCGCAACTGTGAACGCCAATCTCAAACTCCTCCTCTGCCTGCTCGCCGCGTCCCCTCCTCTGTCGGCCGAAGATCGGATCAGCCTTAAGGACGGCAGCACCCTGCGGGGAAACGTGCGCGCCATCGAGGGAAACCACAAGATCGTGGTCGATTCCGAGTTCAGCAGCGATCCCATTGAGCTGCGGGGAAACGCCCTGCGCTCCATCCGCTTCGATGTCGAAACCGGCGAGAATCACAGCGAACCGGAACTGCTCCACCTCGTCAACGGGGACGTTCTACCCGGTTCGCTACGCGCCCTGAACGACAGGCAGATCCTGTTCCGCACATGGTATGCAGATGACCTTACCATTGAACGCGCTCACATCAGATCCGTCGACTTTGGTGTGACGCCTCAGAAACTTGTTTATGTCGGACCCAAGCCGCTCTCCGAATGGATCGATAACGACGATTGGGAATGGGAAAATGGCAAGCTAACGTGCAATACCAGCGGAACAATTGCGGCAAAGAATGTGTTGCCCCGCCAATTCATTCTGCGTTTCCGACTCGAATGGGAAAGCGGTCCGAACTTCCGCCTCTACTTCTGTGACGACTTCCTCAAGCGCACAGGCAATGCGGACCGCTACTACTTCGAAATAAACTCGATGGGCTCCCAACTGAAACGGCAGACCGCCGAGGGCGGACGGCGCTGGCACACCCTCGCGCAGTCGCACCGTCGCCCACAGGAGTTTCGCGGTCACGGCGTCGATGTCGAGTTGCGGGTCGATCGGATTCGTCGGCAGATTTACGTCTACCTCAACGGCGAGAAGCTCCAACGCACTCCGGATCCCATAGACAGCTTCCCCACCGGCACCGGCATCATGCTGCAGAGCCAGGCAGGCGGCGACCTCAAGAACATCATCACTCGCCTCGAAGTCTATGAATGGGATGCCATCACCGAGTTGCGGAGGGACGAAGGACACGAAGATCCTCAAACCGATGGACTGGTCGACGTGGAGGGCATGCACCTCAGCGGAAGCGCCATCACCCTTGAGGAGGATGAGGGGAATTCCCGCATAGTCTTCGAAAGCCCCTTCAATAATGAGCCTCTCAAGATTCGCACCACCAGGATTTCATCACTGTACTTCAAGCACCCTCCCGATCCTCCCAACGGAAAAGCTCCTATTCATTTCGATCTGCGAGGGGGCGGAACGCTGCAGTTCTCCAGTCTGGCACTGAAAGAGAAGGTCCTGGAGGCCACTCACCCCCTGCTGGGAAAACTCACTCTCGACCGCAGCTCTCTTGAACGGCTTTTCGTCCACACCAAGGAAGCGGATTCCCTAGAAAAACCGGAACCATGAAGAAAGCTCTCCTGCTCCTGACCTTCCTTCCTACGTTCGTCCTGTCCCAGGAGGGACCTGCCGATGCTGAACGGGGCGCCCCCCTGCCCCCTGCCGGGAACCCCAGCAAACTGGCGGGCACCCTCAAATTTGCCAATCGTGACCGACTCAGCGGAAACCCCGAGGGTATCGACGAAAACGGGGACTTGAAGTGGCACGCCGACTTCCTCCACCAGCCTATCCCGGTAAAGCCCTCCGCTATCCTGGAGATGCGATTGCAAGGTGGGCCGCAGCCCAAGCAGGACGAGGGCCACCAGGCCCTTCTCCTCCTCACCAATGGAGATAGCCTGCGGGGCCAGCTCGACGCGCTCGACGAAAATCACGTCACCCTGAAAACCTGGTACGGGGGGGACCTGAAGATCCGCCGCACGATGGCCTCAGACCTTGAGATCCAGCGCTCACGGCAAACGCTCTACTCCGGACCGGAGGATTTTGATTCGTGGGTCATTGAAGGCGAAAAGGATGCCTGGAACCTCAGTAGCGGGGCTCTCTCATCGACCAAAGGAGCCGGAATTGCCCGTGACATCCCAGCCCCCGATCGTTGCCACATCCAGTTCGACCTCGCCTGGCGCAGTTCCCTTCGCTTCCGGGTCCTCCTCCTCTCCGATGAAGGAGAAACCACCCAACCCGATAACTGCTACGATCTCGTGTGCCAGCGTCGTTTTGTTTACCTCCGGAAACGCTGGGTCACCCGTGCTGCCGGCGGGTCAAAGATCGTAGGCCAGGCAAACATTGCCGATCTGGCGGAAAAGGAAAAAGTCCGGTTTGAGTTCTATCTCGACCGTAAGGCGGGCACCATCGCTCTCTACATCGACGGCAGGCAGGCCCAGGTATGGACTGACGAGAACCCCAAGGCGGGAACCTTCGGGAACTGGCTGCACTTTATTTCGGAAGACTTCTATCCCATCCAGGTGAGCCGCATCCGGGTCAGTCCCTGGAAAGGTGACCTCCCGGAAAATGCCGAGGTCCTGAAGGACCCCGAAGAGGAAGAGTTAGACGGTCAGAGAATCCGCCTGCAAAATGGTGACGTTGTGGTCGGCGAAGTCGGCCTCGTCCAGAACGGTGTCCTCGCCGTTGAAACCGAGTTCTGCAAAATGAAGATTCCCGTCGACAGGATGCGCGCCATCGATCTTTCGCAGGGTGACTACGAGGAACCGATCCGCAAGAAGGGAGATGTGCGGGCCTGGTTGCGAGAGGGGGGGCGCATCACCTTCCGCCTTGACTCCTTCTCCAAGGATAGCCTCAAAGGATACAGCCAGACCTTTGGAGAAGTGGAATTCAAGCTTAACGCCTTTTCCCGCTTGGAATTCAATATCTACAACGAGGACCTGGAAGCCCTGCGAGGCACCAGCAACTGGTAGCCCTGGCTATATCAATTCCCGTCCTCCGGAACGTCGGCGCTGCCGCTCAGGGTCAAAAAAGAGCACCGAGGGCAACCCCGGCGCACTTCACACCTGCGATCCCAATCGCAATGGATTCTATCTTATCAAGCCAATCCTGAAGGGACCTGAACCGCCTTGGGAATCGGTTTTTCCTTTTTACGTAACGCTTTACGCATTTTTTCAAGCGCAACGTTCTGAAGCTGCCGGATTCGTTCCCGGGTCACCCCGAATTCTCTGCCAACCTCTTCAAGAGTCATTGGTGTTTTACCATTCAGTCCGAACCTGGCACCGATGATGCGGTGCTCACGCTCATCGAGAACCTCCAGAAGGTCATCAAGTTGATTGTGGATGTTCTTATCGACCAGAGCGTCCAGCGGACTCTGCGCTCGCTCATCACCTATGATATCACTGAGACCGATTGACTCGTCCTCGTTCACGGGTGCATCGAGGGAAACAGGTCGCTGGGAGGCCCGTGTGAGGAGGGCGAGCTTCCGGCGCGGCAGTCCAAGTTCCTCCGCGAGCTCATCTTCGGAAGGCTCCCGTCCCATGCTCTCCGTCAGAAGGGCGGAAATCCGTCGCATCTTGGCAATCTTGTCCACCATGTGAACCGGCAACCGGATGGTCTTGCTCTGGTTGGCCAGTGCTCGCTTGATGGACTGTTTGATCCACCAGGACCCGTAGGTGCTGAGTTTGCCTCCCTTCTCCGGGTCAAACCGCTCCACTGCCTTCATCAGACCGATATTTCCTTCCGAGATGAGATCGGCGAGGGGAAGCCCGTAGCCCGAATAGTCCTGTGCAATCTTCACAACCAGGCGCAGGTTCGCCTTGATCATGTGAGCCCGGGCTTTCTTATCCCCTTTCTTGATCCGCGCCGCGAGTACGATCTCTTCCGCAGGGGTGAGAAGATCGGTTTTCGATATCTCACGGAGATAGACGCGGAGACTGCTGTCTGAATCTAATCTAGCCATTGTGAATTTTTCTTTTTCGATGCTTTTCCCTACCTATTAAACGTGCTCGGGACGGATTTAATTTCCCCATTTTTGTCAACACATTGTAAAAACAGTTTCGTCTCTAATATGCCTAGACGGTGTGTCGCAAGTCGAGGCGTTTCGGGAATAATTCCAAATCCAAGCTCTCTCTCATTAACCCGGTGAAATTAAGAGATTTGTGGATGAAATGGGCTCGGAAAATCGCTGGGAGAGCTACTATAAGGGCCACATTAGGGTTACTCCGGGGTGGGGGTAGTCCGCCCTTCCTGCGCCCCCCTGAATCAAATCTGGAAAACGGCATTCCCTGATCCTTCCCGCTCTCCCCGATTCGAAACGCCGCTTGTTAGCATTGGTTTCGATGATTGGCCGATCCCTGCACCAACCAATCAGGCCAAATACTGCCATGGTCCCAATAAATGGACCCACAGTGTGAAAAACGAGGCTCCAAAGTGACAACTCTGTCACAAGATCTGGTGCCTGATTCCTTGGCATAATTGTCATATTTGGCCGTCACCAGATGCAGATTTTCTCATGAAGATGCTCTCGGGCTTGTTTGGCCGATCTCCGTTCGTTCACGTGGTGGATCACGGTCGAAAGGTGGAAGAATGTGTGGTCCGGCTTTCGTCTCTGCTCTCTGTTGTGCTGGAGGGGGAAAGCGAAGAGGAGATCCGGAGATTGGCAGCCGAGGTATCCGAGTTGGAGACTGAGGCGGATCAGGTGCGCAACAGGATTCACGAGGTGCTTTCGGGCAAGCTCATGCTTCCCGTCAGCCGGAGCGACCTGTTCGACACGGTAGAGCAGCAGGATTCCATGGCCGACATGGCCGAGGAAATTGCCACTAGTTTCACCTTCCGACCACTTCCACTACCGGATGTCATTCGCGACAAAATTGCGCACTTCATCTCCATCGTGCTGGAAAACTGCACGCTGGCGTCAGGAGTAATTTCCAAGGTGGAACTTCTCATCGAGTCTTCCTTTGCGGACAGGGATACTGAGACCGTCATGAAGCTCATTAACGAACTTCGTGGTCGGGACGATTCTACGCGCGATGCCTGTCTGGAAGCCACCCGCAAGATCTATGCGGCCGACGAAAGCCTGTCGCCGGTGGAGATCATCCTGTGGGTCAAGATCGTGAGCCTGCTCCAGGAGTTAAGCGCCTACTCTGACAAGACGGTCAACGGGATCAGGATTATTATTGAGAATCAAAGGAATTAATTATGATTCTTGCAATCTTTGAAACCACCCTCCCCTACGGGCTCATCCTCCTGATTCTGGCGTTGGTGTTTGGTTTCTACATGGCGTGGAATATCGGAGCCAATGACGTGGCGAACGCGATGGGGACTTCAGTCGGTTCTGGTGCGTTGACTGTCGCCCAGGCGGTGCTCATCGCCGGCATCATGGAGCTGGCAGGCGCCGTCCTGGTGGGCAGCCACGTCACCAATACGGTACGTAAGGGTATTTTCGATCCCTCCGTTTTTGAACCCATGTTGCTGGTCCTGGGCTTCCTGGCGGCCCTCCTGGCTGCTGCGGTCTGGCTGCAGACGGCCACCTGGTTCGGTTGGCCCGTCTCCACCACTCACTCAATCGTGGGCGCCGTGGTCGGCATTGCGATCGTGATCGGCGGAGCCGAAATCGTGAAGTGGCCCAAGGTGTTTGAGATCGCGGCTTCCTGGGTGACCTCTCCCCTCTGCGGAGGCGCCATATCCTTCTTCCTCTTCCGCTTCATTCAGGGCCGGATCATCAACCACAAGAAACCACTGAGCCAGGCCTACCGCTTTACGCCCTATCTGGTCTTTTACATCGGCTTCGTGCTCACTCTGGTGATGGTCTACAAGGGGCTGAAAAACCTGAAACTTGACCTCAATCTCTGGCAGGCCCTCATCGTGGCGGCCGTCATCGGGATGGTCTGCTTCGCCTTGGGGGCAGCCTGGGTGCGCAAGATGAAGGTGAAGCACAACAAGGAGCGCGCCGAGGAGGGGATTGAGCTGCAGGACGATCACCCGGAAGGGGTTCCTTTCGTGCGGAAGTCCGATCCCGACATGGAACCCATTCTGCGCCCTCCCCTCGCCCCTGGATCGAAGACGCCGAGCAAGCGGTGGGAGTACCGACGCCAGTTCGAGTACGCGAAACTGGAGCAGATATTTACGCCTCTCATGGTTTTGAGCGCCTGTTTCCTCGCCTTCGCCCACGGAGCCAACGATGTGGCCAACGCGATTGGCCCGCTGGCGGCAGTGGTCGAGATCCTGAGAACCGGCGAAATCGCCGATAGCGCTCCCGTACCCTTATGGATCCTCCTTCTTGGAGGGGCGGGAATCGTGATCGGCCTTGCTACCTGGGGCTACAAGGTGATGGAAACGGTGGGCAAGAAGATCACCGAACTGACGCCCAGCCGGGGGTTCGCGGCCAACATCGGTGCTGCCACCACTATCGTGGTCGCGAGCCGGATGGGATTCCCTATCTCCACTACACACACCCTGGTGGGGGCCGTTCTGGGAATCGGACTTGCGCGGGGGATCGACTACCTGAATATCAAGGTGGTTCGTGACATCGCGGTGTCATGGATCATCACCATTCCTGCCGGTGGCGGTCTGGCTGCTGTGTTCTACTTCATTCTGAAAGCCATCTTCGTAAGAGGTTAGCAATGGAAGAGGCGTCACATGCCTGCGCCTCGGGACATTCTCTCTGAGAGATTGGTGACTCCGCTCCGTATGGGAACCTGTCAATGAACCGATTCACTCCAATACTCTGCCTGCTGCTCCTGCTCACTGGTTGGCCCTGCCATGCCAAGAGCAGGCTGAACATCCTCTGGATCTTCATCGAGGACATGTCGCCGTGGATTGGATGCTACGGGGACACGGTCAACGAGGGCAAGACGCCCAACATTGATTCCCTCGCCACCCAGGGCGTCCGCTTCACCCGCTGCTACGTCCCCTGCCCGGTCTGCTCTCCCTGCCGCTCCGCCATGATCACCGGCGCCTATCAGACCACTACCGGATTGCACAATCACCGTTCGTCCAGAACCAAGGAGGGCGCCATCCATCTCCCCAAGGGAATTACCACAGTCCCTCAACTCTTTCGAAGGAACGGCTATTCAACATTCAACTCAGGGAAGGAAGACTACAACTTCGTATTCAAGGCCAGCGACTTGTACTCGGTTGAGGGAAGGAAACGCGACTTGGCGGCATGGAGAAAGGTCCCCAAGGACAAACCATGGTTCGGTCAAATTCAACTGGCAGGTGGCAAAAGCAACACCAGGAAATGGGCTGACAAGGTCGCCCCTCCTTCCGTGACTCCCCCGCCCTATTTCCCCAAGAACGATCTCTTCCGCAAGTGGCATGCGCACCACTATGATACCGTGCGCCAGACTGATGAAGACACGCGCAGGATCATGGACAACCTGAAGTCCGATGGCCTCCTGGAAAACACCATCATCTTCTGGTTCACTGACCACGGGAATAATCACTCCGTCCGTGCCAAGCAATTCTGCACCGAATCCGGCACCCACGTACCACTCATCATCGTCGGACCCGACAAGCGCGTCAAACCCGGTGCCGTGCGCAGGGGACTGACTTCCACCCTCGACATCTCTGCCACCAGCCTCGCTCTCGCCGGCATTGAGATTCCGGGCTACTTTGATGGCGTGGATCTCTTCGCGAATGACTTCAAGGCCCGTGAGCATGTCATCTCCGCCCGCGATCGCTGTGATTACACCATCGATTATATCCGGAGTGTACGCACTGATCGTTACCGTTACATCCGGAACTTCCTTCCCGATCGCCCCCTCCTTCAACCCCAGTATAGGGACAACCGCGATTACGTCATCTTTCTCCGCAAGGGGCACGCTGCTGGAACCCTTCCGCCTCTCACCGAGAAGATCTTTTTTGGTCCACGCCCGGAAGAGGAACTCTACGACCTTGAGAAGGACCCGCATGAAATCAGGAACCTTGCGGAGAACCCGGAATTTGCGGGTGAACTCAAGCGCCACCGCGGGATCCTGACGTCCTGGCAAAAGCGCACCGACGACAAGGGGCAATATTCCGAATCCGACGCCGGCCTTCGAGAGGTTCTGAACCAGTGGACGAACCGCTGTATCAACCCGGAATACGACCGGGTCCGTCAGAAAAAGACCAGGGGGAAATGACCCCTTCCGCCCTCTTCCACTTCCCCCTAAATCCCCCGCCAGAAACTCCACCGACCAGAACAGAGGTCCAGGACACCATTGCCGGCTCGCTGCAGAGCATTCCCATTAACGAAGAGGGAATCCTCGCGACAGCAGGCCCGAATCCCGGAGACGATTGAAAATTGCGGTTCCCTCCCTCTCGGGAGACCCCTAACGTCCCTGCATGCCGCGCGCCTTTCTGGACGACAACTTCCTCCTCCATAGCGGAACCGCCGAGCGCCTCTTCCACGATGTGGCTGCAGTTCAGCCGATTATCGACTACCACACCCACCTCCCGCCACGAGAGGTGGCCGAGAATCAACGGTGGGAGAACATCACCGACCTATGGCTCGGGGAGGATCACTACAAATGGCGTGCCATGCGGGCAAATGGGATCCCCGAATCTCATGTCACCGGGTCCGCCTCACCCCGGGAAAAGTTCCAGGCCTGGGCCCAAACCGTTCCTCATACCGCCGGAAATCCGCTCTTCCATTGGACCCATCTCGAACTCCGCCGCTGCTTTGGCATCGATACCCTGCTCAACCCGGACACCGCAGAGAATATATGGCATGCTGCTAACGAGCGCCTCGCCGAAGACGACTTCTGTGCACATGGACTGCTCACCCGCTTCCGCGTGGATACCGTGGGAACCACCGATGATCCCTCCGACTCCCTTTCGCAGCATCAGGCCTGTGCCACTCTCGATCTCGCCACCAGGATTTATCCCACCTTCCGGCCAGACAAGGCTGTCATGGTCGACCGCCCCCACATTCTCAATCCCTTCTGCGATCAACTCGGGCAGGAATGCGACCTGGAGATCCAGTCTCTCCCTGAATTGCTCGAGGCGCTGCGCAAGCGTCATGATGACTTTCACGCCGCCGGATGCCGCCTCTCTGATCACGGAATGCGTTACTGTCCCTCGGAAACCTGCACCGAGAAGGAGGCGGCCTCGATATTCCAGAATGCCCGCTCGGGACACGCCGCTCATGCCGCCGAAGTCGATCAGTTCACCTCTTTTCTCATGCAACAGATCGGGCGCTGGAATTCTGACCGGGACTGGGCCATGCAGCTCCATCTCTCACCCGTCCGCAATCCCAACTCCCGCCACTTCGATCAACTCGGTCCGGACTCCGGATTCGATACAATAGGCGACTGGCCACAGGGAAACCGCTTGCTTCGATTCCTGGATCTCCTCGACCGCGTGGATGCCCTCCCCAAGACCATCCTCTACAACCTCAATCCGCGCGACAACGCCCTTTTCGCCGCTGCCTGCGGATCCTTCCAGCAAGGCCCCACCCCCGGTCGTATCCAGTGGGGATCAGCCTGGTGGTACAATGACACCTTGCGCGGCATGACCAATCAGATTCAGACCCTCGCATCCATCGGCCTCCTATCGCGCTTCATCGGAATGCTCACCGATTCGCGCTCTTTCCTGTCCTATCCCCGGCATGAGTACTTCCGCCGTCTCCTTTGCAATCTGATCGCCACCGATGTTGAAAATGGCGAGATCCCGGACGACCGGGACTTCCTTGATTCCCTGATTCGAAACATCTGCTATGAAAACGCCAAGGCCTACCTCACCTTCCCTCACCATGTTTAGCTGCTTCCTCTCTCTCAGTTTCCTGTTTCTGGCTTCCGGGCTCTGCACGCTCATGGCTGCAACGGGCCAACGCCCCAACATTCTCTGGCTCTCCTCCGAGGACCACGGACCACACCTCGGATGTTACGGCGACAATTACGCCAGCACTCCCAACCTCGACGCTTTTGCCAAACAGTCCCTGCTTTATCAGAACGCGATCTCAACGGCTCCGGTTTGCGCACCAGCCCGCACCACCATCATCTGCGGGATGTACGCCCCTTCCCTGGGCGCCCATCACATGCGATCACAGGCATCCAAACCCGAGTGGCTGAAATTCTATCCCGAGTTTCTGCGGGAAGCCGGCTACTACTGCACCAACAACTCCAAGACCGACTATAACATCGATCACAACCTGAAGCAGATCTGGGATGAGTCCTCCGGGAAGGCGCACTATCAAAAGCGCAAAAAGGGCCAACCGTTCTTCGCTATTTTCAACCAGACCTGCACCCACGAGAGCCGAATTCGTGCCCGCAATTCCAAGACCAGGCACGACCCGTCCAAGGTCCCTCTGCCCCCCTATCACCCTGACATCCCGGTCGTCCGCGACAACTGGGCCCAGTACTACGACCGTCTGACCGAGATGGATGACTGGTTCGGGGGCCACCTCCGCGCCCTGAAGGAACAACGCCTCTATGAAGACACTATCGTGATCTTCTGGGCTGACCACGGCTCAGGCATGCCCCGCGGCAAACGCTATGCCGGCTGGAGCGGACTGCATGTCCCCATGATTGTGCACATCCCCGAGAAGTGGAAACACCTCAGACCCCCTGAATACAAGCCTGGCAACACCTCGGACCGCCTTGTCGGCTTCGTCGATCTGGGTGCCACCATGCTCTCCCTCGCTGGCATCAAACCCGCGGCCTTCCAACAGGGCAAAGCCTTCCTCGGCAAATACGTCACCCCGAAACCAGAATACTCCTTCGGCTTCCGGGGACGCATGGACGAACGCCCTGATTGCTCCCGTACCGTAGTAGACGGAAAGTACGTCTATATCCGTAATTTCATGCCCCATCTGCCCCATGGGCAGATTCTCCACTATCAGATGGAGACTCAGACAACCCGTCTCTGGCGCCGTCTCTTCCACCAGGGCAAACTCAACAAGGTGCAATCGGCCTTCTGGGAGAAAAAGGCCCCTGAGGAACTCTACGACATTACTGCGGATCCCCACGAAACGAATAACCTGGCGACAGACCCGGCTTGCAGGAAACAACTCCTCGGGATGCGTGCGGCACTATATGACAACCTTTCAGCGACCTTTGATGTCGCGCTTCTTCCGGAAGGCATGTTTCATGACCTGGCCAGAAAGCACGGGGTCACCCCCGCCGATCTCACCCGCAGGAAGAATTTCTACTCTGTGCCTGAGATCCGCAAGGCCGCCGACCTCCTTCTGGAACCGGAACTCAAGGTCGATCAGGTCGCCGACATGCTCAAGGCCAGACTCCCCTCCCAGCGCTACTGGGCAGTCCTGGCCTGCCTCTACCGGGGCGAACACCTGACCCGGGCTCTTGATGCAGAGCTGGGGCAACTGTTTGATGATCCTTCCCGGAGTGTCCAGATCGCGGCCGCTGAAGCGCTTGCAACCCATCCTCGTGACGAACAACAACGCAGCAAGGCCCTTGAAATTCTCCTCGAAAACAGCGATCCTACTGCCTCCAGTGCTTATCATGCGGTCGCTGCCCTCAACGCCCTGGATCATCAACCCCGGGCAATCCTGGAGCCCCTCAAGGACAGAATTCTCAAGCTTCCCACCAAAGATCCAAATGTTGCGGGACGTCCGAATGGATATGCAGGTCGAATGCACAAGCACATTGCCACGCCGATTCCCGATTTCTTTCCCTGGGAAAAAAAGTAGCTGATACGAATTTCACCGCTCCCGAATGCCACTCAAAAAGGGGAGGAACTCACCACACCACACTTGAGGCATCCCCGGATGCTGCCATTACTTTCCCGTGAGCAAGGCTCCCTCCAAACAGAAGCGCAAGCGTGTAAACGTGCGCCGACCCGACGTCATGGAGAAGGTCCAGGCTGAGGTTGAGCAGCACTACCGCTCGCCAATCATCGAGAAATTGCGCGAGCGTGGCGGCACCCTCACCATCGGCAACACAACCCTCCGTCTCGC
>Ga0315329_10000624_pt1 | contig 13825 bp, 12 predicted proteins | sample M150032315metaG_FD_203459 | JGI IMG/M metagenome (GOLD analysis project Ga0315329, IMG submission 203459) | Ammonia-oxidizing marine archaeal communities from Monterey Bay, California, United States - M1 500m 32315 | ecosystem: Environmental > Aquatic > Marine > Coastal | place: USA: California...
TAGTCAAACCGTTTGCATTGACTATGCGTTTAGCTGCAAATATGACAGGTGGTCATATTGCACTGCTAGCACTTTTATCACTGATGGCGATTTTTGCCGAAATGTTTCATTCACTTGTAGCTGGAATTGGTGTAGCATTAGTATCTGTACCGATGGCAGCTGCAATTTCAGGGTTAGAGATCATTGTGGTTATGGTTCAGGCGTATGTGTTTACCCTCCTCACTGCAGTATTTGTGGGAATGGCCATCAATGTTCATCATTAAATAATAAAATAGAGGTAATAATAAAATGGAAGCTACTGCATTTGTACCGATAGGATTAGGTTTGATAGTTATTGGCGCTGGTTTAGGTATTGGAAAATTTGCTGCTGCTGCAGCAGAAAGTATTGCTCGTCAACCGGAAGCCACTGATAAGATTGTAGGTGCTGTTAACCTCCCGCTATTTTTGCTCGAAGGTGTTGCAATTTTAGCTGAGGTTTTCACATTTCTAATGTTGATTCTTTAATAAAAACTAAATCAAAAAAATAAGTTTGAAATAATAAAATGAATAATCCATTAGTTCAGTTAGATCCAGGTTTATTTATTTGGACGATCATCACTTTTTTGCTACTTGCCTTCGTCCTTGCTAAGTTTGCTTGGAAGCCTTTACTTAAAAGGCTTGATGATCGAGAAGCAATGATTAAAAGTTCTCTTGATGATGCTGAAAAGGCTAAAATAGAGTTAGAAAAGCTTAATGAAGAGTCTGAAAAGGTTATGGCTAAAGCTCGATCTGATGCCCAGGTAATTTTAAGTGAAGGTAAAACAGCTGCAGAAAAGATTAAAGAAGACACGATAGCAAAAGCCAAAGAGGCAGCAAATAAGATTCGAGATGACGCCAAAGAGCAGATTCAGGTGGAAAAGGATAAAGCTTTAAATGATATTAAAAAAGAAGTTGTCGATCTTTCAATTTCCGTTGCTGAAAAGCTTATTAGCAAGAACCTTAGTGATGCTGATAATAAAGCAATGATCAAGGAGTCACTCAAAAAAGTAAAACGATATGAAGCTTGAGTCTAAAGCCAAGCACTACAGTGATGCACTTTTCACAGTTGCGGAAAAGTCGAAATCTGAAAAAAAAGTAAAAGATTCTATAGCTCTTGTAAATAGTGTCATGAAAGAATCTTCAGAATTTCGTGCATTCTTATTATCTAAACGAATTAGTGATGCTGATAAGGCCAAAGTAGTTCAAGCGGCATTTGGAGAAAAATGTCATCCCATTGTTTGTGAATTTATTGGATTAGCAAGTGGGGAGAATTTGATCAAACTTTTTCAATTAATTGAAAAAAACTATTCTATGAAATATTCTGATGTTATGAATTTTGTTGAAGTAACCGCTCATGTATCTGATGATTTAGATCAGGCAGAGCAAACAGAATTAAAATCATCTTTAGATTCAATTTTGGGTAAAACATCGGAACTTAATGTCCAAGTTGACTCAAATCTATTAGGAGGTATTAAACTGCGTGTTGGAAACAAGTTTCTGGATGCATCATTAAAAAATCATTTGGATAAAATGCGACAGACATTATTAGACACATAATTTTATAAAAAGGAAATCATGGATATTAAAACGGAAAATATTGCCAGCTTGCTGAAAGAACAGATCGGAAAGTTCGATTTGTCTGTTGATGTTTCTGAAGTGGGTGAAGTAATTGAAATTGGTGATGGTGTCGCCCGTGTTAGTGGGCTTGAAAATGTAATGAGCTCAGAGCTTGTTGAATTACCAAATGATGTATTTGGAATGGCTTTAAATTTAGAGGATGACAATGTTGGAATAGTTTTATTTGGTGAAACTAGCTTAGTAAAAGAGGGTGATTTAGCTAAAAGAACTGGTAAAGTTGTTGAGGTGCCTGTAGGAGATGCAATGTTAGGACGCGTGGTTAATCCCCTTGGGCAACCTATAGATGGTAAAGGACCTATCGATACAAAAGAGTTTCTTGCAATTGAACGTAAAGCTCTTGGCGTAATGGCAAGAGCACCAGTTAAACAGCCTTTGCAGACTGGTCTTAAAGCGGTTGATAGTATGATTCCGATTGGTCGTGGTCAAAGAGAGCTTATCATTGGTGATCGTCAAACTGGAAAAACTGCAGTGGCTGTTGATGCAATAATTAATCAAAAATACACCCATGATACTGAAACGCCAGTTTATTGCATTTATGTTGCCATTGGTCAAAAAGCATCAACAGTTGCTGCAATAGTAGCTGAACTGGAATCTCACGGTGCTATGGAATACACAACAATAGTGACTGCTAGTGCTTCTGATCAAGCGCCACTTCAGTACATTGCACCATACGCAGGGTGTGCAATGGGTGAATATTTTCGTGATAATGGAAAACATAGCCTGATTGTATATGATGATTTATCTAAACAAGCAGTTGCTTATCGCCAGATGTCTTTGGTTCTTCGGAGGCCACCAGGAAGAGAAGCGTTTCCTGGAGATGTTTTTTATCTTCACAGCCGTTTACTAGAAAGGGCATCTAAACTTTCTGATGACCTAGGAGGTGGATCATTAACTGCATTACCAATTATTGAAACACAAGAAGGTGATGTCTCTGCATATATTCCAACAAATGTAATATCAATAACAGATGGCCAGATATATTTAGAGAAAAATTTATTTAATTCAGGTGTTCGCCCTGCAATCGATGTAGGTATTTCCGTATCTCGTGTAGGGGGAAATGCTCAGATTAAGGCAATGAAAGGTGTAGCGGGGACTCTCCGTTTAGACTTGGCACAGTACCGTGAATTAGAAGCATTTGCAAAATTTGGATCAGACCTAGATAAAAATACGCAAGCACAACTTACTCGAGGTGAACGAATGGTTGAAATTTTAAAACAAGGTCAATACGTTCCAATGGAAGTTGAGAAACAGGTTGCGATTATTTATGCAGCGTCAAAAGGACATCTAGATAATATACCTTTGGATAAAGTAGTAGATTATGAATCTGGACTTTTTGATTATCTCCAAGCCAATAATAAAGATGAACTAAACAAAATAAAAACCGAAGGTGAAATCTCTGATGAGATGGGTAAAAAATTAGAAAAATCTATTACAGACTATACTAAAGGATTTTCTGTCTAAAGATGGCTAACCTAAAAGATATTAGGGATCGAATAAAATCGGTCAAAAGTATTCAAAAGGTAACTAAAGCGATGAAAATGGTTGCTGCTGCAAAGATGCGTCGTGCTCAAGAAAATATGGAACAGGCGAGACCTTACACGCATCGTTTAACTGAGGTAATTCAGCATCTTCTTCCTGACGTTGATAGGAATATGCTCCCACTATTATCATCACGTGAAGTAAAAAGAGTAGCTTATGTAGTTGTTACATCGGATAGAGGATTGGCTGGCTCATTTAATACTAGTGTGCTTAGAAAAGCACATAATGAAATTGATGAATTAGGTAAAGAAAATGTTGATATTTATTGTGTTGGTAAGAAAGCTAGAGATTATTTTATAGTTAGGGAATACAATATCATTGATTCATTTTTTGATTTTTGGGGAGACTTAAATTTTGATCAATCTATGAAAATTGGAAGTGCCATAATTGAGCATTTTTTAGATGGTTCTGTAGATGAAATTCGAGTAGTCTATAATCAATTTGTGAATGTGGCAACGCAAATGATTCTTACAGAAAAATTGCTACCCATTGAGTATGAAACTGTAGATACGCAATCAACAGATCATTTATATGAGCCATCAAAAAGAAAAATTGTAAAATCATTGATTCCTAGACATTTGAATGTGCAAGTTTGGAAATATTTGCTTGAATCATATGCTAGTGAACAGGCAGCGCGAATGGTTGCGATGGAAAATGCAACCAGTAATTCCGAAGAAATGATCAAAAATTTAACATTAGAATTCAACAAAGCACGACAGGCTGCAATCACAACTGAAATGTTGGAGATTGTTAGTGGAGCGGAAGCGCTTAAAGGATAAGGAAAAATTAATATGTCTAAAATGACAGGTAAGATTTCTCAAATAATGGGTGCAGTAGTAGACGTTACATTTTATGATAGTCATTTGCCAGAAATAATGAATGCCTTAAATGTGGATAGGGGAGAAGAAGGAAACTTAGTTCTTGAGGTCGCTCAGCACTTGGGCGATAATGTGGTGCGTACTGTAGCGATGGACTCTACTGATGGATTGACTCGAGGCGTAGAAGTGGTTGATAGCGGTATTCCAATTTCTGTCCCTGTTGGGCAGGAAACTTTAGGACGACTTTTTGATGTTTTAGGTAACACAATTGATGGCAAAGAAGAAATAAAGACGGACAAAAAAAATCCTATTCATCGCCCTGCACCAAAACACGAAGAGTTAACTACATCTACAGAAATTCTTGTTACAGGTATTAAGGTTGTTGATTTGATGGAACCATACACCAAAGGTGGGAAGACAGGATTATTTGGTGGAGCTGGAGTAGGGAAAACTGTTTTGATTCAAGAATTAATAAGAAATATTGCTACGGAACATGGTGGATTTTCTGTTTTTGCTGGTGTAGGTGAAAGAACTCGTGAAGGAAACGACCTTTATAATGAAATGACTGAATCTGGCGTTATTGAGAAAACAACTATGGTTTTTGGCCAAATGAATGAACCTCCTGGTGCGCGTTTGAGAGTCGCATTAAGTGGTTTAGCGATGGCAGAATATTTTCGAGATGATGAAGGTCGCGATGTCCTTTTGTTTGTTGATAATATTTTTCGATTTACTCAAGCTGGTTCTGAAGTATCAGCACTTTTGGGTCGTATGCCATCAGCTGTAGGTTATCAGCCTACGCTTTCAACTGAAATGGGTGAACTACAAGAAAGGATTACATCAACGAAGAAAGGGTCGATTACTTCTGTACAGGCTGTCTATGTTCCGGCTGATGACTTGACTGACCCTGCACCTGCAACAGCTTTTGCGCACCTTGATGCTACGTCAGTATTAGAACGAAAGATTGCAGAATTGGGGATTTATCCTGCAGTTGATCCACTAGCTTCGACATCAAGAATCCTTGATCCTCGTATTATTGGTGATCGTCATTATAATGTAGCCCGCGACGTACAGGGAATCCTCCAAAAGTATAGAGACCTTCAAGATATTATTGCAATTCTAGGTATGGATGAACTCTCAGATGAAGATAAACAAACAGTAGATCGAGCCAGAAAAATGCAGAAGTTTTTCTCTCAACCTTTCTTTGTTGCTGAGCAGTTTACAGGTATGGAGGGTCGTTATGTTGAATTAGAAGATACAGTTTCTGGATTTGAAGCTATATTGAATGGTGAAGCAGATGAAGTGCCCGAAAATGCCTTTTCTTACGTTGGTTCAATTGATGAAGCAATTGATAAAGGAAAAAAGGATTCCTCCTCGGGGAAAAAACCTTCTACTGATAAAGAAAAAGTAGATGAAGAAACTACTGAAAAAGTTGAGGCTAATGTGGAAGAAGATTCTAAAGCTGAAGAAGTTGATACTACTCCGGAAGAAAAGTCAAAAGTAGACAAATAGACTTACTAATTCAATGAGCACATTTAACTTAGATATTGTTACACCTACTAATCTTATAGAGTCAGAAAATATATCCTATGTCCGTTGTCCTGGAAGAGATGGATTGTTTGGCATAATGTCAGGGCACCGCGAATCAATTATTGCTTTGGATTATGGAGAAATAAAAGTGACTCAAAATGGTAAAGATTCCTTTTATGCAACAAGTGGTGGGTTTGCTGAAGTCACTAATGAAAAAGTACAACTGCTTGTTGAAACAGTTGAAGAATCAAGCATTATTGATAAAGACCGTGCTGAAGCATCTTTGCAGCGAGCCCAAGATCGAATAAAAAATAAAGATGATATTGATATTAAAAGAGCTCAAGCAGCAATAGGTCGAGCTTTAAATAGATTAAATATATCTAAAAGATAAATTATTTATTTAGTTTTGAAAAATGAAACTCGAAACGGGTAACGTTTCGAGTTTTTTATTTATTAATTTCCTAATTGTTATTTATGGATATTCGAACACATACTTGTGGTGAACTAAATACTAGCCATGTTGGAAAGTCTGTTGTATTAAATGGTTGGGTTAATACTATTCGCCTTCATGGTCAGATAGTTTTTATAGATATTAGAGATCGATACGGTAAAACCCAGATAGTTTTTAATTCTGAAAATTATTCTGGAGATTTTGAGACTGTTAAAAAATTATCTATGGAAGATGTTTTGTCACTTTCAGGGAATGTACAAAATCGTGATAAAGACTCCGTCAATACTGAAATGAAAACTGGTAAAATCGAAGTGTTAGTTGAAAATATTACAATATTAAATGCAGCAGACCCTTTACCCTTTGTTATATCTGATAGAAATAGTGCTGAAGAAGACCTACGTCTTAAGTATCGATATTTAGAACTCAGAACAGACGAATTACATAATAATATGATGATTCGGCATCAAACGTATCAATCGGTACGAAATTACCTAGCTGATAATAATTTTATAGAAATAGAAACACCTGTTTTAATGAAATCAACGCCTGAAGGCGCAAGGGATTATTTAGTGCCTAGTCGAATTCATCATGGAAAATTTTATGCCTTACCTCAGTCTCCACAGATTTATAAACAAATTCTAATGATTTCCGGGTATGATAGATATTTTCAAATCGTCAAGTGTTTTCGTGATGAAGATTTGAGGTCTGATCGCCAACCTGAGTTTACTCAGATTGATATTGAGATGTCTTTTATTAATGAAGAAATAATTTTTCAGGAAGTTCAAAGTCTAACTTCTCATGTTTTCAAAAGTGTAAAGAATATTGATTTACCTAATCCTTTTCCAAGATTAACATGGGAAGAAGCAATGGATCAGTATGGTTCGGACAAACCTGATACACGTTTTGAGATTCTACTCAAAGAATTAAAACAAATTACAGATAGGTCCGATTTTAATGCGTTTAAATCAGTCGATATTGTTAAAGGAATTGTAATCCCTGATGGAGGTTCTTTTTCAAGAAAAATAATTGATAATTATACAGAATTTGTAAAAAAATACAATGCAAGGGGACTTGCATGGATGAAGGGAGAAGATGGGAAATTAGTTGGAGGAATTTCAAAATTCTTTTCAGATGATCTTCAAAAAGAAATAATCACATCTACTAAAATTAATAATGGTGATATTATCTTTATTATTGGTGATCAAAAACAAGTAGTCTTAAACGCTTTAGGCGCCCTTAGAGTAGAAATAGCAAAAGAAATGAAATTAATCGATAATAATAAATTTCATCCTGTTTGGATTACTGATTTTCCGATGTTTGAGTATGATGATCAATCAAATAGATTTGTAGCTAGGCATCATCCTTTTACTGCTCCAGCAACAGATAAATTAGATGAACTTGATTCAGACCCAAACTCAGTTAAATCAAGAGCATATGATCTTACTATAAATGGATATGAAATAGCTGGGGGATCGATTCGGAATCATCGGCCGGAATTTCAAGCTAAAATTTTCGAATTATTAGGTATGGATAAAAATGAGATATCAAGTCGGTTTGGATTTTTAATTGAAGCATTAAAATATGGAACACCGCCACATGGTGGTATAGCTTTTGGTTTTGATCGACTAGTAATGCTTTTAGCAAAAACTAATAATATTCGTGATGTCATCGCGTTTCCTAAAACCACTTCTGCCACATCACTGATGGATGAATCACCTAGCTCGGTTTCTGATGATCAACTAAAAGAATTAAATATTTCAATTATTCCCAAAGATAAAGAGTAGATAGACACCTGGATATAATTGATCTTAGGTTTCCTTAAGAACTAATGAAGGAAATAACAATAATTTGTAACCCTGCTGCTGGTAGTGGCAGAGCACAAAAGAAGTGGAATAACTTTCAATCAGAACTTGAAAACTCAGATGTAAACTATAGAGTTTTTTTTACAGCAAAACCTCAACATGCTACAAAACTTACCTTATCAGCTATTGAAAATGGATCTAAACGCATTGTTTCCTTTGGTGGCGATGGTACGCTGAATGAAATTATTCAAGGGATATTAATAAATAAATTATATCCATCTAATGAAATAGAGCTAGTTGTACTTGGAGCTGGTAGTAGTAATGATTTTGAAAAAATATTTCCAAAAAAGCAGTGGATTGAAAAGATAAACAGTCTCCAAACAAGATTTATTGATTTAATAAAATTAGATTATTTGGATTTTAATGGTGCTAATTCATCACATTATTGTATTAACAATTCAAGCATTGGTATCATTAGTGATGCAGGTGATAGATTTAATAAATTAGGTGGCTTATTTAAATTAATTAAAAAAGTAAGTGTTGATGCAGCCGCTCTCATTGCAGGCATTCAAACTATTGCTAGCTTTAAGCCCATCACTGTTAATATTAAAGTTGAGGGAAGTATAAAAACTATGACTTCCTTAAGTAATATTACTTTTTATAAAAACCCGTACGTGGCGGGAGGAATGTATTATAATAAATCTGTTAAAAAGGATGATGGGAAATTTAGTGTAGCAATAGTTGAATCAAACTCTCGATTACCATTGTTTAGATTAATACCCTCTTTATATAAAGGAACTGCGCTAGATAAAGAAGGAGTTAGTTATATGGAATGTGAATCTATAGAATTAACAACAGAGCGAAGTTTAATCATTGAAACTGATGGCGAAATCATAGGTAAACCACCAGTAAAATATTCAATCATTAATAAAGGTATAAAGGTGGTAGTCTAAGCATGGATTATTCAAGCTATTGCGCTAAAGGAACAACAATAACAACATCTTATGTATCAGTTGCAGATGAGGTTAGGCTTTTCAGTATTCATTTTAAACCGAGTCATAAATCAAATTATCTCCCATTAATCTTTTTCCCTGGATGGGGGTCATTAATTGATGGTTGGCAAATTGTATTACAAAAGATGACTGAAAACTTTGAAATCTACTATGTAGAATCTAGAGAAAAGGGATCCGCTCACCACACAAAAGAGGAAGTCTTAACTATTGATTCTTTAGGAAATGATCTACCTTATATAATTAATAATTTTCATTTAGCCAATCAAGAATATATTCTTTTTGGAAGTTCATTAGGAGCGACTGTTATCCTTGATGCAATTAGTAATAATAAAGTAGATCCATTTGCAGCTATTTTGATTGGACCTAATGCAGAATTCAATGCTCCTAGATACTGGGTTTGGCTAACATGGCTTATGCCGCCAATGTTTTTTTATTTTATAAAACCCATAATTAAATGGTATATGAAAAAGAAATATTTGGATATGGATACAGATCCAGCACAATACACTAAATATGCTCGTGCATTAGATGCTGCAAATCCAGCTAGATTAAGAAGATCAGCTCTTAATTTTTCAAAATATAAAATATGGGAAAGATTAAATAACTTTCATCATAAAATATTAATATTCTCTGGATCAAAGGATATAATGCATGAATATGATCAAACAGTTAAGCTTTCAAAATTAATTCAAAACTGTGAATTAATTGATATGCAAACAAATAATCAAACTCATAGTATTGAGATGGTTAATAAACTAACTCAATATTTGAACAAAGAACTTTCTGGGAATGTTCAATATTCTAATTCACATTAATTAATTGAATTTTTTAATATTAACTGCATTACAATCTGAAGCCAAACCAATTATATCATACTTCGATCTTAATAAAGATCCCAAAACTCATATATATTCAAATAAGAAAATCTTTTTACTCATTACAGGTGTTGGGGAAAAGAATGTCATTAATAAACTTAAATCTCTTGAGCTTAAAGGAAGTAGTTGGTCCAAGACTGTTATTTTAAATATAGGTATTGCTGGTGGTAACCAGCTAGATACGAAAATAGGGAATATTTATTTAGTTAATTCTATCTTTGATCAGCAATCAGAACGCGAGTATTTCCCTGACTTAATTATTAATACTGCTTTAGAAGAAATGCCAATGACAACTGTATCTGAACCATTAATTAATAAGGATTGCTCCTTGCGTGGTTTAGTAGATATGGAGGGTGGTTCTATTATTAAAACAATGTCGCCATTTGTACCACCTCATCGGTTAATATTTTTAAAAATAGTTTCCGACCATTTCAAATCTTCAGACTTAAAAAGAATAAGCGTTGAAAAAATGATTGAAGCTCAAATGAAAAATATTCATGACTTGATAAGGAAAGTGCAACACCCAAAAATATTAGATCGGTCAATCTTAAATCGTGTTGAAAAGGAAAAAATTCAAGAAATAATTATAAAGTACAATTTGACCAAAACTCAAGAATATGAATTATTAGAATGGGCTGAGAGTCATAAAAAGATTTTTAATAACCTAACAAAGTTAGAAAGTTACTTTACAGTTAAAACGAATAATAAAAAAGAAAGGAATAAATTATTTGAATCAGTTCGAGAATCCATTCCTTCCTGATTTCTCCCATATTTATGTAGAATCTGGAGCATTTAATTTTGAATTAACTAATCAATGTATTTCAAAATATCCAAATGCAACAATAATTGAAATATCAGATTATAAATCTTTTTTTAATAGGCCTAATCAAGATTTTCAAACACAGAAAATTTCTACAAAATTAATTTTAGCATTAAAGAAACAACCTTTTATTTACAAAGGAACAGATATTCTTCAAGATGGTGGATATAAGAACTTTTATTATAATACTCCAATATTAAATTGCCTATATAATTGCAGTTATTGTTTTCTACAGGGAATGTATCCATCTGCAAATATTGTTGTTTTTGTTAATGAAGATGATATGAAGAATGAAGTTTTAGATGCGATCAATAAACGATCATATAAAGATGAGCCATTAATGTTGTCAGTTTCATACAATACTGATTTGTTAGCCTTTGAAAATATATTACCACTAACAAAGAATTGGATGAGTTTTGCAAAAAAAAATAAAGATTTACTTTTAGAGATTCGTACAAAAAGTGCATTATATAATTCAATAAAAAATATAAAATCTTCAGATCAAATATTACTTTCGTGGACTCTTTCTCCTGATAATATTATTGAAAGTTATGAACTTAATACTCCTCCGCTATCTAGAAGAATTGATGCAATAAAATCAGCGATTAATGATGGGTGGAAAGTGAGAATATGCTTTGATCCAATATTAACCTATGATAATTGGAAAGCTGACTATTTAAGTTTTTTTAATAAGATAAAATCAGATATTAATTTTGAACAAGTATTTGATATTACAGTAGGAGTGTTCCGTATGGGTCAGGATTACTTTAAAAATATTAGAAAATCAAAACCTGATTCAGATTTGTTTTACCAAAGTTATAAAAATGAGAATGGAATTGTATCAATAGATTCGAAAAAGAAAAACTCCGTATTTAAATTAGTATCTGATAATTTTTCCAATTATCTACCTCAAAATAAAATACATTATTGGATATAATGTAAATCCAGCATTCTAATAGTTTTGAGATTATTTAGGAATAATGATAACAGGTAGTCCACTTAAACGATAAAATTCATTGTAACTACTTACTTCGTTATTCATGATATTATCTAACCTTTTCTTGTAACTATACCATTCTTCTGATAAATCAGTATATCGGTTTAATTGGCCTTGAGTTAGAGGTGGATCTGAAGCATCAATACTGCCTAATAAGTGTATCATATGACTATTTAACCTATTTAAAAAGTTGACTACATCTTGAAATGTTTCCATCTTAGTCTGAACAACATTCCCTTCCCATTCATCTATCATCTGAATTGCTTTCTTCCCTGCTTCTAATAGGTCTTTTACATCATCCTTATCCTCTAGCTCACTATTCATTTTCTGAATTTGCTCTCTAACATTTCTTGATTTTTTAATTGAACTATGGAGATCATTTATTTGCTTATAAAGATCTGACATCAGTTGTTGATGGGCTCTGCTGTCACGATCCTTAATTTCTACTCTGGGGTCTCGTTGAACTAGTAAATCTTGAGTTTTAGACTTTCCATTTATAGTAAGTCTAATTTTGTACTGGTCCGGTCCAATACGGTATCCTGAATAACTGCCGTAAAATGAAATATCATTAACCATAGTAATGTCATCAATTCTATAATTCCATATAAACCGGTTGAGGCCTTTTTTTGTAGTAATAGTTTGCGATGAATAGGTTCCATTATCAAAAGTTTTAGCAGATTCATCAGATCTATTTGTAATTGTTCTAATCACTTTATTCTCAACTAAAAATTCTAATTTAACATCATCGCTATCATTAAGCTCATTCGGGATGTGATATATTATAACAGCTCCGTTAGGAGGGTTCTGTCCAATAGTTTTTGATTTTCCACTCCCACCTGTAGTTCGATATGCAACACGTGGTTTAAATAAATGAAATTCTTTTGTTTTTATTTTTGTGTTATATTGATGAAGTGGAGTTAGGTCATCCAAAACCCAAAAAGATCTTCCCTGAGTTGAAGCAACAAGATCATTGTTTCGAATTGTTAGATCTGTTATAGGTACTACAGGAAGATTTAACTGGAATTTTTCCCATGATTTTGCTCCATTTAAAGAGATATATAAGCCAGTCTCAGTGCCAGCATATAAAAGATTTTTTTTATTTGGATCTTCTCGGACAACACGAACAAAGGTGTTTTCGTCTATCCCCTTTACTCGCTTTGTCCAGCTCTTTCCATAATTTGTAGTTTTATAAATCGATGGAGAAAGATCTCCAAATTTATATCTAGTAAATGAAACGTAAGCCGTTCCTTTATTATGTGGAGACAGTTCAATGGTATTCACAATGCCTTCATCCATGCCCTTCGGAGTAATATTCATCCAATTTTCCCCACTATCCTGAGTTATAAAAACTAAACCATCATCTGAGCCTGTCCAAATTTCACCGGGTTTTTGCTGAGATTCTACGGCATACATAATAGTATTATATACTTCTCCACCTGCAGCTTCATTCGTAAAAGGTACACTACCTAAATCATGTTTCTTTATATCATTTTTTGTTAAATCTGGACTGATTATTTCCCAAAGATCTCCACCATTATTTGTTTTGAAAAGGACATTCCCAGCATGGTAAATAACACTTGGGTCATGAGGTGAAGCAATAATGGGAGCATTCCAGTTAAATCTATATTTCTGATCACTTGGAAGCGATCCTAGACCCAAATACTCATAAGCCATGATACTTCTACTTTTCCGAGTAAGAACATTTAATTTTTCAATAATTCCTTGATAGCAACCGCCAAACACTTCTACTGGATTATTTGGGTCAAAGGCAAGATATGCACTTTCACATCCTGCTGCAGAATACCAATCAGACCAATCAATTCCTCGACCGCTTGTACGATTTGGGACTGCCACACTTGAATTATCTTGCTGTCCAGCATAAACATAATAAGGAAATCGGTTATCCGTAATAACACGATAAAATTGTGCTGTAGGTTGATTTTTTTGAGTAGACCACGACTTGCCCCCGTTAAACGAAATATTTGCGCCACCATCATTAGAATTGATCATATTTTTATTATTTTCTGGATTAATCCAAAGCCCGTGATTATCTCCATGAGGAACACTGATTTTATTAAAAGATTTCCCACCATCTGTAGATTTCATAAATGGCGCATTAAGAACATAGACTACATCCTCATCTTGAGGATCTGCAAAAACATGAATATAATACCAACTTCGAGCAATAAGAGTTCGATCACTATTTACTCTTTTAAAACTTTTTCCACCATCATCTGAACGAAATAAACCTCCTTTTTCAGCTTCAGAAATTACATATACTCTTTTAGAATTAGCTCCAGACACAGATACATCTGTTTTCCCCATTT
>Ga0315329_10000625_pt1 | contig 13825 bp, 3 predicted proteins | sample M150032315metaG_FD_203459 | JGI IMG/M metagenome (GOLD analysis project Ga0315329, IMG submission 203459) | Ammonia-oxidizing marine archaeal communities from Monterey Bay, California, United States - M1 500m 32315 | ecosystem: Environmental > Aquatic > Marine > Coastal | place: USA: California...
AATGTAAATGTCGTTGCATTTACATTTAATTCCATTGAGAGTGGCATAAATTTTGGAGGCATGTCTGCAGTAGTTGGAGTCTGGAGACACTCATCGCTTGCCCACGGGCACTCCGCACCTAGCCATGCTAGTTGGACAGGATATTGTACACCTGGCCCTGGGTCGGGCATGTATTCAGATTGTACAGCAACCCTCGATTCAGTTACATTGTAAATTTGACTTGCATTAGTATAGGTGTTTTCAGCAAAGTAGCCAATGCTTCCAAACTTGTTGCCATACTTGTCATCATATAGTGAAATGTTGGCAGCAAATGCTCCTCCTACTTCGATGTCATTGCCTTGAGCATTGATGATTCCACCCTTAACTCTGAATCCATCTCCGAGATTGTTAGTCACGGTATTATCGATAAATGTTCCAGAAGTCATGAAAAGATGGAAAGCAGGGCAAGGGAAATCTCCGCCATACATCCAATCAGAGTTACATGTTCCAGTATTATTGGAGACCACGTTATTTGCGAAATATAATCGCGCCTTAGAAGGTGCTGGGACATTCCATCCTTGGTCTTGGTAGTGATACTCACCAACTAGAACTGCCTCTTTACCGGTATTGAGAATTGTATTATTCTCTGCAGAAACATCGGACTCGCCATAGATCCACAGACCATTCCATCCCTCGATAGGACCGATTACATTGTTGTTGATTACGACCTCAGAGGAACGAATACCAAAACCTGAACCTTCAGAAGCGCCTGAAATTGTGTTACGCTCTGCTAATACGATTGCACCATCATATGCAGTAATACCTGCACCTTCTGTGGGAGTAATTGTGTTATCACTAATCACGAAGGTGTGACGGTACTCGTTGGTTACGAGGTGAGAGTTTGTGTCAATTGCATTGCACTTGGTAGCGATATTCGAATTTGTCAACCAGCCACTACTACTTCGTAAGAAAGCACCATATGAATTCTGAGTGATCGAAATAGTATCCATATTGACGAATGAATTCTCTAGGTAGATGGCTGAACGGCCACCACCCTGGCTTCCACAATCGGTTTCAGCGCCTGTGAAAGCCGAATTTGTGATATCCATTGTGACTAATCCTGCCCCAGCACCATATGCTTGAATCGCAGCACCATGGTATTCATTTTCATCTACACCGACGGAAAATGTACTGCTGTCAATCTTTGGAGCTGCACCCGAAAACACGAGTACATTTGTAGTGTTGATATCCTTGAAATTTAAATTGGATGTTTGAACACTAGCACCATCAAAAATCAATGCACCGTACTTGAATTTCCCTTGGCCATCGATGTCAACTGGAATTCCAAATGCACCATCGAGAGTTACGTGGTTCAATCTGGTAAGAGATTGGTCTATTGTAGAATCGAGGTAGATACCGGAACCACATGAGAGGTCAGGGTTCCAAATCCCTGTGACATAGCAGCGTGATTGGTTTGCGGGGCCGCTAGCAGCAGCGCCCCAAATGAAGCGAACTGGTGACCCAGTGCTTCCTTGTGTCGCACCACACGAAGTGTCGCCTGCGCAAATAGAACCTTGAATGTGAATGCTTCTATTTGCTGGAATATTGATGGTAGTTCCTGCATTGATAATCAATTTGGCTCCACCGGCAACGAGAAGGTCGCCATCCATATTCATGACTCCAGTCCAAGTTTCTGTACCGGTAATTGTTCCAGAAGTGGTTTCATTTACCGCAGAAGCTGAAGGGATCATCGCAATTCCTGCGAAGATAGACATCAGAAAAATGCTGGTCATTGCTATGCTGTATCGGGCCTTGGTGTTGTCCAAAATTATCCCTCTCTAACTTCGGGAATTCAAGGTCCACCTTAACTGATTCGTCTGTATTTCAATTGGAAAGTATCAAAATGGCTTAATTGTATCACTTGCTTACCGGGCATTTTTTCTATTTTTTTTTACTTAAAAATATAATAATATCAACTTCAGTAATAAATATCAATTTGTATGATATTGATAATATTGTCCGCAGTACAGCGTTTACTTCAAGCGCATGCGCCTGCGACTCTAATTTCTTCGAGCCAACTATTGGCATTGAGAGCTCCATATCCCCAATATTCATCGTGCGAAACTCCGCTTTCAAGCGGATTTGAGGAGATTTGCAATGCCTGTTTTACCATCTCCATACAAACTGAGCCTGCCTGTTTCAAAGTTGGCTCGGCTTCGATAATTAATGCCAATGCTCCAGCAACAAATACAGTAGAATCGGAAGTTCCAGTCGAAGTATAATACAATCCATTTGGACCTGTGGAAATTATATTATGCCCAGGAGCGGAAACTTCAGGCTTTTGATGGGGGTCCGATCTCAAATTATCTTCATCGTCTATTTGTGACCCTTTTGATGAGCCTTCCCAAAGCGTGCCATCTTCCAGTAATGCGCCAACGGATATTGCTTCCTTTACGTTTGATGGAGATGCTACTCGTCCATCATCATCAATACCGCCATCATTCCCAGCAGCTGCAATGATGAACACGCCTTGGTCAATCGCCTGCCTTACAGCGCTTGTAGTGGGTCCTTCACGACTTGCATTAGGATCATTTACCCCACCCAAGGATAATGAAATGATATCTGCATTGAATTCACGCCAGCACCACTCAATAGCATCGGCAACAAGTGTTTCTTCGCCACTATTGGTCCCATCACCATCGTCACCAAGTGCGGCAGCCATACCAATTGTAGCGCCTGGGGCTACACCTTTCATGTGCCCATCTGCGACTAAGATTCCGGCCATCATAGTACCATGAGCAAGCCCTCCATGGTCTATTGGCTCAGTACTGCCCGTCAAAAAATCCTTGAACACAATATCTGCTGAAGCGAAATCAGGATGTGATGCATCGATTCCTGTATCAACCATGCATACTCGAACTCCAGTACCGTCGAGACCTGTATCTTGCAAATCCCTTATTCCCGTGTCCTCGAATGCCCATTCCGAAGTCGGAGGTGGGACCTCAAGGTAGAGAAATTGAGAGTTCCACATCCCCCATACAACAAGTAGCATTAGGAGCATTATTCCGATGTTGACTATTCGGTGTGCTGTCCTTGATCTTCGTGGTATAACATGGACAGGGTCAGGTGCCCAACCCAGAACTTCCGCACGCCATCCTTCCTGATGGCCTATCGTCGTACTATCCGCTGCGGAGAGTATTCGAGAATCAGAGGGCTCGGGGATGAATTCAATCCCCTCAAGCTCACGCTCCTCCCACATAGTAGTGGGTCATGCTGGATACGCTTGAACATGTATGCTCTACGCTGACTATACAGTGATGCCAAAGCATCAATCGAATTCCAGTTCACTTCAGAAGCGAGCATTGGAGCCCTTACGGGCAGTCTTGTATCCGCCGATGAGTACGAGAACTGCTAGAACTGCTACAACGTAGCCAACTCCGCCGCCCTTTTCTTCATCTGCAACATTGTAGAATTCAATGGTGAAAGTATCCTCATGGTCAGGTCCTGTACTATCTACAGGTGTTCCAATAACGGTGATGTAAGTCTTGAACCTCTGAGGACCTGGACCAAATCCATCGTGATCGAATACCGCTGTGGCAGTGCCTTCAGCAGGTACAGTAATCGTAACCTGTTCTGTAGGATAGTCTGTCTCAAAGGTACCTTCGAGATACACGATAACATCAGTAGCAGTTAGGAAACCTGTGTTTTCTACAATGATGGAAATAACACCTGCCTCATTAGCCGCAATATCTGCTTTCTCCTGTCCCTGCACGAAACTCAAAGTCGCTACTGCAACCTTCACTTCAGTCATGGTAGTCAATTGCCCTACGGCACCTTCGGAGTCTGCAACAATTGTCAGATCACAACTGGTAACAGTTGCATTGACTGGCGCATGTACAGTGAAAGACTGTGTGCGGCCGTTTCCAGCTGCAATGGTAAGGGTCGAATTCGCTGGAGTTACCTGCCAATCTTCGCACTCTTCTGCTAGACTTGCTTCGATAACTATGCTATCATCACCATTTCCGTCATTCATCAATTCAACTGTGACAAGCGTTTCACCGCCATCAGCCACGCCGATTGCATCAGGCGAATCACTCAGGGTAACTGCATACTGCTGTTCGACAAATACAGAGAAACCAATCTCAGACAATCCACCTTGGTCAGAGACCATTCGAATGTTGAGGCTGTGTCCATCGTCATAACTGTTGGATTCATTCTGAAGCGGTAGGGTGAATCTAGCCAATATCGAATCATTCAGAATATTTGCATCATCGGAATTATTGATTCCAATACCCATGCTTACGTCGATATCGCTCTCCCATTCCTCACTAGAGGAATTGTAAAACTCTACGAACCAAAGGTCCTGGTCCTGTGCACCAGATACTCCACCGGATATGGTGAATATGTCTGTGACCTCAGTTCCTCCATAAGCCAGCGAAAGTGTGATTTCGATTTGCTCATAGCCATTCTCCTCGTTTGAAATTGAGTTCAGGTCAAGTGCTCCTTCTCCTGAAGTTGCCCCGGATTCAATACTCACAAGTCCAATTTCCATATCGGAATTAGTTCGGCGAGTGAATTCGAGAGTCTTAGAGTCAAGACCAACTTGGTTGTCGATGTTACGAGCAGCATTGTACTCCATCTCCAATTCCATCTCGTGCTGCGAGTTAGTGAACTCTGAAAGTAGTTGGACAGTACCCGTTGGTAGGACAATGTCGAATTCGCCATTCTCATCGAAATCGACGTACCACTCAACGCCTTCACCAAGATCAATTTCGACACGTACGGTCTCATCGAGGTCTCCAGCATTATATTCAGCACTATTATCGAAAGATGACCAACTTGAGCCAATAATCATTCGTCCACCATAGGACATTTCGAGTTCAAGCGTCGCTCCATCTTCAACAGATGCTTCAAGTAGACCAACTGCAACTCCACCACCATTGTCAGTGATATCAGTTCCAGTTACGACTACAATCCAATCGCCTGGAGCAGCAGAAGCGGTCCAAGTAAGAGTTCCATTGTCGAATGAGGTTTGTGCAACCACGCTATCTCTCTCAATTCCAATTATTGGATAGAGAGTAACACTTGCATTCTCAAGTCGGCCCTGAGGTGCGATATCTGTAACAGTTCCAGAAACGGATACCACTCCTGCAACCAATTCGATATCACGGCTTTCGTGTGTATCATTCACGACATACATCGAATCATTGCCTTCCATGTAAGATGCAGCAGCGAATCCATCCTTGTACACATTGATTGTGTAATTGGTACGGATTGGGGCAAATATTGACCAAACACCATTCTCATCTGTGATTAGAGTCTCATTGATCGATGCTCCAACGATGCTGACATTTACATCTGTAATTCCTTCACTTGAATCTGCGATACCATCAGCATCTAGGTCCCAGAAGACCTTGCCACCAATGCTCACTAACTTATCGACCTCGACAATGCCAAGGTCCCAAGTGCCATTGACTGCAGTGCTTGCATCAAAGTTGTACACGCCTTCTGCGAGAGTCCACTGTTCGATGCTGTTCGACGTCTCAAGAGTAATAGTCCATGCGCCTGGCATTAGAACTTCAGTGATCATTCCGAAATTGTCCGATGGTCCTAGACTGACATTGCCTAGACCATCCTGACTTACTGCAGTAACTCGTGTAGCAGTAATATTGACTCCAGTCAATACCTCCTGCAATTGCATATCCACTACCAATGCAGGTCTTGTCATGAACTGAATATCAATACGACCAGATGAATCCTCATCGAGGGTTATCATGCCACGGTAAATCTCAGTAACATTCTGAGAGCTACTAGATTCATATGGTGCAACTTCAACAACCCACTCTCCTTGTGGCAAGTAGTCTGCGAATGTTCCGTTCTCATCAGTTGTCACCATGTGGAACTCTTCGTCAGTAACACTACGAAGCCAGAAGCTAGAGTTATCCATTGGTGTAAATCCATCGTCTTCTAACACGGTTCCAGTTGTCAACCAAGCCGCATCAAGAATAATTTCTACTGGATCTCCAGAACCTGCTAATCCAAGATCTAAGCCAGGTGGGAATTCTCCACCGAGATAGTAATCGCTTGCATTCTCATAACGAGGACCCATTTCGGGCAATACAATATTGTATGCTCCAACATCAAGAGTTACGTTTAGTTCACCGGTTTCAGAATTATAATCAGATGCAGTGACATTGTACTGTGTACCAAATAATCCGAAAGGCACCAAACTGAATTCTAGTTGAACTTGTGTCCCATTCTCCCAAACTCTATCGTCACTGGTATCCATGAATACATGGAAGGTGAGATTTACGGGGTTAGGGTTTGCTACCAATTCAAGTGGAGCCGGTGTTTCCTCAAAGATTTCGATTGTTAATGGTGCTACATTCATCTGCTCATTTGAGATTGTGAAAATCCACTCTTCCTGTTGTAAGGACATTGTGAAATCACCAATTTCAGAAAGATCGACTCTCCACTCAAGTCCATCAGGATTTGTGGCTACTACTTCAGCATCCTCTGAACCTGGAACTCCTTCGCCCCAATTTGTGCCATTCTCTCCAGCTTCATTGAGCCAGACCGAACCGCGTACAACTGTAGTTTCACGTAGGAAAATCGCTGGAACGCCATTATTTGCATCGAGTAGTAGTTGGCCGCCATTATAGGATTGACCATTGACGAAAGCGTCTGCAGTGATGTGGAATACCCTACTGCCCGGTAGGCGTAGTGAATATGTTCCATTCATGTCAGTAATGTCGCTCATCGCAATAGAACCAGACCTAGCCTCAACTGTAAGGACATTGCTCGCAACATGGTTGGTAAGCATTTCTTCAGTCATGTTTTCCACACCGCCAACCGATTCGAGAATGTTTTCAGGCACGGCATATACTGTACCATTCACCCATACGCTCTCAGCATAACTCATAGTGAAATTGAGGTCTTCAGTGGTTACTTCGATTTCATCCCACAATACATATTGCTCATTGGATTCATCGGAAACAATCCACTCTCCTCTATCGATTTCGATGTATACTTGGCCATTTTCATCCGAGGTGGCATTAGTCACATATGGGCTAAGATCGGTTGATAGAACATTTGTGAAAACAAGAGTTCGATTAGCCACATCAATTAGTGGATTTAGTGGGTCTAGTGGGTCGACTGCTTCCAATTGAATTGTCAAATCCCTCTTGGTTGGAATAGCAACCTCTAGGGTAAGGTTGACTGATTCTTCACCAACAAATAGTGGCACTTCGCGCTCATACCAACCGTCTTGGTCAATATCAACACGCCAAATATAATCCCCCTTTGCAAGAGGTCCGTAAGAGAATGAACCATTCTCATCAGTGATAATTGTAACAAGGCTATCTTCGCCGATTCCCATGTCAATCAATTCGATAACTGTGTCATTCAATATTTCAGCCATACCATCGTACAGAGTGTCCTCGAAAATACTTCCAGGTAAGGTCATCTGCAGGTCGAATGTTGGATTGATTTCTACTACTAGAGGGTCAGGGAGTAATACTTCCTTTCCATTGTCCAGATTTGCAATCATGTTGTAAGTACCGGGTATTAGTCCAGTCATGAAGAATGAACCAGGCTTTACCATGTCACCAGAGAAATCTCCAGCGCCAATGAATAGTCCAGTTCCATTTGCAGTACCCTCTCCCAAAAAGATTCCAGCTCCTTCAAAGGTCTGATCGTCAAGATCCTTGATTAGAGACACAGTCCCATCAGCAGTCATTCTACCATTGGCAGAAACTGTTCCAGCAAAGAAGTAAGTGTTATCCTCATCGGTAAGACAAATCATGTCATAGATTGTATTGTTATCTTCATCGACATGACTTGGAAGAACGGTCTCGTTCTCCTCAACCTCACAATCAGCTGCAGTCAAATTAATCCAAGTTGCCACAATGTTTCCAGCACCAGTCCACGACCCATTGGATGTGTACGAGCGTCCATCAGCAATATCACGAGCAAATGTTCCAGTGAAATCGCGCACGATTGCCATGCCCTCTGACTCAAACCTGCCCTCGCCATCGAAGGTTACCTCACCGGTACCTTGCATAATTCGGCTAGTTTCAGAACTGAATGAACCAGAAGTGGTCATGAGTGTGTAGTTATTTTCATCGTCCCAAATATTCCTGAGAGTGAAACTGGTATTGTCGAGTGGTAGGTCGTTAAAGGACTCATGTCCACTCCACAAAACGGTACCAGATACACCACTGCTATCGACTTCAATATCGTAAGAACCGGTGAACTCGCTATCGCGGTTTGCAACAGGTCCACTGATATTGTTAGCCGACTCACCCAGCCATGTCATGTTTGCAACATTACCTAGCAAAGATGTGATTAGGTTTGTTTCACGGTCTTCATTATTATCAGTGAGGAAATCTGCAAGAGTTTCGGTGTACTCTCCGGTGCGGAAGATATCCTTTGCCGCAGTATCATCGAATATTCCTGCATATGCAGAGACTCGAATGCGTCCTGCTGGAACTGTGTAGCTCCACTCGCCGTTTTCATCAGCATCTGTATAACCGATTGGAATCCAATAGGTGTCTGCATCAAGGTCGGTATTGTCCTCTCCAGAGAATGCATCACGCTCGATGAGGAGGCGTACATCTCCGAGTGGTTGTCCATCATCAGACATTGTTACTGTACCGCCGATTTCTGCACCAGGGTAATACTTCAGAATCTTTACGAGAGTATTTGCCTGACTAATCGTATTGTCAGCATTATTTGCATCATACCAATTTGCGATTACAAAGTGATTCAGCATTGCACCCGGTAATGGAAGGGCATTTGCCATCATTGTTTCTGGTGTACCCGATTGGCCGAAGTGCTGACCAGGCTGCTCAGTACTCGAGAAACCAAGATCTGTTGCACCATATCCAACATATGCTCTTGCAAGCATTGTGTCGAAGAAAGCGTCGGTGTGGTCGATACGGATATCTATCAACTGTAGTGGGTCAACCTGTGCACCAGACTGTTGATTGATTGCATCCTTTCGCATTTCAGTTTCGAATTCCTCACGTGACATCTCGTCGCTGAAATCTCCACGTCGAGTCTCATATGTTTCTGTCATGAAGGTGGTGAAGTCCTGTCCCGAAAGGATAGTTGGAGCAGCGAAAATTCCTGACGGATTTCCGCCGCTGTAATCACTACTGTATTTACCGCCTCTAGGATAGAGACGGTTGTCGATAGCAAAGTAGCGAATCTCGTGGTCACGGGTAATTGTCTCACCAGGTGAACCGTCGTAACTCTGAACAGTATAGACGGAGTTGTCCATTAAGTCTGCATAGAGATCGTTTAATTCGCCACTATCCAATGCTCCAGTCAATAGTTGAGTGACCAGAGCGATTCCGGAATTCTTGCGATGAAGACCTGTACTGACCGAATCGAATTCCTCGATGAGGTCACTGGTGTACCAGTAGTCTCCAAAGATGTAGTGTGTTGTATCGTATTGTGTATCCTTTGTGGAACGGATGCGGCTGTTGAAAGTGGTATTAGCATCACTGAAATCAGTAAATGCTTCTTCCTGACACTCGTCAGGTGATTCCTCAGTTGTCTCACAAGGAACAAGGTCACCAGAATCGTAAACCTTCCAAACAGTGTCTCCGTTTGTAAGCAGACCTTCGGACAAAACAGTGCCCGTAGCCATTGTTACTTCCTGATTGGTCTGAATGACCTCAAAGGAACGTGCCTCTACCATTTTCGAGTCGAGGCCTGTCTGGATAGCGATGAACTCTTCAACCTCAGCATCGGTTAGATGACTATTGAGAGTTGATTCAAATGAGCCTGTGTGTGCTCCATCTCCAGTATATTTTAGGTCACCTTCGGACAATCTCCATACGAACATTGCAACAAGGTCATCCTGGTTTCGTGCCAGAAGCATGTTACCACTAGCAGGAATACCTGACTGGAAGTTGTCAGAAACTGAAGGGTGCGACCCGGTCTCAAGTGCTTGGAAACCATAGTCCCACCAACTTACGAATGCTGGACGCTCAGAGAAAATCATCTCTTGGTCCTGCTCATCAAGCCAGCCATAGGCCATATTCCAACCTTGGTCATTGAAACCAGAACCGAAACTACCGAGATACCAGCGACCTGTGTCCTGATCGTATTCGGAGTCATCGAGCAACGAGAATCCCATGTCATTCCAGCGCATGATGTCTGGAATCACATTGTAGAGAGTCTCGTCCATGTTACCTTCGTGTCGAGAACTGCCTGGTATTGCCGCATCGAGACCATAGGTTGCATGCTGGCTAACTAGTAGCAATAGAATAAGTCCAATCGCACTGAATTGAGGGGCTCGCCATACTGCACGGCGAGCATTTGAGATTCGCTCACCAGGTGTACGAATTCCCATTCGTCTCCATTCCTTGGCCATTTTACCAGCACCGCTGGCTTTCCAAAGAGCAACGATTCCCCATGAACCCATGATGGTCATTGCAGGTGCAGCGTTGAACAGGAATCTGCCAGCAGACCATGCCATGTACGATGCTACGAGCACCCACATACCAAGCACTAGGCGTGTTGAGTTCCTCTTCACGAATCCATCCCATAGAGCAAGGACGCCCATGACGATAGCGAGAACGAACACAATTGGTCCATAGCTTGCGAATAGTTGGCCACGACTTGGTGCACTTGCCTCAGCAATTGTACCAAATATCTTGTCCTTACTGAAATATCCGCTTCCAGTAGTTAGAACATTCCAAGCATTTGAGATGTCCATAGTCTGCAATACATAGAGCAATCCAAGGAATGCACCTAGTCCAAAGAAGAGGGAACCTAGTACAAGCAACCATGGCTTGTCACGGAAACCTGTGGTAATCCAAGTAATGGCTAATGTGAAGCCACCGATGAAAACCAATGGTTGCAATCCAGTTGCGTTTAGAATCAAATCTAACTGTGGGTGACCATAGAATGGTATGACCATCAGGAAGATTGTTCCAAGCATTAGCAGATTCAAAGTTGAAAGAATTGTACTGTCACGACGACGGAACATATTCATTGCAACTTGAGCAGAGTACGCAAGGAATAGAATTGCAGGACCGTAAACGAATCCTTTCCAACCTAATGCGACAATAGCGAAACAAACACCTGCAGCAATTGCGTTAGCAGAAGCAGCACGGCGCTGCCTTAGAACAGCGCCCATTGCGTTGAGCATCGAAGGTATTTTTGCAGTGACGTTGCGCACCAAGCGCTCATCTCCACCCAGTTTCACTGCGCGAAGATAGAACATGAATGCAGCCACCATGAACAGCATAACGAACGAATCGTGGTCTGCCATTCCCCAGGTGCTCTTCTGTACATGCGTTGGCATGAATGCAATTAACCAAGCAGCGATTACTCCTGCTCCCTTACCGAAGTTGTCACGTGCCATTGCAGCCATTGGGAAGATGGTTAGTGCGCCATAGATTGCAGGAAGTGCAAGGATGGACCACCATACAGCTTCTTCTGTACTGATGTTGGCTAATGGTGCAATAATCATTCCAAGAATTGCAATCGACCAAGTGAAGAGTGGAGGACGTGGATTGATACCGCCCACGGGGTAGTTACGATCTGCATCGAAAACAAGATGTGCATTTTCTGCTATGATGTAGTCTACAACTCGCTTCATGTACCACGGGTCAGAACCACCAGTCATATCCCAGGAGTCTAATCCATAGGAGTTCATTGATGGAACAGCGTACCACTGAATCCTGATTGCAAGTGCAGTCAAGAATGCAGTGAAGGTAAGAATCCCTGTCCAGTGGTTGGACCAGAATACACGTGCAGCACTTGGCTCGTGTAGTTCACGAATCATCCATCCGCCGTAACTCTCATGAGTACTGAACCAGTAAATTACTACTCCAATTGCAAAGGTGATTCCGAACCATATCCATACAGCCCAACTTCCCTGGAAGTTCTCGTTAGTCCAGTGTCCTTGCTCGTATAGCGAGGAGACGATGTAAAGAATCCACATCGAACCGATGAACATTGCACGGGTGAACCAGCGCTCAGCGCACATCCACGAAACCGTGAGTGCAACTACACCAGTCAGTAATGCTGGCCAAAAACCAACATATCCGGTATATGCTTCATCGGTATAGATGGAGAGTATATTCAAATCACCAGAACCGAAGAAGTACCACAATACTGCAGCGTGCGATGCAGCCCACACCAAGAGTGCGAGTTGCAAAGGCAAAGTCTTCTTGTTGTAAGATCCTTCAAATGAAGGGATGTATCCAAACCATCCTTCTTCGCTCTCTGGAGTAAGTACTCCACGAGTTAGAACTGCGGCTAAGAGGCCGAGCACTACCATGACTGTTAGCATGTTAAAGAACACGAAGGCAATAGCTTCCTGCCATGCTGAGGTCCGCTCAATTTCTTGTCCTTCAAGGACATACGTAGCGCCGGTGCTAGCATAATCGCCTGCGGCGATAAGTGCAAACATAATTCCGACTATACTGAAAATCAGCACGGTATTCCACTCGTGTCTTCCACGAGTATCGAGAATGTGTCCTACAAACATCGTGATGAAGAATAGCAAGCCAACCAGATTAGACCCGGAGAGCATTGCAGCGCCTTCTGAAGCGACGATTGCAACGATTAGCACGAGGAGGGAGATGTACTGTGTTGGCAATGCGATGTCTGCTTTCTCACGAATTGTGCGTGGTGCAGTTCCTAGGATCGCAGCGACGATAATTGCTACGAACGGTGTCATTCCATCGAGATCCAAATTGAGACCGAAGTCACCAATCAGGTTTGCGGCTATTGCGACTAGAACTGCAAGGGGGGCGATTAGCCACCCAAGCATCCCATTCGGCACGCCGTTTTGGTTGCCATTATTGTTCGACATATTTTTCTCCCTCTGTTGTCAAAGTGCAGCCGTAAGGCTGGAGCGTCTCGGCCACCTTAGACCCTCTTTTAACTCCTCCCCACCACCCGTAGGGTGGGATTGCAGAGGAGCCCCCCGAAAACGGGTCACTGAAACGGTGCAGTGGAAATATACCTCATAATGCACGATGGCCTATGTCCTGTCGATAGTGTGAGCCAGAGAGTCCGATTTTCTCGATTAAAGCATAGGCCTTAGCAGCAGCCTCGCTGAGATTGCTACCGATTCCTGTACACGAAAGTACCCTGCCACCATTGCTAACAAGTTGGTCATTAGCACGTGCTGTACCAGCATGATTTACCCATGAATCTTGACTTGCGCTAGGGAGATTATTGATAGCTCTCCCCTTTTCTACAGAGCCAGGATAATTCTCGGCAGCAAGCACAACAGTTAGTGCATGCTTGTCATGAAAAGTCACATCTTGCTCAGCTAAATTACCGCTAGCTGCTGCGTGCAGCATTTGGCCTAGGTCGCTCGCGATTAACGGGATAGTTATTTGGCATTCTGGGTCGCCAAATCGGACATTAAATTCCACTACATATGGGTCGCCTACTGCGTCGATCATCAAACCGACATAGAGGACGCCACGGTAGGGCTTACGCCTGCTCGCGAGGTCGCGGTGCATCGGTTCTACAATTCGCTCAATGGTCTTCGAACGAACCTCTTCAGTGTATACTGGAGCAGGTGCATATGCACCCATACCACCAGTATTTCGACCCTTGTCGCCCTCAAATTCACGCTTGTGATCTTGACTAGCAGGAAGACAAACATATCCACTCTCATCCATGACGACAAGCATGCTTGCTTCTTCACCAGAGAGGAAGTCCTCTAGCACGACTTGTCCATCACTTGCAATGGACTCGAGAATGAATTCCTTGGCTTCAGCACGGTCTTCGGTTACGACAACTCCTTTGCCACCAGCGAGAACATCTCTTTTGACGACCCAAGGATTACCAGAAAAATCATCGAGAG
>Ga0315329_10000626_pt1 | contig 13806 bp, 14 predicted proteins | sample M150032315metaG_FD_203459 | JGI IMG/M metagenome (GOLD analysis project Ga0315329, IMG submission 203459) | Ammonia-oxidizing marine archaeal communities from Monterey Bay, California, United States - M1 500m 32315 | ecosystem: Environmental > Aquatic > Marine > Coastal | place: USA: California...
GCGGCGCCCCGTGCTGACCGGGTTGGGCTTCCTGGCGGCGTCCGGTGTCGGAGCGGCGCTCCGTCTGGTGGCCGCCGAACGGTGGCCCGGAGGTCACCTCGGCACGTTGGCCGTCAACGTGGTCGGTGCCTTCGCCCTCGGGCTTCTGGTCGGAGCTGACGCCACGACGCTCACTGTGATCGGCACGGGTGGGCTCGGAGCCTTCACCACGTTCTCTGCGTTCGCCGCCGACGCCGTCGGGCTCGCCGGCACCCGCATCGGCACCCGGCGGGGTCGGTCGGTGGGTCACGTCGTCAACACGCTCGTGCTGGGTGTGGGCGCTGCCGCACTCGGCCTGACAATCAGCGCCTGACGATCAGCGCCCAGCAGTCAACGCCCGGCGTTCAGGCACGATCGTGCCTGAGGATCAACCGATGACGGTGGCACCCCGCATGTAGGGCTGGAGCACCTCGGGGATGGCGATCGTGCCGTCGGGCTGACGGTGCGTCTCGACCACACCGGCCCACACCCGCGGTACGGCCAGGCCCGAACCGTTCAGCGTGTCGACGATCCGAGTGCCCTTCTCGTCGGTCGGCCGGTACCGGACATTGGCCCGACGAGCCTGGTAGTCGCTGAACCACGACACCGATGAGACCTCCAACCACTGGTCGGCCCCCGGTGCGTACACCTCGAGGTCGAAGGTACGGGCCGACGAACCGCCCAGGTCGCCGGCGCACAGGTCCAGCACCCGGTACGAGAGCCCGAGGTCGGTGATGGCCGCCTCGGCCCTGGCCAGAATGTCGGCGTGCACCTCGGGGGCCTGGTCACGGGTGGCGTACGAGAGCAACTCCACCTTGTCGAACTCGTGGACCCGCAACAACCCCCGGGTGTCCCGTCCCGCCGAACCGGCCTCGCGTCGGAAACACGACGTATGGGCCATGAGCTTCATCGGCAGGTCGGCCTCGTCGAGTACCTCGTCCCGACAGAACGATGTGAGCGGCACCTCAGCGGTCGGAATGGCCCACAGGTCGTCACGCTCGAGGTGGTACGCATCCTCCTCGAACTTGGGGAGGTGGCCGGTGGACACCATGGTCTCGGTCTTGACCAGCGTGGGCGGCCGCATCTCCCGGTAGGCGTCGGAGTTGCGGTCCAGGCCGTACTGGATCAGCGCCCGGCAGAGGGTGGCCCCCATCCCGGTGTACATCACGAACATCGAACCCGAGAGCTTGGTGCCCCGTTCCACGTCGAGAAGCCCCAACTGTTCGGCGATCTCCCAGTGGGGCACCCGCTGGTGCTCGCCGTAGGCATCCGGATCCCAGTGCTCGTGACGGACCACCACGTTGTCGGCCTCGGTGAGGCCGTCGGGGGCATCTGCCGAGGGCAGGTTGGGCACCCGCAGCAGAACCTCGCGGACTTCGTCGGCCAGGACGGCGACTTCGTCGGCCAGCGCATCCTCCTTCGCTCCGAGGTCCCGGCTCCTAGCCTGGAGCTCGGCGGCCTCATCGGCCTTCCCGTCGCGGTGGAAGCCGCCCACCTGCTTTGAGATGGTGTTCACCTCGTTGCGGATCTCGTCACGCTCGGCGGCCAGCGTCCGCTGGCGGGCATCAAGCTCAACCACCCGGTCAAGGCCCGACGTGTCCTCGCCCCGACGGGCAATGGCGGCCTTGACCGCGTCGGGATCGGAACGCAGGAGCCGGATGTCGATCACAAGTGCGAACCTAGCGGGAGGGTCGTGGGCCTACTCGAACGGTTCCCGGTCGGCCTTGAGGCGGAGGTGACGTCCCTCGGCGGGTCGCATCTGCTGGTTGTCCCGGTGGTGGATCCGCGAGTAGCCGATGAATCTGGCCACGATGATCCCCCACAGGTAGAAGCCGCCCAGCAGCTTCATGATGAGCCCGGCCGCCTGTTGGTCCGACGTGACCGTCACCCCGAACGCATCGAAGCCATCGTCGTAGTGCTTGTAGACCGTGCCCTCGGCGAAGGTCAGCCAGGCCGCAGGGATGGTCGGGATGACCGACATGAGGAACAGGTAGACCATCTGGCCGGGCACCGAGATCCGCAGCTCGGGAAGTGGAGCGACTACCGGCACCCACATCAGCAGGGCCGAGGCGAACAGCGCCAGGTGCACCGAATAGTGGAAGGCTCCCGAGTCGAACGACCACTGCACCACGCCACTCCAATGGGTGATGGCCGCCAGGGCGTTGAACAGGACCCCGGCCACCACGGGGTGGGTTATCCGCCGCAGGATCCTCGACCCGCGGCCTCCCTCCAGAACCAGGAGTCGGGCCAGCCACGCCGGCATGGACAGCAGGAAGAGTGGCGGCACGATGAAGGTGATCGCCATGTGCTGCACCATGTGCACGGCGTAGAGGTGGGCCTCGGCGATGTCGTGCACCGGCCAGTCGGCCGACACCAGCAACAGCACGGTGGCCGCCACGAAGGCCCGGCGCTGGAAGGGGGTGGTCACCGGCTCGCCGGCCGGCACGACCCGGGGGCCGATCACCCGGGTGGCCCACCAGCCGAGCACCACCACAGCGGCGACCAGGAACCACACCTCGGGGTGGGCCTGCCACTCCCAGGGATCGGGTACGGCTGCCAGCACCGTCATCTGATCGGGTCAAGTCCGGCCGGTGGCCGAGAGGATCCGCCGCCCATCGGCGACGGCACCGCTCAGCCCTTGGTCCAGAACTCGAAGACGGTGAGGGTCACTCCGTACACGGCGGTGGCCAGCACCAGACCGGTCACGAAGAACTTCGTGAACAGCGGGCTGTCAAAGCGGAGGTGCATGAACCAGGCGGCCACGTAGAAGAACTTGAAGACCATCATCACCATCAGGGCCGGAATGAGGACCTCACCGGGTATGTCCACGAAGTACGTGGCCACCTCGAGCGCGGTGACGATGGCCAGAACGATGGCCACCTGGACGTACTTGCGGTCGGTCGGGTGGTCGTGGGCGTCGTGGTCTGCTTCCGGTGACTCGACGTGTGCTTCGGCGGAGGTGGTCATGGCGTCGGCTCCCAGATCAACTGGTGGGCGAGGGCACCAGGTAGATGACGGTGAAGATGAAGATCCACACCACGTCCACGAAGTGCCAGTAGAGGCCGACGATCTCGACGGTCTCGGACCGCTCCTTAGTGAGCGTGCCCCGCAGCGATGAGATGAGCAGTGACATCAGCATCACGATGCCCAGGCTGACGTGCACGCCGTGGAAGCCGGTCAGGGTGAAGAAGGCCGAGGAGAACGGGCTGGTTGAGTAGGTCAGACCCTCGCGGACGAAGGTCGTGAACTCGTAGACCTGCCCGCCGATGAACAGCGAACCCAGCAGCGCCGTGGCGAGCAGCCACACCCGGTTGTTGCGGATATCGCCCCGCTGTAGGGCCGACAGGGCCAGCACCATGGTCAGCGAACTCATCAGCAGCACGAACGAACTGACCGACGTGAACGGGATGTCGAACACGTCGCCCGGCGCCGGCCCGTCGCCGAACCGGCTGCGGTAGATCAGGTAGGTCGAGATCAGCCCACCGAACAGCAGGCATTCCGAACCCAGGAACACCCACATCAGGAGCTTGTTGTTGGACAGACCGGTGCCCGTCCCCTCGCCGTGCGACACGGCAGCGGTGTCAGCCAACGGGGGCCTCCTCAGCGGTCTCGGCGGTCGCCTCGTCAGATGTCTCTTCGGGGGGGCCGTCATCGTGGTCGTCACCATCATCGTGGTGGCCGTGGCCGTGCGGCCCGTCCGGATCATCGACCGGCTCGAAAATCCAGCCGTAGATGGCCATGAAGATCAGGACGGCACCCGGCACGCAGAACCACAGCGTGTAGATGAGCCCGAAGCCGACGAACGGCAGGCCCGACGCCAGGACCAGCGGCCAGTACGAGGGCGACGGCAGGTGGGTGTCGGTCGCCGAGCCGTCCTGACAGACCTCTTCGGCAGTGGCCACCCGGACGACGCGGCCGTCCTCGTCCTCGCCGTACTTGCGGTGCCAGAACTCGTCGAGCGACGAGATCTGGATGACCTCGTCGAAGTTGTGGACCGGCGTCGGGTTAGGTGTGAACCACTCCGGGCTGCGGGCGTCCCACGGATCGGGACCGACCGGCGGCTCGTGCCGGGCCTTCCGGGCCGAGGCGATGATGTTGATCACGAACATCAGGACGCCCAGGGTGATGACGAAGGCACCGACGGAGGCGAACATGTTCCAGAACTCGAAACCGAAGCCCGGACTGTAGGAGTCGATCCGACGCGACATGCCCTGCAGGCCCAGGATGTGCATCGGGCCGAAGGTCATGTTGAAGCCGACAAGCATCAACCAGAAGTTCCACTTGCCGAGCTTCTCTCCCAGCAGGTGACCGAAACACTTGGGCCACCAGAAGTAGAAGCCGGCGAAGATGCCCAATAGGGCGCCGCCGAAGATCACATAGTGGAAGTGGGCGACGATGTAATAGGTATCGGTCTGCTGGGTATCGGCCGGGGCCAGCGAGTGGGTCACGCCCGACAGGCCGCCGATGGTGAACATGGACACCACGCCTGAGGCGAACAGCATCGGGGTGTTGAACCGGATCTTCCCGCCCCACATGGTGGCCAGCCAGTTCAGGATCTTCACGCCGGTCGGCACGGCGATGAACATGGTCGACACCGAGAAGGCGGCCACCGAGATGGGGCCGATGCCCGACACGAACATGTGATGGGCCCACACGCCCCAGCCCATGAAGCCGATGGCGATGCCCGAGAAGACCATGAACGGATAGCCGAAGATGGGCTTGCGGGAGAAGGTCGGGATGACCTCGCTGATGATGCCGAAGCTGGGCAGGATCAGGATGTACACCTCGGGATGGCCGAAGATCCAGAACAGGTGCTGCCACAGCAGCGGGTCGGCGCCCATCTCGGGGTTGAAGAAGTTGGCGCCGAAGTTCCGGTCGAACAGGAGCAGGAACAGGGCCACGGTGATGACCGGCACGGCGAACAACAACAGGAACTGCACCACCAGGATCATCCAGGTGAAGACCGGCATCTTGAACAGCGTCATGCCCGGTGCCCGCATGTTGAGCACGGTCACGATCAGGTTCATGGCCGACATCAGCGAAGCGATGCCCATGATCTGCAGGCCCAGGGCGTAGTAGTCCATGCCCTTGCCCGGCGAGAAGATCATCCCGGTGTTGGGGGCGTACGCGAACCAGCCGCCGTCCGGGGCGTCGCCCACGATCCACGCCATGTTCAGGAACAGCCCACCGGCCAGGAACACCCAGAACGAGAGCGCGTTGAGCCGGGGAAAGGCCACGTCCCGGGCCCCAATCTGCAGGGGCAGCAGGTAGTTCGCAAACGCGGCGGCCAACGGCATGATCACCATGAAGACCATGGTCACGCCATGCATGGTGAAGACCCGGTTGTAGGTGTCGGCGCCCAGCACCGTCCCGTTCGGGGTGGCCAGCTGCAGGCGGATCAACAGCGCCTCGAGACCGCCGATGGCGAAGAAGACCATCGCCGTGGCGCCGTAGAGGATGCCGATCTTCTTGTGGTCGACCGTGGTGATCCAGTCACGCCAACCGGTGTTGCCCTTTGGTCGGGTGTAGACGCCGATCGGCCGGGCGGGGGCCTCGATTTCCATCGTCTCACTCATCAGTCGACCTCCGTCGCCGCGATGACGTCCATGTCCGGAGCCGAGCCCAGGGTCTGGAGGTACGCCACCACGTCATCGATCTGGCTCTCGCTAAGGCCCATGGCCGGCATGCCCCGGCGACCCTCGGCGTAGGCGGGTTTCTCGGCCGGTGCGTCACGCAACCATGCCTCGAGCTGGGTGCGGTTCAGCGACCCGTCAGGCTCGTAGAGGTCGAAGATGCCACCGGCGAAGGTGGTCCGGCTCATCAGGTGGGTCAGGTTCGGCGCGGCGTTGGCCACCAGGTCGGCGCCCCCGCCGTCGTTCATCCCGTTGACCACGTGGCAGCGGGTGCACTGGCCTTCGAACACGGCCTTGCCACGCACCGCGGCAGCCGCCGTCGGCTCGGCGGCCGGCTGCATCTGATCGTCGATCCAGGCCTGGAAGTCTGCAGGGTCGACGGCGATGGTCTGCATCCGCATCCGTGCGTGGCTGAGGCCACAGAACTCGGTGCACTGGCCGAAGTAGACGCCGGGCGTCTCGGCCTCGATCTTCCACGGCGACACTCGCCCGGGCACCGCGTCACGCTTGCCGTTCAATGCAGGAATCCAGTAGCTGTGGATCACGTCGCGACTGGTGATCTTGAGGCCGATCTCCGAACCGGTCGGGATGACCAGCTGGTTGGCCGTCACGATGTCGGCGGGGGGAAGATGCCGGGCATCGCTCAGGTCCACGCCGTCGAGGCCGTCGAAGTAGTAGCGGAACTCCCACCACCACTGCTGGCCGACGACCACGATCTCGGGGTCCCACGAGGTGATCTCGCCGTCGACGCTGACCACGATGTCGGTGCGGTCCTCGCCGTTCAGGTCGAAGTGGCTGATCAGGGCGAAGACGGCGATGACGGCCATGAGGACCGCCGGGCCGATTGTCCAGCCGATCTCGGCCCGGAAGTGGCCGTGCAACTGGTGCGGGAACTCCTCGGTGCTGTGATCGTCGCGGAACTTCCACCAGATGACCGCCGTGGCACCGAAGATGATGACGAAGACGACGCCAGCGATGAGGAAGATCGGGTCGGACAGCGAGTCGATGGACCGCGAGATCGGACCCTGGGGCTTCAGGGTGTCCAGAGGGGCATCAGAGGCACAACCGGTCAGGGCGACCAGCCCGCCGGTGACGAGGGCGGCGAGCCGCCCCGTGCTCGGGAACCTGCGCAGGGACTTGGGGATCAATGGTCCGCCTCCACGTCGACACCACCGTGGTCGGTGCTGCTGCCCTTCTGGTGGAACTCGCGTTCACCGCTGGCCACAGCCAGGATGCCCATCGCCAGCACGACCACCACACCCACGAAGAGGATGGACCGGACGGCATTTCGGGGCATCTGGGGTCGTTGGCTGACCAGCACGGCCAGGCCGAAGATGGCCATGCCGACCAGGGTGGCCACCACGACCGCGCCGTTGACCGACGAGGCCAACAGCACCCGTGATACGGCGACGACCAGTACTGCCACACCCACCGTGCCCAGGATCGGGATCTCGATGGGGCGCATGAGGTTCTCACGGGCCTCGGCGTTGGCCGCCGGGTCACCGGAGACCTTCTCGGACCAGTTGGTCATGGTCCACTCGACGCCGATGGCGGCCACGACGACCAGGCCCAGTACGAAGATCGCCGCATGGACGACCAGGCCGACGCCGATGGCGCCGATACCGAGCGCACCGAAGACCGGCCACAACGAGTTGCCGACGTCGGACTGACCGGCCGGAGCCTCGTCCAGCCCCAGCACCTCGGCCTGGGCCTCGGCATCGCCGTCGCGGAAGGCCACGGCGATCAATCCGAACATGGCCAGCACCCCGGAGGCGAAGATCAGGATGGTATAGGAGACGTGGTTGCCGACGCCGCCCTTCCAGCCGATGGAGATAGGTCCGGTCTCGGTGGCTCCCGAGGTGTACCCGGCGAACACCGCCGCGAAGGCGACGGCCACGGCGAATCCGAACCAGAGCTTGAAGCCGGTGGTGAGCATGTCGATCCCCCGCCGCTACTTGGCGATGTAGATGCCGACCCAGATAACCGAATACACGGCCACCGCGGCATACCAGTAGAGGGCCGCCGCCGAGACGAGGTCCCGGTCACGGCTGGTGTCCTGCCCACCAAGGGTTCGCAGGAGCAGCATTGAGAGCCAAAGCACACCGACGACCACCATGACGAGGTGCGACCCGACGATGGTGAACAGCAGCGTCGCCGCCTCGCTGGCATCGATGGGCAGGCCGATGTCCATGAAGTAAAAGACGGTCTGGTTGACCATGGCGATCCCGAGGACCGCGGTGAGCGTCATGGCAATCATGGCGTGGACCCGGTCGTCGTTCAGGACCGCGTGAACGGCCCAGCACATGGTGATGACCGACATGGCCAAGGTGGCCATGTTCATGCCACCGGGCACCAGTTGGATGGCCCCCTCGGGGTACCACTGCGTGCCCCAGGCCATGGCGTCGGCCCGGATGGAGAAGTACAGGGCGAACAGGCCGCCGAAGTACATGAGCACGCTGCCCGTGCCGAACGCCGAGGCGACCACCAAGGTCCGCGGGCGGGTCGGGGCGGTGGGGATGGTGGAGGCCATCAGGCGGCGCCCTTCTCCTGAACGGTGGCCTCTCGAGCGTTCTGGGCCGTGACCATGTGCAGAATCCCGGCCAGCATCCAGGCGGCGAGACCACCGAGCACGGCGAGCGATCCGATCATCGAAACCAGGTTCAGCCCGTCGACACCGGAATCCGGATAGCCGGCGGCGGCCAGGGAGACACCGGTGAAGTCAGCCTGGCCGAGTTGGCCGCTAAACAGGTCGGTCACGCCGCTCACGGCGACGCCCAGGGCGATGGCCAGCCCACCGAGGAGGAACAGGCCGGGACGGCCACCGGGACCAACAATCTCATCACCCCAGTGGTGAAGGCCGGCACCCACACCGAGGACGGCGGCACCGACCACGAGGGTGAAGTTGGCACCCTCGACGGCCGTTCCAAGCAGGTCCAGTGGAGCGATGACGTGCAGGGCACCCACCACGGTGCCGACCACGATCAGTAGCACGGCCAGCATTGACAGGACGGTTTCGGGCGGCGGTTTCGAGCCGAGGTTGGATGCGCCTCGGCGAAGCGTGTCGGCCAGGCCGCCGAAGATGGCCAGAGCGACGGGCACGATGGCGAAGGCGGCCACCACCGACAACGCCTCCTCGCGGATGGGGGTGCCGGGCGTGTCGAAGAAGGTCTGGGCGAAGGCGCCGAAGGAGAGGAACCCGAAGGCAGCGGTGGCCACCAGCAGGACGTCCCGGTTGGCCTGGGTGGTACGGGTCGTCGAAGCCACTACGTCCAGAGCGATGCCCAGCACCGGCAGGGCCAACACGTAGACCGCCGGGTGGGTGAACATCCAAGAGACCTGCTCCCAGATTGCGTCCTCGGCGCCGAACCGGACGGCCGGGCGGCCCCTGAGGTCGACGTAAGCCAGCACGGCGTTGGCGGCCAGTACGGGCAGCATCCCAGTCCAGACCGTTGCGGCGACCAGCGTGGTCCAAGCGGTGAACGGCAGGTCCCGCAGGCCCGTGCCCGCCGCACGACCGGAGACGATGGTGGTCATCACACAGATCGAGGCCAACACGAGGCCACCGACGACCAGTAGCAGACCCATGAGGGTCAGGGCGGTGGCCTGGCGCTGACCGGCTCCACCCGGGGTACCAAGGCCGCCGTCCACGAGGAATCCAACGATCGTCATGCCGGCGCCGATCAGCCACGTCCAGCACGCGAGGGCGGCGGCCCGGGGAAACACCAGCGATCCGCCGCACTGGCGGGGAACCACCGTGGTGGACAGCGCCATCAAGGCCGGGAGTACGCCCAGCAGCACAAGGGCGACCCGGTGGGCCGACCAGAACTGGAACACCTGATCAGCCGATGAAAATACATTGGCCGAACGGAGGTCGAGACGCTCCAAGCCGACCAGCAACGCGGCGACGGCACCGAGGAGGATCGACGTCATCCCGCCGAATCCCCACACCCGCGACAGGGTGCGTGGGTCGGTGGAGGTCACGGCCTCCTCGAGGGCGGTGGCCGAGGAATCGGAGGCGGCGGCGGTGTCAGTCGTCGTCATCGAAGCTTCTTCGTTCGGTGGGCTCGTGCGGTGCCCTCTTGCAACGGTCCGGGCAAGCCCGGGCCACACGAGGCTAGGCGGATCGTCAGAGATTCCGGCGCCCACATGTCCGACGCAATCTAGTCCGCCACGGACCGGTGATCTGACTCGAACGGAGAAAACCGACCAGCCCACTCCGGCCGCCTCGGACAACGAGATCAGACCAGAACGTCGACCACCATCGCCCCAAAAAGCAGGGTCACGTAGGTGATGGAAAAGGAGAACAGGCGCATCGCCGTACGTTCGGTGGGATGACGTCGGACGGCCTCGACCATGGCCCCGAAGGCCGCTCCCAGCACCAGCGCCGAGATCAGGTACACGGCGCCCATGTCAGCCACCGGCGAGAAGACCAGGGTCAGGGCGACCAACACCACCGTGTACAAGACGATCTTGCGGACCGTCTCCTCAAGGCTCACCACCGACGGGAGCATGGGGACGGCGGCCGCCCGGTAGTCGTCCCGGTACCTGATGGCCAGGGCCCAGAAGTGCGGTGGGGTCCAGAAGAAGATCAGCAGGAACAGGACCACCGGCGGCCATGCCAACGAGTTAGTGACCGCCGACCAGCCGACCAGGACCGGTACGGCACCCGCCGCACCACCGATCACGATGTTCTGGGTCGTGGTGCGCTTCAGCCACAACGTGTACACGAAGACGTAGAAGAAGGTGGCCGACACGGCCAGTGCGGCACTCAGCAGGTTGACGGTGGCGAACAACCAGACGAAGGCCGCCACCTCGATGGCCACCGCGAAGACCAGCGCGGCCCGAGGCGTCATGACGCCACGCACCAGCGGCCGGTGCATCGTCCGCTCCATGAGGCCGTCGATGTCACGGTCCACGACCATGTTCACCGCGTTCGCGCCGCCGGCGGCCAGCGTCCCGCCGACCACGGTGGCCACCATCAGCCAGACCGGGGGCACGCCACGTTGGGCCACGAACATGGTGGGAACAGTGGTGACCAGGAGGAGCTCGATGATCCTCGGCTTGGTGAGGGCCACGTAGCCCGCCACCCGTTCCCGTCGGGAGAACGGGCCACCCGTCGCGGGGACCGGGTCTCCAGTGGGGCGAGAGGAGTGGGGACGCACCGGCTCAGGCTAGGAGGCCGGCGGGCCGGTCGGGCCGGTGTCCGGTCAGCCGAGCAACCAGTCGGCCGGGGTCGGACCCTCGGGGAACAGTCGGCTCTGGAAACGCCGCATTCCACCCAGCCAGCGATCGACGTCGTCGCCCTTACGCCGGACGTACTCGGCCACGCCGGGATGGGGTAGCACGTGGAATCGCCCGTCGGCCAGGGCCTCGACGACGGTGTCGGCCAGCTCTGAGGCGGTCAGCACGCCGTCGACGGCCGCCGCACCCGACGGTCCCTCACCGGGCATCAGCTCCGCGGTCGGACTGTTGGTGGTGATGTTGGTGGCCACGGCCTGCGGGCACAGGACCGACACCCCGATCCCCCGGTCGCCATAGGTCACGCTGATCCACTCGGCGAGGGACACCGCGGCGTTCTTGGTGACCGAATAGTGGAGCGACCCGATCTGGGTCAGCAGCCCGGCGGCCGACGAGGTGTTGAGCAGGTGCCCGCCACCGTTGGCCACCATGTGGGGGATGGCGTGACGGGCCGCATACAGGTGGGCCATGACGTGGACGCCGAACATGCGGTGGAGTTCAGCATCCGGGGCCTCGAGACCGCCGACGGTCACATACCCCGCGTTGGACGCCACCAGGTCGATCCGACCGTGCCGTTCGACCGTTTCGTCGATCAGCGCCTTCACCGACGATTCGTCGGCTACGTCACAGGTGACCGCTTCGCACGGCGTACCGCCGGCTGACACCCGTTCGGCCAGCGCGGCGACCCCCGGGGCATCACGATCGGCGGCCACCAGGGCCCGGGCCCCCTCAGTCGCGAACCGCTCGACCATGGCCTCGCCGATACCACTCGCCGCCCCGGTCACCACCACCACCGCGTCACGTATCTGCATGGGCGCGGATCCTAGGGACCGGGCCCACTCGTAGCCTCCACGGCCGCTCGTAGCCTCAGGGACGTGACGGCCGACGCCCCGACCCGCCAGGCCTCCCCTTCTGGGCTCTCCCCCGACGCCTACCGCAGGATCTGTGGGGTGGTGCTCGTCCTGCTGGCCGGGATCGTGGTCACCGGTGCTGCGGTACGACTCACCGGTTCCGGACTCGGCTGCTCGGACTGGCCGACCTGTGAGCAGGACCGGTTCGTTCCCGAGGTCGAGTTCCACGGGTGGGTGGAGTTCGGCAACCGGCTGATCACCGGACTGGTCTCGGTGGCCGTGATCGCCGCCGTGCTGGGTTCGATGGCCCGACGACCTCGACGCCCCGACCTGCTGGTGTGGTCGTGGGGTCTGGTGGCCGGCGTGATCGGTCAGGTGGTGCTGGGTGGGGTGGTGGTGCTGAGCCACCTGAACCCGTGGCTGGTGCTGGGTCACTTCGCCCTGTCGATGGTGCTGGTGTGGAATGCCGTGGTGCTCCACCACCGGGCCGGCGACCATGCCCGACCGACGATGCCGGCGGTGCCCCTCATTGTGCGACGCCTCACCGGGCTGCTCACCGGGCTGGCCGTGGTGGTGCTGACCACCGGGACCCTGGTCACCGGCACCGGGCCGCACACCGGCAGCCGTGACGACCCCATCGCCCGACTCCCGTTCACCGTGCGCGCAGTGGCCCGGGTCCACGGGACCACGGTGGTCGTCGTGCTGCTGGTGGTCGTGGCGCTCGTGGTGACCGTCCGACGGGTTCCGTCATCCGGTGAGCTGGTCGAGCCTCCAACCCGACGGGCCATCCAGTGGCTGCTCGCCGTGGTCGTCGCCCAGGCAGCAATCGGCTGGACCCAGTACTTCACCGGCGTTCCAGTGGTCCTGGTCGGGTTGCACGTGGCTGGCGCCACGGCGCTCTGGATGGTCGTCGTGAAGCTCCGCCTGCTGGCCACCGCTACTCCCCCGGGAGTTCCACCCGGAGTCGACCAATGAGCCCGGCGCCCGTCGAGGTCGACCAACCGGACGTGAACCAGGACGACGAGACGGCGACCGACCGACCGTGGATCGTGCTGGTGTGGAACGACCCCATCAACCTGATGTCGTACGTGTCGTTCGTGTTCCAGAAGGTCTTCGGCTACTCCCGGGAGAAGGCCGACCGACTGATGCTAGACGTCCACCACAAGGGCCGGGCCGTGGTGTCGGGTGGTACCCGGGAGAAGGCCGAGATGGACGTTTTCCGCCTCCACGAGCACGGCCTGTGGGCCACGCTCCAACAGGACGACTGAATGGTGCATCCATCATGTTCCTGAGGAGGAAGGGTCCGCAGGCCCTGCGGCGTGACGGCGAGAGGACCGTGATCCTGCTCGGCGATGACGAGCGGGCCCTGCTGGTCGACCTAGCCGAGCAGTTCCGCTCGGTGCTGGCCGCTGACGACGATCCCGATCTGCGACGCCTCTATCCGGCGGCCTACGCCGACGACGCCGAGCGCGACGCCGACTACGCGGGCCTCGTCCACGACGACCTGCTCCGGACCCGGCTGGATGCCGCGGACGGGTTGGTGGCATCGGCCACCGCGGAGTCGATCGACGATGAGGAGCTGGCAGCCTGGATGCAGGTGCTCAACGGGCTCCGCCTCCTGCTGGGCACCCGCCTCGACGTGTCCGAGGAGGACGGATTCGACCCGGAGGCACTCGACGCCCCGTCCCGGGCGCTGTTGGCCTGGCTGGGCTTCCTACTAGAAGAAGCCGTGGAATCGGCGGCCGCCGGACTCTGAAGTCAACGGGGACGACCCGGTCGGATCGCCCGCCGGTGCGTGACGCGTCCCGGGGGGTCGCTGGTATCGTGGCCCCGCTCTCAACGAGGTCCGGCCCCCATCGTCCAGCGGCCTAGGACGCCTGCCTTTCACGCAGGTAACACGGGTTCGAATCCCGTTGGGGGTGCCAAGGCGGTACGGCTCCGGTCGGACCACCTGGTCCTGTGGTGCAGTTTGGAGTGCACGCCGGCCTGTCAAGCCGGAGGTCGCGGGTTCAAATCCCGTCAGGACCGCCACCGTCGCCCGCCCTCCGGGGCGGGCGGTGCACGGT
>Ga0315329_10000639_pt1 | contig 13647 bp, 12 predicted proteins | sample M150032315metaG_FD_203459 | JGI IMG/M metagenome (GOLD analysis project Ga0315329, IMG submission 203459) | Ammonia-oxidizing marine archaeal communities from Monterey Bay, California, United States - M1 500m 32315 | ecosystem: Environmental > Aquatic > Marine > Coastal | place: USA: California...
ATGTTACTTTCAACTGATAACAAAAACTTTGCCATAAACTTAACAAGTAGACGAAATAATTTTGAAATGATAATGCTTATAGGATTTGCTGCAGCAGGCAAAGCAATAATCCATCAAAAACATTTGAAAGGAACGATTAGTAATTATAATCCTGTTATTCCAGATCAGGTAAATGTTGTTGTTAATGTACCTATGGGTCGGGATAATACTATATTTTCTGCAGAGGCAAATGCAATTCTAGTTCAAGAATTAGCTGATGGATCCCTAGACTCAGCTGATTTTATGAGAAAAATAAAAGATTCAATTCAAACACTATAAGGAGGTATTATGTTAGACCCAACTAGTTTTTCTGGTTTACTTACTGAATATGGACGGGCTATTGGCTGGTCTATTACTGCTGCTATTGGTTTTTCATTTGGTGTCGGATTAGCAATCAAAGTATTTGATTGGTTATCTTCCGATATTGAGGAATGGGAAGAAATAAAAAAAGGGAATATGGGTGTTGCTTATATCTTTGTTGCCCTTATTGTAATGGTCGGTGTTTTAGTTTATAAAGTAATTTAAACCGAGAAAATTACATAGAATAGAAAGGGTTCATTTATGAACCCTTTTGTTTTATACTAGAAAAAGTACGATAATAATTCCTGATATAGTGTTTAGAAAATTGACCATATCATTATCCACTATGTAAAGACCAGATACGTGCTTAGATGGTAGATTACAATGTTTTCTCTTTTCTGTAATATTGTTGCATTCCGTACATTGAAAATTTGCTTGAATTGATCCTCCTATTAACGAATCCACTAGACTACCAGCAGTACCAGTAATAATTATAATTCCTAAAAGTGATGCTGGTAAACCCAAATGTATACCTGTAATACCAATCACTGTTGCGCCTAAAACTGACCCTAAGGTTCCCAGTAATGATATGCCCCCTGACGTACCTTTTATTACGGTTTTTAGTTTAGTAACATGAATTGGATTCCAAGGGCTTAATAAACCTATTTCGCTTGCCCATGTATCAGCGGTGGCAGCAGCAATTGCTGCCAGATATACAATAAAAAGCTGGTTATTTGGATAATAAAAGTTTATTACGGATATAATAGTAGCAGCGCCACCATTTGCTATAACCTGGATGATATCCCTCCGTGGATATTTTTGTAAAGTGTTTTCTGTTTTTGGAAGTTTTGAAAGTGCCGATGATAGAACGAAAAATATAAGTATCGGTGTAATCCACATAAAACCGCCTGTACCAAAAATAATAATTCCCATTGCATAGGCAGAAAGGAATCCACTTTCGCTAAGGGATTTGAATTTATAGGCACCATAGAATACAATTGCCGACGTAATGGCCCAGACCAGTAAATTATCAAGTGTACCATGGGTATAATTGATTAAAAAAATATCATAGCTTAAAGCAGCCATAATGGGTACAGAAAAGTTGTCAGACCCTTTGCTGCTTACAGCTTCTGATAATGTTACTATCATAGCTACAAAACCACTTGCCCCAATCAAAATAGGCAGCGGAATGAAAAAAGCAGCGCCAAATAACCAAGCGAATAAGTCTGTTCCTATGTATATAACCATAAAGCTGGACAGGAACATACCCAAGCATCCTTCAACTGATTTGATGTCTTCCCAGATTCGAAATTGCCTTGGTTGTGTTGTACGTTCACCAATAACCGCAGCGATTGTATCTGAAAAAGTCATTATTAACATTGAGAGAATTAAGGTGATTGGTTTTTCCCACCAAAACAATGCTAGAATAAGAAATGCAATTGGAAAATACACTGTCCCATAGCTAAATCTATCTGTGGAATGAATCCCTTTAAATTTATCTGTCTTCAGTGCAAGAGCATTTATAAAGATAAAGATACCAGCTAAAAGAATTGGTGGAATATTTGATTTAAATATAAATGGACAGGCTGATACGATTGTACCTACAAATAGATGAACCAGTTTCCTGGTAAATTCGGGATTCCATCGCAGAATTGATTGAGCAAACTCACTAATTCCGATCAAAATAAATATAAATAGTAAAAAAAGAGCAAAAGTGTACCATTCATTAATAAAAGGCTGCCATATAGGTAGTTGCATAGCTATAAGATAAGATTTGCATATAATGAAAACACAGAATTGATTTATGAAGTAGGATATTCCTGAATTGGTGCTCAGGAATTTTTCTTTTATATTATGGCTACCAAATCAAATAGTGAACTAAGGTAAAGGAGCTAATCGATGAAATATAATGAAGAAATTGAAATGCTGCAGATTGAGTTGCTAAAAATGCAATCCCATGTGAAAAAGCACGGTAAACGGATTGCACTTATTTTTGAGGGTCGTGATGCTGCTGGTAAAGGTGGCACTTTAAAACGAATAACTGAAAATTTGAATCCTCGAGGTGCACGAGTCGTTGCACTTGAGAAACCTAGCGATAGAGAAAAAACGCAATGGTATTTTCAACGCTATGTTACCCATCTCCCCGCTGGTGGAGAATTAGTTCTTTTTGATAGAAGTTGGTATAATAGGGCAATGGTTGAACCAGTCATGGGTTATTGCACGGACGAGCAACATAAACGCTTCTTAAAGTATGCCTCAATGTTTGAAGAACTATTGGTTAAGAGTGGTATTCAATTATTTAAATTTTATTTTTCTGTATCTAAAAAAGAACAGGAAGACCGTTTTAAATCAAGGGAAACTGACCCCTTAAAGCAATATAAGCTATCGCCCGTAGATAAACAGGCCCAGGAATTATGGGATCAATATTCAATCCGAAAATTTGAAATGTTGAATGCCACCAATCGGACGCTTACCCCATGGATAATTGTACGGTCAGATGATAAGAAAAAAGCTCGATTGAATTGTATAAAAACTATATTAGTAAATGTGGATTATGAGGGGAAAATTGATAATAAGAAACTCAAATATGATTCTGAAATCATTATTTCCGGTATAGATGAAATTAAGATAATGGAAGAAAATCTTTTGAAGCCAGCTTTGTTACCTGGTTAATATATTATTGAAAAATTTATACCTTACAAGGCATGCAAAATCCAGTTGGGGTAATCCTGGATTAGCAGATATAGACCGTCCATTAAATGGTCGAGGGAAAAAAGCTGCACCCTTAATGGGAAAATTGATTGTGGACAGGGGTGAAAACCCAGAATTACTTATTTCCAGCCCTGCTAACCGTGCATTTTCCACAGCAAAAGAATTTGCTAAAGAAATGGGATGTGCAGAAACTAATATCATTGTAAATCGTGCTATTTATGGTGCTGGTGCACAACAATTATTGAATTTAGTACAAGACGTTGATGATCTGTATAACTCAATAATGTTATTTGGACATAATCCAACGTTTACTTCTTTTTGTAATATGCTTTCTGGTGAAAATATCTTGAATATTGTAACCTGTGGTGTTGTCCGGATAGATTTTGAATTCTCATCTTGGAAAAATATTGATTTCAATTCTGGTAGAATGATTTATTATGAATATCCAAAAAAATATACTGATACACAGTAAATATTTATGTCGATTTACATAGTATTTTCCGTTTCTAGAAGCCCTAGTTAGTGATTATAAAAATTATTGGTGGGGCAGCTTTTATAATAATTATACTAATAGTTATTTACACTTACACATTAATTCTAGCACAGAAATTACCTTTTAATTCACCTGCAGATTTCCTCAAGAAAAGCGCACAGGATAATAATCAAAAAACAGTCGTGTGTGTTGGTAATAGTATTACTCATGGTCGAGTAAGCTATAATTATGTAAATATTTTGTCAGATCTTCTAAGTGATCATGGATATCATTTTACAAATGCAGGAATTAATGGAAATTTGGCATATAATGTGGTAAAAAGATTAGATGCGATCATTAAGTGCGATCCGGATTATGTAACCGTTCTAATTGGTACTAATGATGCAAATGCGTCATTGAGCAAAAAAAATAGTTCTCGCTACATGAAAGATATGGCTCTTCCCGAAATACCGAATGCAGAATTTTTCAGGAAAAACGTTAAGGAACTCATATCCCAGTTAAAAAGGCGAACAAATGCGAAAATTGCCATATTATCGCTACCGCCCATCGGTGAGGATATAAATCATATAGCCTACCAACGAACAAAGGAATACAGTGGAATAATACTGGATGTTGCACAAGAAAATAATGTGGATTATTTACCACTTCATGAAAATATAACAGAGTATTTACTTGCGGAAGATCATCATCCAAGATTATCATACGATAATGGATTTAGGAGAATCATGATAAAGGGCATTTTTTCTCATTTTCTACTAGGATCCAGTTTTGATAAGATTGCGACTAAAAATGGTTTTCTAATTGTTACAGATTTTTTACACTTGAATCATCGCGGAGCAAAAATGGTGGCAGATCTAATCAAAAACTGGTTATTAAAATAGGTCAAACTCAATTATGAACAATATCACTTTATTTATGTTATTATTGATTTCATTTTTTTTGAATATGTGGATAACCGATGATGAGACTGACTTTAATACCGGAATCCATAACACTGAAAAACTTTCTTTTCAAGTTGAAACATTTGTAACAGGATTTGATGTTCCCTGGGGAATGGCCTTTATGCCAGATGAAAGGATGCTTGTAACTGATCAAATCGGAGATCTATGGATTGTATCAAGGAATGGCAAAGATAAGGTAAAGGTTAGTGGTCAGATACCTGCTGTCAGGGCAAAAGGGCAAGGTGGAATGATGGACGTTGAGATCCATCCTAACTTTATCAATAATTCGTATATATATTTATCTTTTAGCGATATTCTCGAAAATAAATCGCACACTGTAGTGTTAAGGGCTAAGCTTGTTGAAAATAAATTGATCGATGCAATAATTATTTTCAAGGCAGATGAAAAATTTTATACCAAAAAATCACATCATTTTGGTTCAAGAATTTTATTTGATGATAAAGGGTATCTATTTATTGCTGTGGGAGATAGAGGTGAGCGGCATCAGGCCCAGAGTCTCGATATGCCTAATGGGAAAATGCACCGCTTACACGATGATGGTAGCATACCAATCGATAATCCATTTTATAACACTGAAGCATCCATTAAATCGATCTGGTCCTACGGCCACAGAAATCCTCAGGGATTGGTGTTACATCCAGTTACACGCGAAATATGGGAAGCAGAGCATGGGCCTAAAGGTGGTGATGAAATTAATATCGTAAGAAAGGGGCATAATTATGGATGGCCAGTAATCACCTATGGCAGAAATTATAGTGGTACTATTATCTCAGAATACACCCATAAAGAAGGCATGGATCAACCTGTCTTTCACTGGACACCTTCCATAGCTGTATGCGGGATAACATTTTATGAGGGAAATAAATTCCCAGAGTGGAACAATAATCTATTAGCAACATCATTAAAATTTGAACGATTACACCGTGTTGAAATGAATGGTTTAAATATGGTAAAGGATGAAATTATTTATGAAGCCGGCAGTAGAGTTCGGGATGTTGAAATTGGTCCAGATGGTCTAATTTACGTCGCTTTGGAAGATCCGGGACGGATTGTGCGACTATTACCATATCAAAAATGAGTATTAATCGAATAGTCAATATCGTATACAAATCCCTCTGGCTGATCCTCTTTATCCTTATTCTTACTTTTGATCGCTCTAGTAATATTAGTACATACAGTACACTTGGATTACTGGTTATTCTAACTATAGTGGCAGTTGTAAGGGCAATTAATTCACGGAATGATTGGCGCCCTCTCGCTGAGAAACATTATCAAGAAAATATGACTGATGAAAAAAGAGAGGATAATTGACCACTTTGTATTTGAGATATAACTGAAATAATGCTTAAATGAATCTAGTCCTGAAAGCAATCCAATTTGCAGCCCTTAAACATTGCGATCAGCGACGGAAAGATGGTAAGACGCCCTACATAATTCACCCAATTTCAGTAGCAATGATTTTAGCAGAGATTGGCGTTATTGAAGATCCGGAAATATTATCAGCTGCACTTCTACATGACACCATTGAAGATACAGATACATCTGCGCATGAACTTGAAAAAAATTTTGGATCCAGGATTAGGATAATTGTAGAGGAGTTGACAGATAATAATCTGCTAACATTTTCGCAACGTAAACAAATACAAATTGACAATGCTCCGTACTTATCCAAAGATGCTACTCTGGTTAACATAGCAGATAAAACATCAAACGTTTCTGATGTAATAAAAAATCCTCCACCGGAATGGAATCAAAAAAGGTGTACTGAATATGTTGATAGGGCAGAAGCAGTTATCAATAATTGCAAGAAAGTTAATCAGGATCTGGAAAATCATTTTTTCGAATTAATTACAGAATACAGAAAATTATGAAAAGCATCCTCCGCTTCATGGTCTGTAATGTGTTTTTATTACATGCTCAGATAAAATTGGACAGCTTGGATAGTTTAATCAAGCTTAATGAAACACTAGTTATTGATACTGTGATAAGAATCGACAGTCTGCAAAATCTTATTGAAGATTTACAAGAATCTTATGCAAGAGAACAATTTTTACTTTTGGAACGTAAGTCTGTTATTCGCATCAACCGGGCTGCGTTTGCTGGTATGTGGATTAATAAACCGTTGATGGGGCAGCGTATTGACATTCCGCAAGGCGCGGAAGTTATATTTTACCCATATTATATTCAGGACTTCATCCGTATATCTTTTAATGATACGATAGGTTATATGAGCTCAGCATTTTATGATCAGGTTGGTTTACCTCCCTATTTCCAAGAAGCTAGAGACCGGGCCTTGATTAGAGAAAAGAATATCCTTAACCTTGAAAATGAGAGTGATCGTTTTAAGCGTCGAGCAAAAGAAAGGATCCATGAAGAAAAATATCTTGCTAAAAGTATTGAGGATTTAACTTTTGCCCAGAAAAAAGAAGAATACCGTAAACGAATTCTATTGGATAAATGGGGTGATGAATTGGGTCACAAAATCAATAATGGTGTTATTGAGATCGGATTTACTGAGGTTATGGTTGAAGAAGCCATTGGCCGGCCCGACAGCGTTAATCGTACGACTTATTCCTATTATGTGAGGGAACAATGGGTTTATAATGAGGGTAATTATCGCTACATTTATCTAGAAGATGGGATTGTAACGGCAATACAGAATAAAGGATAATATGAGTTTGAATAATTTTCAAAGAATATTTTCAATTATCTTAATTGCGTTTCCTTTTTTATACGGGCAAGTACAAGATACCACTGCAATAGTACCACTGCCAGAAACAGTGATAAATTCACATCCTGAACAAATTAACGAAACTGCAACTGATAACGCAGATCAGCAAGATTCAAAACCTCAAGTAGCCAGTGAGGAACCAATTGTTTATACCATACCTACTTTTGATAAATTGAGTGGTTTTACCGTTGGCTGGTCTTTTAACCAACCAATCAATTCTGGTGAAAAATATAAACTAGGAGAATATGCGCCAGTTATAGGTTTATCTATTACGTCGCCTATTACAATAAGTGCGGGCCCGTTAACGATAGGTTTTGGATTAGGATTTGAATCCGGGAATGATCGTGCCGGGTTTTATGGGACGACAAATATTAAATTGTTTGGTAAATTTTCATTAATGGCAGGACTTGGATCCATTAATGGAAGCGGTCTTCATTTGGGTGCAGGATTTGATATCTTTGTTCCTAATATTCCTTTTATAGTAAGACCATTCATCCGAGCGAACGGTCTCTTTGGTAAATCTAATATAAATGCACCAGAAAGTATTTATTTTAATACATCCCCATTCTTGGGCTGGGTACAAGCTGGTATTATTTTTGGTTACAGATTGTAGAAATATTTGAAGCAGCTGAACATAGCTAGACCAAGAAGATGATTCTATTAAATTAGGTCTTATTACTACATTATAAAGTGGAAAGTTGCCCCAATATTGGTGGTGGAGAGATTCGCAGACGTCTATTTATGGGGTATTTGGGCTTGATCCTCACGACTGCTGTTATCGTATTTACAATTATTTTTAACCCTGGGCAATTACGTGCTCTAGTATTTTTCCCAGCACTACTTATGTGCATAACCTTTTTTGAAACTTGGGATAAGACCTGTATAATTAACGCTTATTTTGGTATTAAAAACCTGGGTCAAAAGAACCAGCGAGAAAGGGATCTTAATTCATTAATAATTCAGCGGACCCAATCAGTAAAAATAATAATAAAAAGTATTATTACTGCTGGTGTTATTACGGTGATTATTTACTTCGTTTAAATAATGAAATTTCTAGTCAAAATTTTTATCATTTTATGTATAGGCTTCCTGATTTATTTCTATTTAGTAATCTGGTCTACCCATTTATAAGTCAATTAGAGTAGCGGAGGAGGGACTCGAACCCCCGACACGTGGATTATGATTCCACTGCTCTAACCAACTGAGCTACTCCGCCATATTATTATTTGATTCAGAATTAGGCCCGCAAAATTACCGGCAACTCTCGGTAAATCCAAATGCTTCACTAAACTTGGATACGAAGATAATTTTAGGGTAATTTCTGCCCGCTAGTCCGGTATATTCCTATGAGATTATCTTTCACACTGTTTTACTTACTAGTCTACGGTCTACTTGGCCAAAATATAACCTTTTTACCAACCTCTTTTGATATGGATGTGCATCAATTCCGAGAGGCTAATGGAAATACGGAAGCAGTTGTAAACCTTACGGTTCCAAAAACATTATTTAACTGGATAGACAATGGGGAAAATTATGAATTTGAAGGTGTGGTAGATGTACGTGTTTTTATTAATGGTAACATTGCAGCACAGGATGTATTTCATGTTCGAGAATCGGTAGTTGATCGGCCAGGTCCGACAGAAAGACAGGTAAGGATGGTGCAGCAGTCGAGGTTTGTATTAACGAAAGGTAGCGCTGTCTTCAGTGCTTCAATTACCGACTTAGCATCGAATGAAGTGCACAAGGTAACAAAGAATGTGATTATCCGGACTATCGATGACAGCTATTTGACAACCAGCGATTTATTATTCTGTACATTCCTTAAAAGTGAGCGGCTAATGGATGAAAACAGTATCAATCGCAATGGTTATATGATAACACCAAATCCCAGTAGTGTTTTTAGACTAGAAAAACCAATGTTGTATGCTTACAGCGAAGTTTATGGTTTACAGGATGATGGTGGTACGTATACTGTAAATTATATTTTATTTAATCGTAGTGGTAAGGAAGTATTTCGACGTGGGCCATTTGTAAGAAATAAACCTGGCGAATCAAGTGTTGAGACTATGGGATTCAACGTGATGGGATTGTTAGCTGGTAGATATAGGCTACGTCTTGAAGTTATTGATAATCAATCAGATCAAAATACGTTTATGGATCAGGAATTTATTATAGTAAAGGAACTGTCTAATAACTTTAACAATAATTTTACCATGATACTTGACGCAATGGAAAACGATGAATTACAAGATTTTATAGATATTGTTGGATATTTCATGAGCGAATCGGAATTTCAAACACTTATGAAGGAAAATAGGGGTGATCGGATTATGAAATTAGTCGATTATTTTGAAAAGCCTGATTCTGATAGAAAAACAAAAGAAAATGAATTTTATAATCAAATTTACACGCGCCTCGCTCTCGCCGAAAAACAATTCTCAAATCGAAACCTTTCTGGTAGAAAAACTGACCGTGGTCGCGTGTTAATTCGTTTTGGTCGTCCAACAAATATAGAAACCTATCCAGCTAACAAAAATAGATATAGTTATGAAATATGGCATTATGATGATTCAGATGATGGATTTATTTTTGTTTTCATCAATAATGATGCCGTAAGTATGTATGAACAGATTCACTCGAATCATCCAGATGAATTTCAAAACTATGGCTGGAAGGATATGGTAGTCCGCGAATCAACGAATTTAATTAATTTCTAAAATTAAAAGTCAAATAGGAGAATAAAATATGTATAAATCTGTTGATGATTTTATGAAAAATGTCAAATCACGTACTTCAGGTGAAGATGAATTTCATCAGGCAGTTCACGAGGTGTTTTCATCTATTTGGGAATTTTTACAGGACCGTCCAGAATACATGCATGCAGGAATTCCAGATCGCATTGTAGAACCGGAGCGGGTAATTATGTTTCGTGTGCCCTGGCGTGACGATCGAGGTATGACTCAAGTGAATCGTGGCTATCGTGTAGAATTTAACTCTGCCATTGGGCCATACAAAGGCGGGCTACGGTTTCACGCTTCCGTAAATCTAAGCATATTAAAATTCCTGGGTTTTGAACAGGTATTCAAAAATAGTTTAACCACTCTACCAATGGGTGGTGGTAAAGGAGGGTCTGATTTTGATCCTAAGGGAAAATCAGATAATGAAGTAATGAGTTTTACGCAATCGTTCATGTCAGAACTTTTTCGTCATATCGGTCCTAATACGGACGTACCAGCAGGTGACATTGGAGTTGGCGGTCGAGAGATAGGGTATTTATTTGGACAATATAAACGTCTGCGCAACGAATTCAGCGGTGTATTAACAGGAAAAGGATTGAACTGGGGTGGAAGTCTTATACGACCAGAGGCCACTGGTTATGGTGCCGTATATTTTGCTGAAGAAATGCTAAAACTTAAAGATGATTCATTCTCTGGGAAAACAGTAACTATATCCGGCTCAGGAAACGTGGCTCAATACGCTACTGAAAAAGTTATTCAACTTGGTGGTAAAGTTGTGTCTATATCTGACTCGAATGGTACAATACATGACTCTGATGGTATCGACGCAGAAAAATTAGCTTGGGTAATGGACCTAAAAAATATAAAAAGAGGCAGGATAAAAGATTACGCTGAAAAATTTGGTTGTGAGTATCTTGAGGGTAAGCGACCTTGGTCAATTCCTTGTGATATTGCCATACCTTGTGCAACACAAAATGAGATTAGCGAAAAAGATGCAAAAACTCTTGTTAAGAATGGCTGCAAATGTGTTTCAGAAGGAGCCAATATGCCTTCCAATCCAGGAGCTATTGATGTATTTGTTGCAAATAAAATACTATTTGGTCCAGGAAAAGCGGCGAATGCGGGAGGTGTAGCGGTATCTGGATTAGAAATGAGCCAAAACAATATACGCTTGTCTTGGACAAGAGAAGAAGTGGACCAGCGTTTACATCAAATAATGAAAGATATTCATAAACAGTGTAATACGTATGGCAAAGAAGGTGATTATGTAAATTATATAAAAGGTGCCAATATAGGTGGCTTTATCAAAGTTGCAGATGCAATGATCGATCAGGGTGTTGTTTGATTATATACCACTAGTTTCCTGTTCATTCATTGGTTCTAGTTCAGGGACTTTTGGTTTAAGTATGACACCGTTACCTGTTGTCCCGTCAATTTTAATACGTAAGGGATGTTCCAAAACATAACAGGTAGTATAAGTTTTATCATATATAATTGTTTGTTTAGTTAACCAGCTAATATCAAATACATCTGTTTTTGAATTATGATCTACAGTGAAATAACCCAAACGCATACTGGTGACATTTTGAAAGAAATGACTGCCAAAAGAGGGATCAACTGGAAAATTTTTTTTCCCTAACTCGACTATAGCGCTAGCACCATTTATCTGTTCCCAATTTACCGGAATTCCCAGCCATGAATCTGCTGTGCCCCAGCGGCCAGGACCTACGAGTATATAAGAATGCTTTTTTATTAGTTCTTGATTGATTGTATGTATTTCTTTTGCTATATCTTTTGTTATTGCTGGTTTAAATCGCTTAGGGTCTACGAAAACAATATGACGTACATTATCAATTAGGCCATCACCCAATGTGACTTTACTGCTGCAGAAAATATCATTATTCGATTCTTCTTCTATATTTATAATTTCTCGTGATCCTCCCATAACCATAGGTTTTATTTGCAGCAATGCAAATTCAGGTTTCCTATTGGGATCATCGAATATGTTTACGGCGAATTCGATTTCAACTTCACACCCTAATGCTTCTTTTCCCATAATTATAAGATCCTTTAAAATATCGATAAGTGGGAATTTGCCCCATTTTAATATTGGTGCAAATGTTGTAATCCTTGTTCCATCATAGGATAATGAATCTCTTATTACATTGTCTTCTTTTGAAATGATACTGCCAGACCACTTTAGTGAACCATCCGTTTCAGCGATTTCCAGGTTATAAGATGATAAATTTTTCTCTTCCCCATTAAACAGTGGATGATTTTTTGGACTAAGATCCATTGCATAAAAGGAATTTTGTGAGCTTTCCAATGCTGCCTTAATGGAGTAATACTGTGGTAATATTCCAGGGTATTTTGGTGAAAATCGCAGGGATTTTTCACCATTGGCAATGGTCCTTCCCAATCCTAGCGCTAAATGAACCACACCCTCATTTCGTTTCATGTATGATACGGGATAATAATTAAAGCTTTGTGCGGTTCCACTAATAGGAGGATAGTATCTACCATTATAATTTTGTCCGACCATTTGCATTATTATCACTGCCATTTTTTCTTCTTCTATATGATGTACAGAACCACTTATAAGCGATTTGGGGTCCTGAAAAAACGTGGAAGCATAAACGAGCTTGATAGCAACGATAATATCTTCCAATCGTTCCTTCAATTTCTTACGATTATTTGGCAGCATATAGGTGGCATACATTCCTGAAAGTGGTTGGTACTGGCTATCTTCGAGTAGGCTCGATGATCGTACCGCCAGTGGATACTTTACAGATTTAACAAAAACTTTAAGTGAGTTTTTTAATTCCTCATTGATATTTGAATTAAGAAATAATTTTGATATTTGTTTGTTTGTTTTTTTCGACAATGCATCCGACCATAGATTGTTTTGCTTCATGAATTCGTCAAAGGAATCTGTGCCAATAACGACAGCATGGGGAATATTAATTTCTATTCCATCATAACGGTCACGAAAGTCAGATAAACGAATCATTTTCTGAGCAAAAGCTAGTCCACGGGCTTTCCCACCTAACGATCCGCCTGATATCTGGGTAAAACGCTTCGTATGATCAAATGTATCCCGTTGAATTTCTACAACCTGTCTTGCTTTCCGGTCTTTAATTGTATTTTTGATCAAATCAACTAAATATGCCCTATGAGTAGTTGAGTTCTTAAAATCTGCATGATTCAGTGGCCGTACCTGAGATGCAAGTCCCAAATATCCGTGTGCGGCTAACCAATTAGAAAAGTGATTACTTTTAGCGTGGTAGAGTAGCGATCCTTCCGGTACAGTTTGAATTGCTTTAATAAGTTCAGGCAGATTAGAGACTGTGATCAGCTCTTTTCCTTTTGGTGTGCGGAATATGAGATCCCCAAAACCGAAATTTCTGACTACGAATTCACTGAGTTCCATTAATAAAGTTGGGGAATCCTTATAAAGGAAATGAGCTTGAACATCTTTAGCTAGTTCAGCATTTTTTCTATGTTTTGATTGCAGCATAATTGGTATGCTAGGATCGATTGACCTGGCCCATCGTGCAAATTTTACACCAGCGTTTTTATCTAGTTTGTTGTTTTTTGAGAAACGGATATCAGAGATTATGCCTAGTGTACTCAGCCTAAAGCGCTTAAAATAGCGCTCAGCTTCCTCATATG
>Ga0315329_10000649_pt1 | contig 13591 bp, 22 predicted proteins | sample M150032315metaG_FD_203459 | JGI IMG/M metagenome (GOLD analysis project Ga0315329, IMG submission 203459) | Ammonia-oxidizing marine archaeal communities from Monterey Bay, California, United States - M1 500m 32315 | ecosystem: Environmental > Aquatic > Marine > Coastal | place: USA: California...
TTTGCAGCTCCAGCTTGGAGTACTAACTAAAATATAAGAGGGCTAGTGTTTAATTAGTGGGGTTATTGTTCATTTTCCCACCTCCTTTCTACTAGCCCTCGCAACATCGAAGAGGAACATTGATGGGCAAACTAATAAATTTTAAAAAAGAAAAAAATAAACGGATTAAGAAAAAAGCCGAAAGTGAAGTTAAAGATTTTCTATCCAATGTTGGAGTAACTCTCGAAAATATAGATTTTGCAGCAGATTCAAAATTAATAGACTCAATTCCAAAAAATGGATCGGCTGATTTAGATATTGAATTCACATTAGATGTAGAGGTGGACGAATGATACTTCGTCCTCGACAAGAAGAATCAGTTTCAAAATGCATTAACGCATTGAATTCAAAAGGGAATACCCTTTTAGTAGCAGCTACTGGTTATGGTAAAACAGTAGTCACATCAGATATTATTGGCAAATTAAATGCTGAAAGAACATTAGTAATTCAACATAGAGATGAATTAACAAATCAAAATCTTTGTACATTTTCAAAAATAAATCCAGAAGTTGAAACAAGTATAGTTAATGGAGATAATAAAGATTATTCTGGACAAACAATTTTCTCAATGGCCCAAACATTAAGTCGTATAAAAAATTTACAAGAACTCCCACCAATAGATTTGTGTGTTATTGACGAAGCACACCATGCAGTTTCAGATAGTTATTTAAGAATTATAAATTACGCAAAAGAAAACAACCCAAATTTAAAAGTATTTGGTGTAACCGCTACGCCTAATAGAGGTGATGGAAAAAATTTAAGTAAGGTTTGGGACAACTGTGCTGACCAGGTTCATATTGGTGAGTTAATTATGTCTGGTCTTTTGGTCCCACCAACAACATATCAAATTGATCTTGGAATTAATGATCGTTTAAAAGAAGTGAAACAAACTTTAAATGATTTTAACATGACGGATGTTGAAGAAATTATGAACAAACAAATTCATAATAAATCAGTTGTAAATCATTGGAAGAAAAAAGCTGGTGATCGTAAAACGATTATATTTTGTTCTACAGTTAAACATGGTGAAAGTGTATTGTCGGCTTTCTTAGATGAAAACATAACGGCTGCATTAATAACTGGAGATACATCTGAGGAAGATAGGAAAGAAGTTTATAGTAATTATGATTATGGGAATATCCAAGTCTTAATTAGTATAATGGTTTTGACTGAGGGGTTCGACAGTCAGCCGACAAGTTGTGTAGTTTTACTTAGACCTTCATCTTATAAATCAACAATGATTCAAATGATTGGTAGAGGGTTAAGAGTTGTAGATCAAGAGAAATTTCCAGGAGTGGATAAAAGAGATTGTATCGTGTTAGATTTCGGCATTAGTTCCTCCTTACATGGTACATTGGAGCAAGAGGTTAATCTACTTGCCGAAAAAGATACTCGTCAAAAATCTTCAAACCCGTTTAAGATTTGTCCCGAGTGTTCGGTGGATGTCCCTCTTGCTTCGTTAAATTGTCCTTTTTGTGGATATGATTTTGATTCTAAAAGAATTCAATATATGAACAAAGAAATTGTAGTCGATTTTGAAATGAAAGAAATTGATCTATTAAAAAAATCTCCTTTCCTTTGGGTAGATTTATTTAATCAACAAGACACTTTTATGGCTGCTGGGTTTAATTGTTTCTCAATGATGTTGCGTGTGAGTGAACAAGATTGGGTGGCAATTGGACAAAAAGAGGGAAGACAAGCAAAAAAATTATATATCGGTGAAAGACTCCACGCATTAGCAGTAGCTAATGATTTTATGTGTCGTTATGAAATGAGTGATGCATCAAGAAAAACTAAAAGATGGTTAAAAGAAAGACCGACATTAAAACAACACGAGGTATTAGATAATAAATATAAATTTGATTTTTCAATAACAAAATACAAAGCAACGGCTCTTATTAAATGGAAATTTCATGGCTCTTTGATAAAAGACATTGCTATCTTAGAGAGAAGAAAAGTTGCTTAATGGCAAAAAGAGGAAGAAAAGTACCATGGAGAATAAAAAAAAGAGTATTAGAGAAAAAAGTAAAAATGTTAGACCATAGATTTAAAGAAGCAGTAATCACATTCCAAGGAGTAATACACTCTTTGTTGAAAAGAACTACTGACGAGGAAATTAAACCCTTGTTGAATGCTGCATTAACAGATCACCCTTATCGAACTGATATTCTCGTTAGAAAAATAATTAAAGATAGAAAGATAACTGGTGAATGTTTAATTTGTGCAATTAATTGTTATGGAACAGAAGCAATGCCTAGAAAAGTTTCATTCCCTTGTGGTTTATATCAATGTCCGTTTGAAAAAGAGAGAATAAAAAAGAAAGTATCAATCGAAGAAGCATTAGAAACATTAACACAAGCAAAAAAGGATTATCTCTATGAATAAAATATATCAAAGAATACAACACATATTAGATTTTGGTATCGACATTGTATTGGGGGCGAGACAAGAACAAAATGGTGATGTCAAACGCAACCATGAAAATATTGCAAGGATGTGGAATGCTTTTCTATATCATAAACTTAAAGACGGACAAAAAATAACTGGATCAGACGCAGCTTCTTTAATGGGTTTATTAAAAGTAGCAAGAACACTATCCGGGGGGTTCAATCTCGATGATTATATAGATGGTGCGACATATCATGCAATATCTGGGGCTTTAAAAGAAGATGAAGTCGAAATTAAATTTAACGAACAAGGAAACTTAGAATCTAAATGAAAGGAAAAAATGTTATGGTAGAAACAAAATATGAATATAAGGAAGATGGAGCATTGTATAATATTAAGACTTTAATGACTGATATTAAACAAAAAAACATCCAAATAGACGAGTATCTAAAAAAAATATCTGAACTAAAGGGTGAAAATTTAAAAATGAAAAATGATCTTCAATTGTTTGAAAGACAAGTTGTTGAAGAACAAAAAGCAAGATACCAATCTTATGATCGAGTTGGTCATTTAATAAAAAACCAATCTGTTTTCATTAGACCATGTTTGAATTGGATCAGGAGGTATAAGTTTTGGTAAACTTTAGAACAAATTTTGCTGCAACTCCTGGCGAACTTTTTAATAAAAGAGTTGGCAATACTATTGACGCTGCATTAGAGAGGCAAAACAAAGAAACAAAGTCTAGGAAGTATCTTGGCCCATCATCAATTGGTCGTGAATGTATGCGCCAAGTCCAATATGGATATATGGGGCAACCTAAAGATTATGATTTTAAAGGTAGGACTTTAAGAATTTTTGATTTTGGGCATAAGTCAGAAGAGTTGATGTCTGACTGGATGAAAAAAGGTGGGATTATTTTAGAAGATTACAATCCTAAAACTGGAAAGCAATGGGAATTTGAAATCCAAGTTGGGAAAGAGGGGAAAGTTGCTGGTCATTGTGATGGAATTATTAAAGGCTTAAAAGACTGGGTCCCAGAAAAAGAAGTTATTGAAAAATATATGCATGGCTTTCCTTGTTTGTGGGAAGCAAAGTCTATGAACAATAGTAAATGGAATACTTATAGAAAGAACGGAGTGCGTGAAAGTCATTTTGAATATTATGTTCAAGTGCAACTTTATATGGCGTTTATGAAATTAACTGACAACCTTTGTTGGTTCACCGCAGTAAATAAAGACACAGCAGAACTACATCACGAATTTATTGGTTATGATTCTGAAATTGCTCAACAGTATTCTGATCGAGCCTATGAAATTATTATGGCAACCGAAAGAGATGAGTTATTACCGAGAGCCTTTGATGATCCATCTTATTTTAAATGTAAATGGTGTGATTACCGGGATACTTGTTGGGGGAAAAAGTGAGAGTTAGAGAAAAAGAATTATATGTAGGTATCTCAGAAATCAGAGATTTTATGGCAGCTCTTGGAATACAAAGAGGGTTTGAGCAAGACACAATTAGAAGAAAAATAAGCAAAGGAAAATTTAAAGTGCCTTTTGTTTGTGTTGGTCTAACAAAATATTTTTTAAAAAAAGATTTAATTAAATGGCTGGAGGGACAATCTAAATGAATAAAAAAATAGAAAGCATAATAGTTAACGTATTAATTGGTCTGTTTTGTTTTATAGCTATATTTGTATTGGGGTTAATAATATGAATAAAAAGTATAAACCATTACCAGATAATTTAAAAATAGCGTGTTCAAAAATTCATGGGCACGGCATATTTGCTACTGAAAATATTTCACAAGGAGATGTAATAGGTCGTAGTCATGTTGAGGGTATTGATGAACTTATCAGAACACCTTTAGGTGGCTATGTTAATCATTCAGATGAACCTAATTGTATTAGAGAAAGAGTAGGTAGTGAACATTTTTTAGTCGCAAAAAGATTAATCAAAGATGGAGAAGAATTAACAATTAAATATAAATGGTATCAAGTATAAATGAGTGAACTTTTAATAAGATGGAGATTTTATAAATTTCTTTGCAAATTTTTAACAACAAAACAAAAGGAGAAAAAATGACAAACGCCCAAAAAAAATATGGATATCTATATTCTGAGTTTGCAGAAGCCAGAAAACTTGAAGATGAATTAAAACCATACAATGTAGAAGATGAGAAAAAATTGTGGAAAGCATGGATGGATGGAGGTAAAGTAAATATTTTCACCTATGATGATAGACAATTTCAACGAACAGCAAGGAATTTTAAATCAAAAAATGGTAGAGGTAAAAATCAAAAATCCGATTGGACTTCTTATTACCAGGAAGTTTTTGAAGATGGAACTTTTGGTGACAAAATTATTGAACAAATTTCACCATATGATTATTACCATTCTTTTTTAGATGGGGATAAAGATGATTAAAAATTGTATACATTGCGGAGGTGAATTTCACATTACAAAGCACCAAAGAACAAAACAGTATTGTAGTGATTTATGTAAGCCAACATTTAAACCTAATTACGGAAAAGCAATCGGAAGACCGAAGAAAAAAAGTATGGTTTGCCCAGGTGCTAGTCTATGAAAACCTTTTGGAAGAAAAAAGAAAAAAATAAAATGTTCCTCTTCGATAAGGATAACATAAAAGATCCTGATCCAACAGACTTAACAGTTGATAATGCTTATAAGACTAGATGGGTTTGGTATCACACTTTCATGGCTTTAGAACTTTTAATTATAATCATTTTACTTATAGGGATATTAATTAAAATATGATCGATCAAGATACAGAAAAATTTCGTAGACATGGTATCACACAAAAATGTATACATGAAACAGGCAGATATTATGTCAATACACAATATCAAAAAGATTTTTCTTTGTGGTCAGTAAGAATTTTTCATAAGTATCAAGAGGATATTAATAATAAAGGATCTTATATGGCGGTGTTCTCAGCGTATCTAACTGAAATGATACAAAAATATCCAGGGGATGCAAAAAGAGGATTAAAAGAATGTTCCGAAAGAGAACTTAGAAGAAGTGACGGAAAACCAATGACTATTGTTGGTGTAGTCGCTGATCATTTATTGGAAGATTATTACATGGAGAAACCTTTATGATAAAAAAAATAGACAACCCAATACCAGACGAGGCGAAAATAAAAATTATGATTAATTCTGGAGATGGTGTGAAAAGAATGTTTGAAGCAATGCAAAAAGATGTGCAACCAATAATCGAAGAATATTCCTCTAAAGCAATAAGTCGAGAAGAAGAGTTTTTACTTAAAATAGATATTTTAGGACACCTACATTGTGCACTAGTTGAACAAATAAGAGATGTGTTTAAAGAATTTCAATTACCTAAAGAGGCATTTGATGAGTTTATAAAAAATAACCTAAGATTAGCTTTGATGCCAAAAATACCACCAAAAGGGCGAAATTGACAAAAAAAGAGGCTCAAATATGCACGAGGATGCAAACTTTTGATGGTAGTGATACCACGGCATATGGAGAAAATGTATAAATGATGGAAAATTTTAGAACAGATTTTAGTGTAGGCACAAAGATTGATAAGGACGCAATCGCAGTATATCTGAAAACTGTTTTTGGTTATTGTGATGGTTTTATCCCAGTCCGTATGTTTATGGAAAAAGGGGCAACCGGGAATCAATATCAACAACTACATTGGATACCGACAACAAACCTTGAAGGAATGATGCAACAATTAAGACCATTAGTTGAACGAGGAAGAAATTTTAAGATGGGAGTTTATGTAATCCCAGGTACAACTACTGAACGCAATCAAGGTAAAGCAGCAGACATTATTAATTATCCTTGTTTTATTGTAGACATTGATAGTGGAGATATTGAATCAACTAAAAATTATATTATCGCACAGTTAGGGCAACCAACTCTTGAAATATATAGTGGTGGTAAAACGGAAGATAATTCTTATAAACGACATTTGTATTGGAAGTTAACAGAAGCTGCGGAGGGTACTGATATTAAAAGATTAACATCAGCACAAAAATTAGCTGCGCAAAAGATAGGATCTGATCCAAGTTTTGGCTCACCTCACCAACCTATTCGTTTACCAGGAAGTGTTCATCAAAAAAATAATAAAGCATCACAAGTTAGGATCGCTAGTTTTTCTAAGATGGAATATGACATTGAAGAAATTATCGAAAGTGTCGAAAGCATGGAAATAATGCCTGGAATAGATATCAGTCCAGAAAAATTAACAGATAAAAAAACACCAATGGAGGAAATGTATAAGGAACAAGTTTACGAGGGGGCAGAAGCAGGCGAAACAAGATTTGAAGCAATGGGAAGAGCAATCGGCTGGAGTTTAACTAGGCATTTTGAGGGGCATTGGACACTCGAAGAGACGTGGAATGATGTTGTTGGGTATAACCAAACAAAAGTCAACCCCCCTTGGGAATTAGAAAGAGTTAAAAAAGATTTTGATCGTATATATAAAATTCATTACGATAAATATGGAGCACCCAAACTAAAACCAAAAGAATATCCTTTAGAGGGTGATGATTGGTCTGAAATTGTTGATGATGACACACCCCTACCACCAGAAATAATTGATGGCTTGTTAAGAGAGGGGGAGTTTATGGTAATCGCTGGACCACCTAAATCTCAAAAGTCTTTGTTAATGCAAGAAATGACTTATTGTATTGCTACTGGGAATAGATTGCTTAATAGATTTGATGTCCCAATACCCCAACAAGTTGTTGTTATCCAAGCAGAAATGTCAAAAGCACAACTATCAGCAAGACTTAAAGCAGTCAAAATAAATCCTGCTGAGAAAGCCTTGCTTAAAAGAAACGCAAAGTTTACTTATAGGTTTACAAAAGTTTTAAATGAAGATGGAAGCAAAGATGTTGCGGATTGGATTGATAGAGTGTGTGGCCAGGACAAACCTCAAGTTATTATTTTTGATCCTTTGTCTAATATCTTTGATGGTGATGATGAAAACTCAAATGTTGAATTAATGAAATTTATTAGGGATCGTATTTGGGTATTAAGAGATCAGATAAATCCTCAAGCTGCGGTGATACTAGTCCACCATTCAAACAAAGTTAATAGAAACCAAATGATGGAAAATCCTTTTTTAGCAATTCGAGGAGCATCAGCAATTCAAGGGGCTTATGATGTTGGCTTGTTTATTACTAAAACAAGCGAGGATACATTAGATCGTAGACTATTCTTCCAAACAAGAGCAGTTCAAGAACCTAAACCTATGACTGTTCATTACCAAGACGGACACATGGTAGATAGAGGTGATGCATTTGATCGTAATAGTGGAGTTAACATCACCGATAAAATGTCCCTAGATCGCTTTAATCAGGTCAATAAGTGCCTAGGTTTACTCTTTAGGGAGGCAGCTAAAGGGAAGTACTATAATAAGAACCAATTCTGTTTAAAATTCGCTGACAAGTACCGATTAGGGAGTGTTGCAACCATTAGAAATAATCTCAATACTTTGCTTACTCAAGGTTGGATTATGCTTTTCAATGGAGAACAAGTGGGAGCTAAAATTATTAAAGGAGGCAAGTTTTTAGTGGTCAAAGACATGCCAGTTTGGGACCCAGAAGATAAGAACATCAAACCAAATATGACAATTAGACCAACTCATTTTGTGGACGCTGGGACGGGTGATGTCAAGGAAGTTGGTCCAGAAGAATTAGATCCAAAAGGTGAAGTTAAGTGGATGGTGAGTGATTACGACTTTGAATAGCCATTCAGGAAATAGGCTTCAAGATAGTATTACTATCTTAAAAGTTGGCAAATTTAAGATGGTAATTACTATCTTAAATGGTCTTAACTTGTTGAAATTATTAAGGAAATCGGAGTGTTAAGATAGTAAATAAAAGTTTACCCATTACTATCTTTAACTCTTTGAAATATATAACGAATTTAAGATAGTAAGATAGTACTCTTATATAATAAGAGAGGGTGTAAAAATAAATTTTTACCCCTCTCAATAAGTAAAACGAAAAAAAGGAAGCATGGCGAAGAAGAAAAAAAAACATTCTAAACCACTCCCACCTAGAGATGTTGGAACACCAGAAGTTCAAATGAAGAGAGCATTACTTGTCGGTCCTGGCGATCCTACTTTTGCTACATCAGTTCTTGGGGTTTTATTTGCTCGTAACTTTATTAATTCCTACCAACTCAAAGCAGGACAACAATACTCTAATTTGAGAAGGAAGATTTTTGGTAGTCCTTTTGCTAAGACAAGTTCCTTACTTCCCGGTTCACAAGGTATCGGTGAAATAGATGAAGATACAGAAATACGCATAAGAGGTAGGTACGAATTAGCAGCTTCTTGCTTGTTTGATTGTGGCAGTACAATACGGATTACTGTTGATAAAATCTGTATATATGAAGTTATGCCGTTCTCACTACTTCATAGTCCTTCGCAGAATAAGAACCTCTTAAAAGATATTAAGATTGGTCTTAATGCTATTTGTAAGGCTTTGGGTATTTAAAAAATTAAGAAATATATTAATAATAAAACACCTTGTAAGATTATCTCTAGTTCCATTAGTCCTCCTAAATTATATTATTAGAAGATAAGAATATATAAGCATAAAAAGCAACACATACTCCTATAATCAATAAATAGTATTTCATTTCACTCATTTATGTGTAATTCCTAACTCCTTTTCTATCATTTCTATTTTATGGCGTTGTACTTCTTTAAAAATTGGGGTTAGCATTATTTGGTTTTCCTCTAAAAATTGATCCATACATAATCTTGAATGAAACAATCGGTTTTGTGGCTCTACGTTTTTATTTGCTGTATACTTCTGGCTGATTGTACCATCTTCCTTTGTGTATTCTCGCCAAAAACCCTCTTGATAAAATGGATACCCATTATAATTTTTTTCGCTTGTGTAATAAGTTTTATCACATTGTAAACACGTCATTTTCATTTTTTACCTCCTTTTTTTTGTTGAGTAAAGCTAAGAGGGGTAATTGATATACCCCTCTCGGTTTTATTTAATTTATTGTAGCGGAATTGTTATCAACTACGATTGCAATATTTTTTTCACCTTTAGTAGGTAAATCTATATTATTTATCGCTTGAGATAATCTCGTTGCAGTTTCCTCGCTGACAATTTGTAATGCAGTTCCAATTTCAGTAGTGTCATCAAAGGAAATACATTCTTTTACATTTGACCAATGTTTTTCAACTTCTTCTAAAGTTTTAGCTTGGTCTATTACAGATTTCATATCAGTAATAAGTTGATATTTTATTTTCCATAAAGCTATATGGGATTGTTTCAAAGCGGTTTGTGCTTTGGCCCATAAATGTAATTTGTCCCAATTATCTTGTCTAATCATCATTTGTCTTGAATGACAACCACCAGAAACGACAACTTTGTTATATTTACCAAAATCGCTTTCAGCAACCCCAGACATATTATCACATAGAGCATAGTCCTCGTAAGTGTTATTTTCCCTAGCCACCTCTTGTTTTTTATCTGCAATATTATTTATTGCATTATAATATGGAGGAGCAGTTCTTCTACAAGTTTCTTCCCACTCAACTTTTACTGTTGGCTCACACCCTTTTTTTAAAAGTTCATAATGATATAGAGCATTAAATTCACTATCAGACATATTCCAAGTAAACTCTTGCCCACCATCATCATTGAAAGACGGCTTAAAGACAAAACATCTATCAGTAGTTGTGAAAGATCTGTAATAACTTCCAGTTTCATACTTCTTCAAGATATTCATTTCAGCCATTGGGAAATTATCTTCGATTTGTGGAGTTATCACTTCGTCCCAAACATCAGATCTTTTTTCTCGGAAAATAGCTTGAGCCTCTTCCAAATCTTCGTCTGCTTCTAAGTGCATATTGTTCCAAACAATATCAGACCACTTTTTATTAAGAGCTTCCCTTTTTTGTTTGTTTAGTTTTATTATTTTATTCATTTATATTACCTCCTTGTTAGTTTGTTTGTTTTTGTTTCGCAATTTCGACAAGAGCTGCGTTCTCTTATTTAGTAGGGGTACTACGATATACCTCCAACTCAATTCGTTAATCCTCGTTAATCCTAGAGAGTTTTTTTTCATTATTTCACCACCAAGTTTCATCAAGATCTGCGTTCCACTTTTTATTAAGAATTTCCCTTTCTTTTTTAATAATTTCTTTTTCATCACTAGAAAAAAATATTGGTTCCATGCCTTGATCTATTCTTTTTAATCTTTGTTCTAAAGATTGAAATAAGCTATCTCTATCTAACCATACGTCATTAGTTAAATATTGTATATCACCCTTACTTATAATTGCTCCATAGAAAAGGAAGTCGTTAGGTTCGTGCATACCATCTAATAATCCCTTATTGTCAAACGGAAAGCTATTGGATTGTGCTTTGTCGTTTATCTCGGTAATCATATTATCTTGGGTTTCCTTGCCTACCTCGTTAAATTTTAATTCCGTTATTGTTATTGTGTAATTAGTTTCCATTATTATCCTCCTTGTTATGATTTGTAAAATGATCAGTTATTATTATTGCTAAAATCCAAACGGCATAACCTAAAGCGAGTGAGAGTATAGGAAAAACAATTATTTGTGCGATTGATATTTCAGTCATTTTTTAATTCCTCTAGTTGTTTTTTAATTAAATCTATTTGTTGAGTTAGACTTTCAATTTTTCTGTTTTTTCTTTCCTCTATCATAAGAAGTTTTTGATTTATACTTTGCTCTACTTGTTCAAAATATTTTCCCTCTTTAGGTGAAACATATAAAACAAAATGATCTGCAAAATTCTTTGAAACGGAGTGCGCCCAAGTTCCGCTATCTCTTCTTCCTTGAGTGTTATGCTTAAAATAATCTCGGTTTAAATGTTTTCTAAACATTTTAAGAAATGCTTGTCCCTCTTCATTGTTTGGGATTGCTTGGAGTAAATATTTTCCCTCGCCGTGTCCTTTAAGTTTTAATCGTGCTATTCTTTGTTCTAATACAGTTAAAGCGGTTCTTATTTCTTTGTTCATTTAGTCCTCCTTTGTTATTGGTTTTAAAATATGTTCGATTGTTTTGACGTTCCAACCATTCCCTAATTGTTTCAGCCTTTGAGTTTTTGAAACATAGTTTGTATAATAATCTGGTACAGTTTGTAATCTCTCACACTCTAAAACTGATAACCTCCTCCAAATAAATTTATTATCAGTTTCAATTTGAATATCATTTTCTCGGTTATCTCTAGTTGTTAAAGTGTTTGCTTTCTCATTGTCTTTTAAAACAGTTTCCTTTGCTCTAAATGGGTTAGTGTCTTTCCCTTTTTTAATGTTTTCTTTTCTTATTCGTTTTCCCTCTTCCGTTCTTCTCTCTCTTGTTGATCTAACATCTAAAATTTTCACTTCCCTATTTCCTCCGCTACAAGTATTTAATGTTGGTGATTTTCCCTCGTCAGAATAAATTCTTTTTAAAATGTCGTGTCCTTTTATGTCATCTGCTTTCCCTACTTGTTGAGGGGTGTTTATTTTTACTCCATTCATACCAAAAGTATTCCAACCTTTATAATCTCTTGCTAATAAGGTATTTGCTTTTTGTATGTCTGATTTTAAAAGTTTTGTTCCTACCTTGCCGACTATATCAACTTGATCACCACTTTCTAAAATGTCTTTTAAAACTATTCCTTGATCTTCTGGTAATGGGTTTAATGATATATTAGTCCAATAATATCTTTGACGAGATTGTGCCGAAAAAATAGAAGAATTAATTAATATAGGCTCAACTCCAACATAACTTGAGATAATATCTCGCCATTCTTTTTTCATTTTAACATTTTCTAAAAGAAAATATTTTGGCTTTACTTGTTTAAGTATTTTTACAAAGTCAAAAAATAATTTACTTTGCGGATGATCAAAGTTTAATTTGTCTTTACTTGCTTGGCTAAATCCTTGACAAGGTGAACCACACAAAATTAAATCTATACTTGGCTGATCGTTTTCTTTATACCAATCATCAAAGTTTTTAATATCACCTAAATAGTCTATATCGTTCCAGTTTGCTTGACTTACTTTGATTGCGTATTTATCTATTTCAAAAGAATAATATTTATCAATTTTTACTTGTAAATTATCTAATGCAATTCTACCGCAAGAGATACCATCAAAAAGAGAAAGAACTTTCATTTTTAAATGTCCTCCTCTTCTATATTACAAACAAATTCCGGCACTTCCCTCACGGCTTTATATGCTTGAGAGTGTAAACGGCTTTTAATTTCTAGGGCGTGGTCTGCGTCTTTCGCTTTTATTCTATATTCTTTAAAAATTGCCGTTTTTGTTGTGATAATAAAATTTTTACTTTCAAGATCATTTTCGTTAAAATCACAATCAACAAAAAGTTTTTTTCCTTGCTTGATTAATTGTATATTTTTTAAATTGGCATTTCTAAAATCGTTTTTTTCAAGATCAAAATAATTAATATAATCAGCATTTATTTTTGGGGGGTTTTTGCAACCTCTCATTACATTAAAACGACCTCTTCTTTTTATTGTGCGTCCAGTTTTCGTTGTGTAGACAATAGAGAAAATTTTGTTTCCTAGTGTTTCGTGTAGTGTTTGTGTTGTTGTTCTTATCATTTAGTGCCTCCTTTGTTAGTGTTTTAAATATGAAATGTCTTTAATGTTTGAATTCCAACATTTCCGACAATCAAGGCATTGTCCGCCTTGTTTGTATGCTCCACAAATAATTGATTTTCCTTTTTTACTTTTAGAAGAAATAACGGAAGAAGTATTTTTAAATTTATTTCTTTTTAATTTTCCATTTACCATTGGTGCTGAAACTCTAAAAATACAATTTTTAGGAATATATATATTTTGATCTTTTAATGCTTTAACAAATCCTAGTTCCCTCGTTGGTATCCAATATTTAGTTGTTGGTGTAATTCTCGCAAGATTAATAATTTGTTTCGAATGGTTTACGCTTTGTAAATCGCCGGAAGCGTGAAATCTAAAAAATTTAGTTTTATAATGTAAAATTTGATAAGCCATAGCAATAGTCCAGTCAAAGCCATTGTCTAGGCTTTTTAAATGTTTTTTATGACTAGTTCCGACGGAGCCATTTTTGTATCTTAAATAATTTCCTTTCATTGCATAACAAACGGAACAAACGGAATTTTCTTTTTTTCTTA
>Ga0315329_10000651_pt1 | contig 13576 bp, 22 predicted proteins | sample M150032315metaG_FD_203459 | JGI IMG/M metagenome (GOLD analysis project Ga0315329, IMG submission 203459) | Ammonia-oxidizing marine archaeal communities from Monterey Bay, California, United States - M1 500m 32315 | ecosystem: Environmental > Aquatic > Marine > Coastal | place: USA: California...
GTCATCTTTTTCTAGATTCATAAAACCGCCACTCTTGTTTCTAAAACAAACAGTAACATTTTTTGGACTTTTAACCCAAAGATCGATATCATCTCCTACTTCACTATCCCAACCAAGAACAATTATGTACTCTGCTTTTTTAATAATATCAGCCGTTTTTGCTGGCGGTTGAATCATTAAATAGGCAATAATAAACATGGCTCCGAACCCTGCTAACAAGATCCAGAGCATATCTAAAAATGCTGTCATACTTTTAAATTTATTTTTATCCATATCTACAAACTGTTATTGTCAAATTCTATATTCATTAATTGAACTTTAATAATTAAAGCACCTATCATACCACAAATAGTAGTATACATGGCTGTTGATAATCCTCTAGCCATATGTGATAATGCTTCTTTTAAGTCTTCTGGATCACTTGGATCGATTTGATCAAAGATCATTCCAAACAAGTATATCATTCCTGCGATTGTACCAATAAGACCCAATGCCATCATTGTTTCTGAACAAAACCAACATACGTCTACAATCTTGCCTGTTGTTTTATTGTAATGTCCTGTTTGCTTATCGCTTATATTTGTTCTCCATGCCGCGATTCCCGTTAAAATAGTAGCAAGTATAAACACAGCATAAATTACCAAATGAATGCTAGTGACATCTTTTTCATAAATGTCGCTGAATACACCAAACTTCCATAACGGAAAGACCCCGCATAGAGTAACTGTTGTTATTAACCACCATCGGGCTAAAGTCTTTTTAATCATTTATTTTTTCTCCAATTCTGCCGTATCTAAGGCTGTATTGAATTCACGGATACGTTTAATAACAGACATGAAGTCTACGATGGTTGTCCATCGATCAATAAAGAATCCCATTGAACTTTCTACCCGTCCAAATGCGTTTAATACTTGGAATAATACCCCAAGTGTAATTAACTGGTCAAAATATGCTGGTGCTAAAACAATTAGGGCAAGGTTACCTACACATAATCCAAATGCGGTTTGCCATACACCGAATCCCATATACCAATTAAATAGTCTATAATAGTTTTTCTTAACTGCTGTGAACATCGGAAATAATACTTCCGTTGCTCTGTGTTTAAAATCATCTTCTGAGAATACTAATTGCTTTCTAAATTTTGCTTCTACCTTCTGATTATTATATTCTAACCCTGGTAGTTTCCAACCTAGTATTACTGATATAAAAGTACCACCAAGTGATACACCTAATGCTACCCACACTAAGAATCCTGGAACTATCTCTCCCCTCCATACCGGTAAGCCTTCTGATAATGTCCAAAGTATAGGAAGGAAAGCAAATAATACTAATATAGAAGAAAAGAATCCGGTAAACAATCCTTGTAATGTTTTACCAAATATCATTAAGTCTTCTTGTATCCTCTGACTTCCACCCTCAATAGTAGCATCACAATTCTCCCATCTACGTAGGTAGTGATGTGTATTAGCCTCTCGCCAATGGAAACAATATCTTTGTGTTTGCCACGTGGCGTAAACGGCTATAGGAACATATAGAGCAATAATCTCTAAGAACGAAGGCATGGTGCCTTCTTTAAGTATAACGAATTCTCTGATCCGACCCCAGTCCCATCCTAAAAACAGTTCCCAAAATCGATCCTCTTGGAGCGATTGTATAGCGTCGTAAATTTCTTTATTCCAAAAATTATAAAAAACAAGTATTTCTACTGTATACCAAGTCATACCTAGTAACAATGATAACATCGCCCAGGCATAAAAGGCACTTGTTTTATCTAAGAAAAATGATTTTAACATAATTGAACTCTCCTATCTTGGCTCTCTATCTTGTGTCACAGTACCCTCAGGTGGCATCTCATCTTGCTCAATGCTTTTACTTGGTGTCCCGGTTCCTACCCACAATGGTTGCTCAAAGTTGAAATCCCAAAAATCTCTAAAATGAGTAGCCAACAACCCAAGTTGTGGTTTATATTCAAAGTCTCTAGGATGTAACCAATACATCGAAGTGGCTGGTACTTGTAAAAACAAATACTTAACATCATTACTTGTGATACCTAAGGCATCTAATAACATCATTATTCCGGCACTGGCTCTATAAGCCTGTGACTCTATTGCTTGTTTGCTTATACCAGATAATGATTCTTCTGGTATTCTAGGACTATGTATTCCTAACCAAACATCTCCGATTAGATATCTATAGTCACCACCTAAGAACATTAAAGTACAAGAAGAAGCACATATTACAACACCGTCCATAATTTTAGGAGGATTTTCAATACCAAATCCTACTAGTCCTGGTTCATATAACACTTTACCTTCATCGTCTATAATTGGTGTGTCTCGGACAACTGTTACAACATTTCTTTGTTTAAAATGTGCCGCCAGACAGACACCGTCAAATAAAGAACCTCCTGGACTCTCTAAAATAACTGTAAATGGTGTTCCGTCTATTGGTAGTTCTGGTACAATTTTTTCACAGTCGTCGACTGCTACATGACCAGTAAGAGAATATAAATTATCTGATAATTTTTTAAATTCGAGTCCTTTCTTCTTTGCGATATCAAATTCGGTCTCTTCAGGATTCCATATCCAAGGTGGAATGCCTTCATTTTCTTTTGCTATTCTGTTTTCTTCATATTGCCAGTAGAATATATTACCAACAAGAACGGCCGTTAGTATTGCGATCGCAAGTAAGAACCATTTAGTTTCATGAAAGAATGACTTAAACATAATGTTTTTTCCTTTTGTTGGTTAAAGCCATTTTTTCTACTTAGGCCTAGATTCTGTCTTACACCTCTAGCCGGTGTGTTGAAGTAAAGTGGTATGTCAGGCTTACTACGCCAATTATTGAACACATTTTGAATTAGATCTATCATTGTTGCTTTCCCTTTTACTTCCTATTATTGTTTATAGTATTTAACAAATAAAATATGCTCTTATAACTGCTCATTTAATGAAAAAACCGGTTGACAAATGGCCTAAAACCGTGTATAATTATACTATAATTCACACAATAAGGAAATTTCATTGAAAAAGACAATATTAACAGATGTTGACGGTGTTTTACTGAATTGGGAGTATGCTTTCGACATTTATATGACTGAACACGGCTTTAAAAAGCAAGAAGGCGAAGAATTCGTATACGGAATGGAAATACGTTACGGAATTGAACGTCAACAAGTTAAAAAACTTATTAAAACCTTTAATGAAAGTGCTGTTATTGGATTTATACCACCATTACGTGACGCCGTTGAATGGGTAACTAAAATGGCAGACGAAGGATATACTTTCCATGCTATTACTAGTATGACCACCAATTATCATGCTAAAAAACTTCGTATACAAAACTTAGACAAACTATTTGGCGAAGGTGTGTTTACTGAAGTTACTTGTTTAGGTACTGGCTCTGACAAAGATGAAGCATTGTCAGTATATAAAAATAGTAAAATGTGGTGGATTGAAGACAAAGTAGAAAATGCTATTGCTGGTGAGAAAGTAGGATTAAAACCTATTGTAATGGAGCACGGCTTTAATATGAATACTGAACATCCATATCCTGTAGCAAAAAACTGGAAAGATGTATATGAAATTGTTACTGGTAGAAGTGCTAACGTAATAGATATTCGCAAGGTCGGATAAAAACCCAAATAAAAAGAGCCTCGAAAGGCTCTCCTTACTTTTTAAATATTATTGATTAACCTGTAGTTACTTCGCCAGGTGAAGGAGTGAAAATTCCCATTTGCCATAACACTACTGCTACAACAATTACGATTCCTCCCCATATCCATTTATTATTCATCATTTTAATTTCCTCTATTGAGTAAATTAGAGCGAATAGATCGATATCCACTCATAGTCAAACGACTGTTCTCTAATAACTTACTTTGCTTTATATAAGTTATATAAAATCCAAACAGCAACCAAACCAAGTAAACCTTGCTCTGAGAAACCTGCTAGGATCGACTGAACATTACCTATAACAGATATGTTCGGCCAGAACGGAATGTTTTGACCACTAAAAAGAACTTCAAGCACAATGCCCAAAGCGATTAGGCTTACGCCCGTATCGGCTAGAGACGATGCCCAACCTTTTATTTTTGTCATAATGTCCATATTGGATCTCCTTTAGTTTCGCTGACATAGTTAATCAGCACTATTATTTACTACCAGGCCGAACCAGAGTTATAACATCTGAAATGGTTTTTGGCACCATAATCAACGGTTTTAATTCATCTAATATCGAAGAAAAACGGTTATCCACAAGTTATATGGGTAGTTTACCTCGAATTTTGGTTTAAATGTTTTTAGAGCTAAATACACTGAGTAATCACACGGATTTAAATAATGAGAGCATTAGACATAGCAGAAACATTAAAGAGTTTATACAACTCAGATAGTTTTACAGAAACACTAGTTGATTTTGAACGAGTGCTAGATGCTGTTCATCTTTACAGTTACAAAAATTGGATGGAAGGTGAATTAGTACTAGGACCTGTTACTGAACGACATTGGGTAACAGCATCATTTATGTGGCCTGAAAAGAAAATGCCTGACCCAGACGGTGGCAGACGACTTTTAGACTACGGTGCTAATATTAAGTACAGAAAAGATGTATTAGAAACACCAACAGATCTTTCACCTGATAAAGCCAAAAGAATGGAGCAAATGGAACCTGGTACTAGGTATCCTAAAATGGTTAAAGAAAAAGTTTGGATAGTAGAAATTACTATGCCAAGACAATTAATGTCAGAAATATATAGAGGTAGTGTTGAAATAGAAGGTGACACTTACGATATGGAAGACATTACAGCAACACAAGAAACTGGACTAAAGGATACTGATATAGTTGCTCCAGAGGCAGAACTAGAACCAGCACCGGAGTTAAATATATAATGGGACTTAAACACGGCGACCTTAGAATGACAATTAGCGATCACTTTGAAGTGGATCGCTACAAAGCAAAAATGGGTACTGACGAAGATGTGTGTGTTGTTAACTTTACAGTTGAAACTAAAGGCGCTGGACAAGACCTAGTTAACTTCCTAGAATCAGGTTATGAGTGGATACTAGATGCCGCTGTATCACCTGGTACTAACAGACACGGCAAATATATGGTGTTTGTTGAAATGGAAAGAAACGCCGACATTAGAGACAACGTAGGTTATATGCTTAAAGAAGTAAGCAAAGTTGCTGAACTCGATGAATGGAAAATGCGATATAGTAAAAGTGCTTTAAGCAAAACAGTCACAGAAGAAACATTAGGTGAGATACCTAGTTCATCTGATAGTTATAATAGTTTTCTAAGCGACTCAAAATTAATAGACGATATCAAGAAAGCCATTAACTTATAATTGCTTTCAATAAGTAAGTTGAACTTACGAAAGGATTTATTCAATGAGTTTTAAATTTGATTTTACCCAAGACAAACTGTCTAATATCTTAACTAAAAACAAAGAAGTATCTGAATGGTACGGTATAATGAAAACTTTGCTACCAAAGTATAGTATTAATACTGAAAATAGAGTAGCAGGTTTTTTAGCACAATGTGGGCATGAAAGTTTACAGTTTACAGTACTAAAAGAAAACTTAAACTACAGTTCAGATGCTCTTAACAGGGTATTTCCAAAGTATTTTAAAAATGCTGGCAGAGATGCTACAGAGTATCATAGGCAACCTGAAAAAATTGCTAACGTTATCTATGCTAATAGGATGGACAACGGAGACACAGCGTCTGGAGATGGATTTAGATTCCGTGGACGTGGTGTAATACAATTAACCGGTAGAAGTAACTACACTAGGTTTGCGGAGTCGATTACGAAGTCGCTAACCGAAGTAGTAAATTACTTAGAAACTAAAAAAGGTGCTTTAGAAAGTGCTTGTTGGTTTTGGAGTACAAACGGATTAAATAGATATGCTGACAGCCAAGATGTTGTTGGTATGACTAAAAGAATTAACGGTGGAACTATAGGATTAGAAGACCGTAAGAAACATTATGAACACGCCTTAGAAGTGTTCGGTGGACATTACACACCTTCAAAAACTTATGAAACTGTTAAAAAAGGATCGAAAGGACAAACTGTTATGGATGTACAGAGGGCATTAAATATTATACCAGTAGATGGTGTATTTGGTCCTGGTACTGAAAATTATGTTAAAAGGTGGCAACAAACAAACGGACTTACACCTGATGGTATTATGGGGCCAAAGTCTTTAGGAAAATTACTAGGATAAACTTATGGGATTAAAATTAGCATTAATTATGATGGTACTAATGGCGGCAATGGGTGGACTAGGATATTGGTATTATACTGACACCCAAGAACGTATGGCTATACTTGTTGCCAATGAAGCAAAAGCAACCGTGGCTGTACAAGAAGCCGAAGCGGCTAAAGTGGCAATGGAACAAGCCTACACTGAAATGGCTAAACAAAATAAAATCCTTAATGAGAAATTTCAAGAAGCAGAAAACAGAGCAAACAGATTAGAAAATAAATTATCAAGACACGACATAGGAGTATTAGGAATTGCTAAAGATTCTTTAGTAGAAAAAATAATTAATAATGCTTCTAAGAATGCTTTAAGGTGTGCTGAAATAGTTAGTGGTGCTGACTTAACACAAGATGAATTATCGGCTAGTAAACCTAGTGAAATTAATGTAGAGTGTTATGAAATGGCTAACCCTAACTTTGATCCCACACTATTCCCTACATGGTTGGAGAAAAATCGATGAATGAATTAATAGTTATATCACTAGTTGGCGCCTTACTTTTATCAGGATGTAGTACTACAAAAGAACTAAACATAACTACAGAACCGATTCAAAAGCCGGCTTTAGTATTACCCAATGTAGATCAATTAAATTTACAAGATGTTGAATGGTTTGTTATTAACGAAGAAAATGTTGAAGAAGTTTGGCAACGCCTATCAGACGAAAACAAAGATATAGTCCTCTTTGGACTTACTGATGATGGTTACGAAGCACTAGCAATTAATCTTTCAGATATAATGAAACTGGTTCAACAACAAAAAGCAATCATAGTTGCTTATAAAGATTACTATGAAGACGCCGAGAAGGCTTTAGATGAAGCAAATTCCCAAGCAGACAATGTTAACAAATCAGTAGAAAAAATTAACGAAGACGAAGCCAACAAAAAGTGGTATCAATTAAACTAACACATAATAAATAGTAATAAAGGAGCAATTCGATTATGTGGTTTTTTCTAATAAAAGCAATAGCCGGTGGAATCATTGGCAATGCTACAGCAAACTGGTTTCGAGATACTAAACTAGGTGTTTGGTTTTACAATAAAATGGATAGTTTATACAACTGGGCGGCTAAACGTTACCATGTTAAACTTCTCACAGATGAAGAAAAGCAAATGAAAAAATTTCCGGCTTTATCAGAAAGTCTAGCGGAAATGGACAAACGCCTTAAAGTACTGGAGAAATAACAATGGATGCTTTTGATCAACTTGGAGTAAGTGTAACAGATATAATAGGTCCTTGGATTGCTATACTAATATCAATAGTTGTGGCGTTTTGGTTTAAAGATTTTGCTATTAACTTGATGCAAGGTCTAAAATTAAAATTCAATCCTGCTTTTAACGAAGGTGATAGTGTTGTGTTAGACGGACAAGATGCTATTATAGTTAAAATTGGATTAAGAGAAAGTGTGTTTGGTGTATACAGCGACAAAGGTTATACTTGGCGTTATGTTCCAAATAATAGAATTCCTTACTTAAAATTAGAAAAAATAGTCAATGCTGAATTACATCTAGATAGCAAAGGTGACAAGGGTAGACGCATTAAGCAACTTCTAGACGAAGCACAAAATCAGCGAATTGAAACCAATGCGAACGATATTAAAGATCTTAAGAAGAGGAAAAAATAATGGCTGAAGATGTCACAAAGAAAAAAGTAAACATTGAACTTGAAGTAGATACAAGTGTTGTAGATAGTTCTCAAACCAAATACAAAGCAGTAATAGACCTAGCAAGAGCAATAGATAGTTGGAGAATTTTTCCAAGAATATTCATCACTACATATATCATTTTACTTTATAAAGTTGTTGTTTGGTTTATGGCTCTTGAAACACCTAACTTCGAACAAAGCGGATTAGTATCAATAGTTGTTGGTGCTGGTGCGGCTTGGTTTGGTTTATATGTTGGTTCAGGCGGCAAAAAAAAGTAACTTGACATTTAGTCAAAAATCCGTTATAATATACACATGAATCAAGATCCGTACACAATTTTAGGTGTATCCCCCGATGCAGATGAAAAAACAGTAAAAAAAGCCTATAAAAAACTGGCTATGAAGCACCACCCTGACCGAGAAGGTGGTAGTGAAACCAAGATGAAAGAAATATCTGAAGCATACACTAGAATTACTAAAGGCGATACTGGGCAAAATCCATTTGGCGATGGAAACTTTACATGGACTAGTACTGGTGGAATGTCGCAAGACGATTTACACGATATATTGTCCGGTTTTGGCAATATTGGAGAAATGTTTGGTAAGGGGTTTGCTGGCCCTCATCCTGATATAAAATATAGAGAAACACACAGAAAAGGCAGAGATATAGCCATGAACCTGCCAATAACTTTTCACCAAATGTGGCATGGGCATGAACATTTCGTACAAGTAAACGGAAAAACATTGAGTGTTAAAACTCCTCCTTTTGTTAGTAACGGAACTAAAATACGTTATGCTGAACATGGTTTACCACCTAGTCAAATGGGTACTCCAGGAGACTTAATAATCACCATTCTAATCCAAAGAGATAATAAGTATAGTATAGAAGGAGGAAAATTTGTCGCTGAACATGAAATTAGTGTATGGGAAGCGATTATTGGAGGTACAACTGAATACACACATATCGATGATAGGGTTTTAAAAATATCAATCAAAGAAGGCACACAACACCAGTCAATACAACGTATACCTGGATACGGATTAAATGGTGGGGACTTGTTTGTTAGACTACATATTAATATACCTAAAAATTTGACAGATGAACAAAAACGTGCTATAATTAAATGGAAGAACAATAAATGAGACTAGACCCAACATATCTTCATAAAGTAGGTAAAAAACTTACGTGGGACGATAAAGAAAAAAGTAAAAGGTTATATCAAAGATACAACTTAGAACTTATTACTATTATGCTTGAAAATCAAGGAATGGGTTTAGCCGCTAACCAATGTGGATTGAATGTACAAATGTTTATTATGAAAATGGCAAACGGATCAATACTTACTTGTCTTAACCCCGAAATAGCACATACCGAAGGCCCTTGGCAACATCCTAATATGAGAACAGATACTGAAGGTTGTTTAAGTTTTCCAGGTGAAGAGTTGGAAATAGAACGTCCTAATAATTGCTCTGTAAAATTTCAAGACTATACAGGTACTTGGAAAATAATGGATTTGGAAGGCCTTGAAGCAAGATGTTGGTTACACGAATACGATCATTGTCAAGGTATAACAATGGATCAACGATTTAATAAAGAAGTACAATACAGTTAGGAATATAATATGGCAATAAAGCACAACCCGGAAATGGATTTAATTTTAAGCAAAGCATATGAATTTGCTACTAAACTTCGTCACAAATATGTGACCATCGAACATTTAACACTAGCATTAGTTAACTATAAAAACTTTAAAATTATGCTAGAAGAATTTGGTTGTGACCAAGAAAAACTTGCTATAGACGTTAGAAGTTATGTTGAGAAACTACCTATAGCATCAGAAGGTGCTGTTGATCCTCAAAAAACACAAGGATTAGACAGGGTATGTAACAGAGCATTTACACAAGTATTGTTTAGTGGTCGACAACACTTACAGACAATAGACTTATTCCAAAGTATTATGGCTGAGCAACGTAGTCATGCTCATTACTTTTTTATAAAATATGGTGTAGGCAAAGAAGAACTAACAAGATTCTTTAATATAAATTACACAGGAGAAAACGAAGCAGAATTACATTTAGCAATGGCTAAAGAAACTATGGATGAATTTACAATTAACTTAAACGAACAAGCAAAAAATAAAAAGATTGATCCTGTTATAGGCAGAGAAACTGAAATAGAAGAAATATGCCAAGTACTTGCTAAAAGAAATAAATCAAATGTATTATTAATCGGCGAGCCAGGAGTAGGTAAAACTGCGATTGCTGAAGGCTTGGCTATGAGAATTCAAGAAGGAAAAGTACCTAAGTACTTAAAAGATTGTAAAATACACAACCTTGATGTTGGTGGCTTAATTGCTGGAACCAAATACAGAGGTGAGTTTGAAGAACGATTAAAAGAAATTATATCCGCGGCAAAATTAGTTCCGGGTACTATAATCTTCATTGATGAAGCACATCAAATGAAGGGTGCCGGCGCCGGGGGAAACAGTGGACCAGATTTTATGCAAATGCTGAAACCAGCATTAGCAAAAGGAGATGTGAAAGTAATCGCATCAACGACATGGGAAGATTATACTTCAAGTTTTGAAAAAGACAGGGGGTTTATGAGAAGATTTTATAGACTAACAGTTGAAGAGCCCACACCAGAAGTAGCGAAAGATATACTTACTGGTCTGAACAAATATTTTATGGACTTTCATAAAGCAAAGATATTTCCAGAGGCTATTGAAGCCGCTGTTGACCTTAGCGTCAGACACCAACCAGATAAAAAACTGCCAGACAAGGCTATTGACTTAATTGATAGTGCCTGTGCTAGACAACGTTTTTTAGGAACAAAAAATGCCAAGATTCGTAAGCATAATATTATAGAAGAACTATCTAAAGCAACTAGAATACCTTTAGAACAATTAAATTCTGAGGCTACAAAAAGTTTAGCCTCAATAGATGAACATATTAAAACAAAACTATTTGGGCAGAACCAAGTTATTGATACTGTGGTTAATAAAATTATGGTAAGCAAGGCTGGACTAAAAAGTATTAACAAGCCAATAGGTGTATTTTTACTAATAGGTCCTACTGGTTCTGGTAAGACTGAATTTGCTAAACTATTAGCAGAACACAGTCAAGCAAAATTATTAAGATTTGATATGAGTGAATATCAAGAGAAGCACACAGTCGCAAGATTAATTGGTGCTCCTCCAGGTTATGTAGGTTACGAAGATGGTAACTTAGGTGGCGGAATGCTTGTAAGCCAAATTGAAAAGAACCCTCACTCTATAGTATTATTTGACGAAATTGAAAAAGCACATCCTGACGTTACTAACGTTTTACTACAACTAATGGACGAAGGATTTGTTACAAGTACTAATGGTAAGAAAGCAGATGCTAGAAACACGGTTATCTTAATGACATCAAACTTAGGTGCTAGAGGTAACGAAATAAACAACATTGGCTTTAGTAGTGAACTAGAAAAAACAGGTGAAGAAGATAAAGCAGTTAAAAATTACTTTAAACCTGAATTCCGTAACAGACTAGACGGTATATGTAAATTTAATCACTTATCAAATGAAGTAGTAAGAAAAATTGTTGGTAAGTTTAAAGAAGAAATTAACGACTTGCTATCTGAGAAGGGAATTAAAATAGAGTTTATGGAAAAAGCAGTGGCACAGTTAGCCGATCTCGGATATGATAAGAAAATGGGTGCTAGACCACTCGGTCGAGTTATTGAAAATAAAATTAAGATTCCTTTATCTAAGAAAATCTTATTTGAAAAAATAAAAGAAGGCTCTCTAATAAGAGTTGATTATATAGATGATCAATTTACAATAACAGTTAATAAAGGTGAGTTAGAGGACGATGAAGAGCTACCAACCGAATCTAATGCCGGAATCGATAAATCCGGTCTTATCGTATTGGACCAATTTAAACCAGAACCTAATTAGGTTTCAGTCTAGAGTTAGAATAGCAGACCAAAGGTTTTATAGCAAGTTCCAAATCCGTATACGTTTTTATCCTGTTTACCATTGGCGTTGGTTTTATTCAAGACGTGCGAAATTTAGCGGTTCCTATAACATACCATACAAAGAATGGGTAACAAACTTACTACCTGAAGATAGAAGTATGTTAAAATCATACATACAAAGACCATTTGGTAGACAAGGTCCAATAACCAAAAACAGTATATGGAATAAACAGTACCGGAAGACGTACGAATTAATACAATGGATGTATGAAGTAATAGGTGAGCAACCAAAACTTAGAATAGAAGGACATCACGTAGATCTTTATACAAACGACCCTGAAATATTTTCTCTATTACAAAGTGTTGGAGAAATGGTTCACGAAATTGATTTGGTCAGTCCTAAAATTAAGCCAAACGAAATTGAATGTGATAATTTTCCACTTGACAAATACAAGTATCGTGTTATACTTAAAGATAGGTGTAGGAAAGATACATCATTAATAAAAGTAATGATAGAATTAAATGAACAAGGGACTATTAAAATTACAGACAGAAGATTAGCAGATATGAAAAGGCATAAGCCTGGCGGTTATTGGCCAATAGGTGATTGGCTTTATGTTGAAGATGAGCATAACTTAACATTAATAGATTTAGTCCTTGGAAACTTTATTTCTAGAGTTATAAAATATGTAAAGAAAGAAGAGAAATGAACCAACAACTTTGGATTAAATTTTTAAATAAAAAACTAGTAAAACCCGGAACAAGAGTGTATGCTAAAGTTATATCAAAAGGCTTTAGCAATGAAAACATTGAAATTATGAAGGAATTGAGCGTCTTAGACGCCAATGAAGACGGTGGGATAGGACACTTTGTAAGAGATCACACAGAAAACTTTACGTTCAACTATGGATCTATAAAAGAAGTAGATAGTATGACGCCAGAACGATTGGCTAAAGCATACAAAATTAAATAAATAAGTAAAATAGGAAGACATTATGCCAGCAACAGCAACAACACTTATACCAAGTACAACAAACGGTACAGCCACAGGTAATTATGATGGTAGTTCAACATGGTTCTACAGCGACGCCGCAAAAGGTGACGGCTTCTATGGATATAGCGACGGATTACATACAGCAAGTTGGCAACTAACTGACTTTGTTGGTAAAATTACAATACAAGCAAGTTTAGTTGAAACACCAGTTGCTGATGTTTATCCTGACACACCAGATTGGTTTGATGTAACATTAGTTGATCCGGCAGGTACAGCATCTGGTACAATACAAACATATAGCACAAGTACATCATCACACGTGGCTTTTAACTTTACAGGTAACTTTGTAAATGTTAGGGCATATATAAGTGATTGGACAGCAGGTTCTATTAACAAATTAAGGTTTAACTACTAATGGTAAATTGGATTAAATTAGATTTAGGGCACAAACCTACAGTACAGGAGGAACGTATCTTTGCTGGTGCTATCGCTATGGTGCTAGGCAAAGGCATTACTGAAAGTACAGACAAATGGTACATAGATGTATTAGACAATGCTTTAGGTTGTAAGTTTAAAACAGCATTTACAGAAGATGAGGCTAATAGATTAGCCAATGTATTATCCAAAACTATTCCAGAACACACATTAGAAATTTCAATTTAACTAGGTAATCAATGTTCTCAGATGAACAAGCAAACAATATTCAGAAAAGTT
>Ga0315329_10000654_pt1 | contig 13558 bp, 14 predicted proteins | sample M150032315metaG_FD_203459 | JGI IMG/M metagenome (GOLD analysis project Ga0315329, IMG submission 203459) | Ammonia-oxidizing marine archaeal communities from Monterey Bay, California, United States - M1 500m 32315 | ecosystem: Environmental > Aquatic > Marine > Coastal | place: USA: California...
GGCGTCGCCTCGCAGCATGGGGGACCCCAGCCGGTCCTCGTGGTCGTACGCCTCAAACACGAACCGTTCCTTGTCCGACAACCAGCCCCAGTTGACTGCATCGGCGTCGACCCCCTGGAATCTGAGCACACGGTCCCGCGAGGACTGCACGGCGATGCGACTGCCTACGCTGTCCAACGTGCTGGTCGACTCGACCTCCTCGAGGTCCCACGGACGAGCCTTGAAGCGGTAGGGGGCGGCGGTCAACGCACCCACCGGACAGATCTGCACGGTGTTGCCGCTGAAGTACGACGAGAACGGCTGCTCGGGGAAGGTGTTGACCTGAGTCTGACCACCTCGGTCCATGAAGTGGATGAGCTGGTCTCCGGCCACCTCGCCCGCGAACCGGGTGCAGCGGTCACACAGGATGCAACGCTCCCGATCGAGGTGGACGTTGCTGTTGACGGGGATCGGCTTCTCGAAGTGCCGCTTCTCCTCGACGAACCGGCTCTCGCCCGGACCGAAGGCCATGGTCTGGTCCTGCAGGGGGCACTCGCCACCCTTGTCACAGACCGGGCAGTCCAACGGGTGGTTGACGAGCAGGAACTCCAGCACCCCGTCTTGGGCCTTGCGGGTGCGGTCCGACTCGGTGTCCACGGTCATGCCGGGCGAGCACTCGAGCATGCACGACGGCTGCAGGGCCGGGCCGCGGCCGGTGTCGACCTCGACCAGGCACATCCGGCACATGCCCACCGGCTTCATTCGGCTGTGGTGGCAGAACCGGGGAATGAAGGTGCCGGTTCGCTCACAGGCGTCGATCAGCAGTTCGCCGGGTCGGGCGACCACCGTCTCGCCGTCGACGGTGATCTCCACCCGGTCCCGTTTCGCTGAAGCCGGGCTCACGAACCGACCCCCTCGGTGGCCGTGACCGGCGCGGCCGACACGGGAATGCCGTCACCGCGGGTGATGCGGGCCTCGAACTCGTGGCGGAACCGGCGGATGGTCGACGTGATGGGGGCCACCGACGAGGGCCCGAGCGGGCAGATGGTGGTCTGGCGGGGTGGGAAGGGCACGGCGTCGAGCCCCTCGTCGGGGTGGGAGGCCACCGGGTACGGCCCGGGGCTGATGTTGTCACCCACGTCGAGCAGCAGGTCGATGTCGGACGGGCGACCGTTGCCGTCGAGGATCCGGGCCAGGATCTTCTCCTCCCAGCCGGTCCCCTCCCGACACGGGGCGCACTTGCCGCACGACTCTCGGGCGAAGAACCGCACCATCCGGTGGCACGCCTTCACGGCGTCGGTGGTCTCGTCCATGACGATGATGGCGCCTGACCCCAGCATGGATCCCGCGGCACTCACGTCCCTGGCCTCCAGGGGCAGGTCGAGGTGCTCGGCGAAGAACCACGGCGCGGACCCGCCGCCCGGGATGAACATCTTCAGCTCGTGGCCCTCGCGGATGCCCTGGCAGTACGCCTCGCCGTAGACCAGGTCACGGAACGTGGTGACGCCCTGCTCGACCTCGTAGACGCCGGGCCGCTTCACGTGCCCCGACACGGCGAACATGCGGGTACCTGGCGAGGTCTTGGATCCCATCTGGCGATAGGCCACGGCACCGTTGGCCATGATCCACGGCACGTTGGCCAGCGTCTCGACGTTGTTGACGATGGTCGGCTGCCCGTAGAGCCCGATGGCTGCCGGAAAGTACGGGGGCTTGAGGCGCGGCATGCCCCGGTTGCCCTCGAGGCTCTCGATGAGCGCCGTCTCCTCGCCCACGATGTAGGCACCGGCGCCCCAGTGGAGCGTGATGTCGACCGAGAAGTCGGTGCCCAGCACGCCGCGTCCCACGTAGCCCGCGGCGTACGCCTCGTTGAGCGCCGTGGCGATGCGTTCCTGGGCCAGGGCCATCTCGCCCCGCACGTAGAGGAAGCACTGGGAGAGGCCGAGGGCGTAGCAGGCGATCAGGCACCCCTCGATGAGCTGGTGGGGATCGCGCTCCATGAGGAGGCGGTCCTTGTAGGTCCCGGGTTCACTCTCGTCCCCGTTGACGACAAGGTACCGGGGCCACACACCCTCGGGACAGAAACCCCACTTGGCACCGGCCGGGAATCCGGCACCGCCGCGGCCCAGCAGCGTGGCGTCACGGACCTCGGAGTGGACGTCACCGGGCGCCATTTCCAAGGCAACCCGGAGGCCCTGGTAACCACCGGTGGCCATGAACCGTTCGAGGGTGAAGGAATCCTCGTGGGCGAAGCGGGACGTGACGACCTTCGGGCCACCGTTGTCGACGTAGCCCGCGGCGTGGGGGACGTAGGAGCCGGTCATCGTCACTCCTCCTCCCCCTGGTCGGAACCGGCGTCGGCGCCGACCATCGTTGAGAGCCACACCGGGGCGCCGGTGACCTCCTCGGGCGGCACCACGCCGGCCCGACGATCAGCGGTCACGTGCTGGCGGACCCGACCGAGGGTCCCGTGCTCGGGAATCTCACCGCCATCGCCGGCCGCCCCCCGGCCCAGGGGGCTTCGCCCGGCCCGCAGATCGGCCACCACCTCGTCGAAGGTATCGGTGCCGGCCCGGTGGAAGTAGCGGTAGTTCACGGTGAAGCAGGGCGCCTCGGTGCAGGCGGCCACGCACTCCACGTCCTCCACGGTGAACAGGCCGTCATCGGTCGTGCCGCCGGCCCGGACCCCGAGGGTCGACTCGGCATGGTGCAGGAGTTCCTCGCCGCCCAGCAGCTGACACGACACGTTGGTGCAGACGTTGACGACGTACCTCCCCACCGGGTGGAACTTGAACATCTCGTAGAAACTGGCCGTACCCAGCACCTCGGCGGCCGTGGTGTCGGTCATCGTGGCGATCTCGGTCATGGCCTCGGCGGTGACCCAGCCCTCCTGCTCCTGGGCGAGGTGGAGCAGCGGGATGACGGCCGACCGGGCCTTCGGGTAGCGGGCCAGGATCTCGCGGGCGGTCCGCTCGTGGGCGGCATCGAACCAGCTCACCGATCGACCTCCCCCATGATGGGGTCGACCGACGACACGACGGCCACGCCGTCAGCGATCAGGCCACCTTCCATCAGGTGCGGCAGGGTCTGCAGGTTCACGAAGCTCGGCCCCCGGATGTGCATCCGGTACGGCTTCGGACCCCCGTCCGACACCAGGTAGCAACCCAACTCGCCACGGGGCGACTCGACGGCAGCGTACGTCTCGCCCACAGGTACGTGGAAGCCCTCGGTGAAGATCTTGAAGTGGTGGATGAGGGCTTCCATCGACTCGTCGATGCGGGCCCGCGGGGGCGGCGTGACCTTCTTGTCCTGGGTCCGGTAGTCACCCGTGGGCATGAGGTCGAGGATCTGCTCGACGATGCGAAGCGACTCGCGGATCTCGTTCAGGCGGATGGCGTAACGGTCGAACGAGTCGCCGTGGGTACCCACGATGACGTCGAACTCCACCTCGTCGTAGGCCAGATAGGGCTGGTCCCGGCGCAGGTCCCAGGCGTAGCCGGTGGACCGCAGGATTGGACCGGTGGCCGACAGGGCAAGGGCCTCAGCCGGGGTCATGACCCCTACGCCCTGGAGCCGCTCACGAAAGATGGGCTGGCCGGTGAGCAGGGTGTCGTACTCGTCGAGGCGGGGCGGGATCAACTCCAGCAGTCGGCGGACGTCGTCCTGCCAGCCGTCGGGGAGGTCCGCGGCGACGCCTCCCGGTCGGATGTAGTTGTGGTTCATTCGCAGGCCGGTGACCTTCTCGAAGAACCGCAGGACCTCTTCCCGCTCACGCCAGCCGTAGATCATCATCGACACGGCGCCCAGGTCCATGCCGTTGGTGGCCTGGAACAGCAGGTGCGAGGCGACCCGGTTGAGTTCGCACATGAGCATGCGGATCCACGTGGCCCGGGAAGGCACCTCCATGCCCAGGAGCTGCTCGACGGCCATGGAGAAGGCCAGTTCGGAGAACAACGGGGCGGCGTAGTCCATCCTGGTCACGTTGGTCGGGCCCTGGAGGTAGGTGAGATCCTCGGCCGTCTTCTCCATGCCGGTGTGGAGGTACCCGATGACCGGCTTGGTACGCAGGATCGTCTCGCCCTCCATCTCCAGCATGAGGCGCAGCACGCCGTGGGTGGACGGGTGCGACGGGCCCATGTTGAGAATCATCCGCTGGTCCGTCACGTCCCCGACGGGCGGATCGTCGGGGTCCCCGGCCAGTAGGGCCGCCTCGGCCTCGCTCAGGCGGAGCACGGCGCTGGTCTCGTCGCGGCGCAGGACGCGTTCGGCCGAGCCGAGGCCTGCGTCGGTGTTCTCGACTCGATCCTCGACTGGGGCGTCGGCCGGGGGGCTGGTCACGTCGGTCATCGGGCGGTCGGCGCGTCCTTGAACTGGACCGGAATGCGCCCGATGGGGACGTCACGACGAAGCGGGTGGCCCACCCAGTCCTCGGGCATCAGGATCCTGGTGTGGTCGGGGTGGCCGGCGAAGGCCACGCCCACCAGGTCCCAGACCTCACGCTCCATGGCCTCGGTACCCGGGAAGAGGTCGAACAGGGAAGGCACCACGGGATCGGACTCGGGCACCTGGACCCGCAGGCGGACCCGTCGACCGTCGGTGTGATCGATGAACGAGGCCACCACCTCGAAGCGCTCGGGCACCACGCCCTCGGGCAGGTCGGTGCGACCCGGATGGGCCGAGTAGTCCACGGCGGTGACGTCGATGGCCATGCAGAAGCAGTCGGCCTTCAGGGCCACGACGGTGTCCAACCACTGATCCGGCGCCGGGTGCAGGACGACCTGGCCGTTGGACTCGATCACGGGGACGCCGTAGGCGATCGGCCCCTCGGTCACCGGCTCCTCGCCGTCCGGCCCGTCGCTCACCGGGTCCCCAGTTCGACGGGCTGGACGGTTTCGACGGGGGCGACCGGTACCTCGACCTCGATGGCCGCGCCACCGTCGTTGTCCTGGCGACGTCGGGTCAGCTCACCGCTCTGGATGTTGTCGTGCAACGTCAGGATGGCGTGCATCAGGGTCTCGGGCCCCGGTGGGCAGCCCGGGGCGTACACGTCGACCGGCACGACCTGGTCGACGCCCTGGACGATGGCGTAGTTGTTGAACATTCCCCCGCTAGACGCACACACGCCCATGGAGATGACCCACTTGGGCTCCATCATCTGGTCATAGATCTGGCGCAAGATCGGGGCCATCTTCTGGGACACCCGGCCGGCCACGATCATCAGGTCGGCCTGTCGGGGCGACGCCCGGAAGACCTCCATGCCGTAGCGGGCGAGGTCGTAGTGGGCGGCACCGGTGGCCATCATCTCGATGGCGCAGCACGCCAGGCCGAAGGTGGCCGGCCAGCAGCTGCGGGCCCGGGACCACTTGACGAGGTCCTCGACCCGGGCGGTGACGAAGTTGTGATCGAGGCCCTCGAGCCCGTCGGACATCACGTCGGACACCTCGCCGACGCCGGGGATGCGCACCATCAGGCGGCCCGGTCCCCGGAACTGGTCCGGTCCCCGGCAGCGGCCTGGTCCCGGCCCTCGAGACCGACCAGTTCCCGCCCCTCCAGGCCGACCTCGCGGACTCCGACCCGACGGATGGTCGACGACGAGGTGCGTCGGGGCGACACGGCATGATGGAACCGGCGTACCGGACCCCATTCCAGGGCTCCGTTGCCAATCAGGTAGACGAACGACTCGAACACGGCTGTCGAGAAGATCAACACGGCCACCAGACCGAACAGGCCGAGACCCTCATGGGCGATGGCCCATGGATAGAAGAAGATGATCTCGATGTCGAAGACGATGAAGATCATCGCCACGAGGAAGAACCGCACCGGGAACCGTTCCGGGGTCTCCCGACCCGGGATGATCCCGCACTCGTAGGGAGCGGCCTTGCGATCGTTGGGACTCCGGGGCGCCAGCAGGTGGGACGCCACGAAGCTGAGGGCGGCGAAGAGGACCGCCAGGATCAGCAGGACGACGATGGGCAGGTACTGGCCGAGCACGTCAATCGACCCCGCGCCCACCCATAACCACGGAGTTGGTCACAGGGTCAGGCCTTACTGGTCTCGAACTCCCTGCGCCGCTCCATGAGCTCCTTGTCACGCAAGTGGAGCCAATAGCAGAGGGCCAGGAAAACCAGCAACGATCCGATGGCGACCAGGGCGGGACGCAATCGGACCCAACCCAGATCACGGATCATCACCACCGACACCACCGGTTCACCGGGATCGACCACCGGCCGGGGCGGCGCCTCTCCGGCGGCCACCTCCTGATGGAGCACCCCCTGGAGCTGGACCACCGTGTAGCGGGTCGGGTGGGTGAGTCGGACCGAGTTGGTGATCCAATGGCTGATCCGATCCCAACGGTTCGGGTCGTCGCCCAGCGAAGGCTTGCCGCCCATGGTGTAGGCGTCGAGCAGCTTGTAGTCCGCTGAGCTTGCGAACCCGAGGTCGGCATGGGCCAGCACGTCGGAGGCCGCCTGGGCCTGGGCGTCACCGGCCTCGGTGGTGGCCAGCAGGCGCCACGGCCCGATTGACCGGAGGCCGGCGGCGTCGGTCACGTTGCGGGCCACGGCGGCCAGCTCCGACCGGGTGATGGTCTCGTTGCGAAGCTGGCGGTTGGACCGCAGAGCGGCCAGCGCCTCGGCGGAGACGTCCGGGTTGTCGGCCGCGCTGGGCAACGTGTGGAACTCGGCGACAACGGTGGCATCGCCCGATGCCACGACCAGCTCGTAGGCCGACGGCATCTCGTCCGGGTTGGGCAACTCGCGGGCGTACGAAACTCCGCTGGCCCCGAGGTCGCCGACGTTGATGTCGACGGTCTTCCAACTCGGGGCGTCGCCCTTCCAGCCGGAGCCGTACATCCACCAGGCGCTGCCCAGAATGGCCATCCACCCCATGAGGGCGGCGGCGGCCATCAGGGTGGCCAGACGGATCCCCGAGTTGGTGACGATGATCAACCAGATCGAGCCCATGAGGACGGCGAAACCGGTGGCGACGACCAGGATGCCACGGATCTCGGGATCCCAGGCCAACCCGGCCAACGTGACCAGAGTGTCCATCAGAGGCTCCTCTCGTACGCCACGATGGCGGCGATCTGCTCCGCTGTCAGGATGCGGCTCCGCACGACCGTGCCGATCACGTCCAACTCGTCGGTACGGCTACCGAAGCCCGGCATGCCGCCGGTGCCCGGACGGGCGTTGCCGAAGCCACTTCCCATCTCGGAGCCGGTGCGGACGAAGTCCTCGTGGCCGGCAGCCGTCGGGAGGTGGGTCTCGATGCCTCCCAGGCTCGGACCGACGTGGCCGGCACCGGGCTGGTACCCGGTGAGGACGCCCCCCTCGGCGAGGCGGGGCCATTCGGCCAGGAGGTCGGCGGTGGCCTCGTCGCTCGAGGCGCCGTAGGAGAATCCGGGCGTGTGGCAGCGGGCGCAACTGTTGGCGCCCTGGGCCGCCGGATTGTTGAACAGCAGCTCCCCGTAGGCCCGATAGTCGCTGCTCGACGGGTCTGCGGCCTGGGCCAGCCAGGCGTCCACCGCAGCGTCGATGTCGTGGGCGTCGGTCAACCCCGGGTCACGCGTGGTCACGATGCCCCGGGCGCCGGCCTGCAACCCGCTGGTCACCTGGGCAGCCGCCTCGTCGGGCGTCAACTGGATAGAGCGCATGTAGACGACGAGTTGGTGGATCTGCTGGGTGGTCAGGGGACCACCGCCGGGCAGGCCCCAGGCAGGCATCGGCGTACCGGGTCGGCCGTAGTCGAGGATCCGCTTGACCTCCGACTCGTCGAAACGACTCAACACGGTGGTCAGGGCCGGGGCCTTCCACTCCACCTGGGCCACGAAGCCACCGTCAGGATCGGTGAGGGTGAACTGCGCCACGCCACCCACGCCGCCCGGGCCGTGGCAGCTCACACACGCCTCTTCGAAGTTCCGCGCCCCCCGCTTCTCGAACCGCTTCACCCAGCCGTAGGCCGCGTTGTCCTGTCGAGCCGGCTCCATGAGCCAGTACAGCGGGAGGATCAGGGAGACCACGGTGAGCAGGACCAGCGACCAGGCCAGGTTGCGATCCAGGAACCGGGTCTCCAGCTCGTCATCATCGACGTGGCGTACCCGGTTGGGAGCCAGATCGATCTCGGAACCGACCTCGCGCTTGCCGATCCGGAAACTGAACAGGAAGTAGACGCCCATGCCCACCAGGACGACGGACGCCAGGACCCAGCCGATGGTCCGCTGGGTGCTTGCGAGGAGGAGTGTGCTCATCGGTGTTTCTGCGTTCTCGTGCGTCTCGGCGGGCTAGTGGCCACCGGCCTGGCCGATGCAGTTCGGACCCTCGGCCTCCTGGCCGGTGGTGTTGGTACCGATCGGGGGACCCTGGACGATGGTGCCGGTGTCGACGGTGAGGACACCGTCGGCCACCGTCATGGCGAAGCGGTCCATGCCCCGGGGAGCCGGGCCGCCTCGCTTCTCACCGACCTGGTTGTACTGCGAACCGTGGCACGGGCACTCGAACCACTGCGACGACACGCAGTTCGGGACCCGGCAACCCAGATGCGGGCACTTCTGGTAGAGGGCGATGATGCCGGCGTCGAACCCGCCCTCGACGCCGGCGGTCATGCCGGCCAACTCGGGAGCCGAGTAGGTGGCGCGGGCCTTCTCGACGGCGCCGTTCGGGTAGGCGGTGATCCACATCCGGCCCTCGGGCTTGTAGAGGAATCCGTTGTTGGCGGTGATGTCGGCCAACAACTCGACGAGGTTGCCCACCTTGATCTTGGAGCCGAAGCCGCTCACGCCCTGCGGCCACAAGAAAGCGATGCTGGCGGCACCGAAGCCCGACAGGCCGAAGCCCATCATGCCGACGAGGCTGCGGTTGAAGAACTGGCGACGGCTCACGCCGACGGCGGCCGGATCGGGGGCCACGAACGGCTCGGGCGGCGCCGACTCCACGGCGACCACATCGGTCCCGGACCGTGCCACGGCGGCGGCGGCCTCAACCTGGCGGCCCGACGGGGCATCGGCGCCCGACCGGCCCAGCAGGGGGTTGGTCACGTCGCGCCTGCGCGCCTCACGGGACAGGCCGGCTGCGCCCCGGTCTCGGCGCCTGGAGGCACCGGCCAGCACGGCCACGGCCAAGACGACGAGAAGGATGACCGCGATGACGACGCCCACGGGTCAGCTCCTGTGGCTCATCGAGATGGCGGATGGGGTGAGGGGTTCCATGGCGATCACAGTTCGAAGAAGAGGCCGGAGTTCCACGGGAAGATGAAGTTGAAACCGGGGCCCCGGAAGAAGGACCCGATCATCACCAGCACCGACCAGAACATGAGGTGCACGCTCATCAATGAGATGGCGAACTTGCGGTCCTCAGGTCGCTTGGACGGGTTCTTGTCGATGTAGGGCGCCAGGATCAGCAGGAAGAGGCCGATGCCGGGAATGGTCACGCCGGCCACCATCGGATGGAACATGGTGAGGAGTTCCTGCAGGCCGAGGAAGTACCACGGGGCCTTGGAGGGGTTGGGCGTCTTGTTGAAGTCGGCCAGCTCGAGCAGCGGGGCGTTCACGAAGATCGAGAACAGCAGCGTGAACAACGTGACGGCCAGCGCCGAGAGGAACTCGGCCAACAGCAGGTGCGGCCACACGTGGACCTTGTCCTGGGGCAGGGCCTTGGTGTCCTGGATGGATCCCGACTTGACGACGGTCAGCAGGCGTTGGTTGTGGCCGTCGGGGCCACTGCTCCCGGCCGGTGCGGCCAATCCACCAGCCGCAGGTACACCGGCGGCTGGCGCCGGCTGATCGGCCGCCGCGGTACCGCGGTCCAGCAGGTGGCTGGGGATCTTGTCGTCGCCGGCCGGAGCGGCGTCGCCCGCGGAGGCATCGCCGCCCGCGGGAGCGGCCGCGCCCTGTGCCTTGGCCCTGGCGGCCTCGGCCCGCTTCCGGAGGTGTTCGGGGATCTCGGTCATCGGTTCGTCCTGTTACCTGCGCGCCCGGCCTACAGCGGACCCGAGATGCCGCCGTCCTTGCGTACCCGCCAGAAGTGGATGGCCATGAAAATGACCACCACGAACGGGAGCATCAGGACGTGCAGGGTGTACCAGCGGAGCAGGGTGTCGGTCCCGATCTCAACGCCGCCGAGCAGCACGAACCGGACCTGTTCGCCGAAGACGGGTGTGAACCCCATCATGTTCGTTCCCACCGTCACCGCCCAGAGGGCCAGCTGGTCCCATGGGAGGAGGTAACCGGTGAACGAGAGCAGCAGGGTGAACTGCAGGAGCATCACGCCGATCACCCAGTTGAACTCCCTGGGCGGCTTGTAAGCACCGTGGTAGAAGACCCGGGCCATGTGCAGGAACACCGACAGCACCATGAGGTGGGCGGCCCACCGGTGCATGTTGCGGACCAGCAGGCCGAAGCCCACCGCGGTCTGCAGAGTCTGGATGTCGTTCCAGGCCTGTGCAGCCGTGGGCCGGTAGAAGAACATCAGGAAGATGCCGGTGACCGTCAGATGGATGAACAGGAAGAAGGACAGGCCGCCCAGACAGAGGGTGTAGCTGACCTTCACCGCGTGGCGCTTCACCTTCACCGGGTGGAGGTGGTACAGCACGCTGTTCATGATCACGTAGGACCGGTTCCGGGGGCTGTCGTTGTAGCCCTTCCGGAAGATCGAGCCCGGTCGGAAGATCGAACTCCAGGCCTGCGAGCCCTGGACCTGGTCGGTCAACTGGCCGAGCTGCTCCTGCAGCGCCTGGCCGGCCGGCTTCTTGTCGTCAGCCACGGTGTCCGCTCTCCTGTGAAACCGTCGTAGGTGTGTGCATCAGCCCAACCGCATCCCGTAGCCGTAGCCGTGGGTGTTGGTCCGCTGGTGGGCGTCGCCGTCGGCCGGTGCGTCGTTGCACTTCCCGAGGATGATCACCCCGGTGGGGCAGCGGTCGACGCACAGTGCGCACCGGGTGCACACGTCGTCGTCGATGGTGAAGATCACGTGGTCGCTGGGGTCGACCCCCGGCTGCTCGGTGCCCACCGACTCGGCCACCGCATCGGGCGAGACCATGTGGATGCACTTCCACGGACAGATGTCGACGCAGCCCTCGCACATGATGCACTCGGCCTGGTCGATGTGGATGAACTGCTTGACCCGGTTGTTGGTCGTCATCCAATCCGCGTCGACCTCGCGCAGGACGTAGTCGTCGACGAACGTCGGGTGCGCCGGATTGGCGTCGGTCACGCTCACGCTCCGGCCCCCTCCCGGACCAGCGGCCGGCCGTACTCCGAGGTGGGCTTCGGCGCGTCGTCGGCCTTGCCACGTTCCTGCCACTGGCGCCACATCACAACGTTGCCGCCCAGGGCGATGCTGTAGATGACTACAGCCACCAGGTCGCGGATGACCTGGTAGGTCATGGTGAACGGGAGGACCCATTCGACGACGCCCCTGTCGCCGGTCCACGGGAGCTCCGGGCCGACCAGGAAGCGGTCGGGGCGCCAGTTGAGCTCACTGTCAGCCCAGGTCAGCCACTGGTGGGGCACCACGCCGTAGACCCACCAGAAGACGAAGAAGACGTAGGTGGCGAAGAGCATCGCCTCGCCCCACGTGAAGTCCTTGTCGGCCGGCGTGCGCTTCCGGTACCAGTCAACCCCGCCCAGGAGGATCAGCAGCACGACGATGGATGCCACGAACGCGACCATCGATCCAGACCCTCCCTCGCGACTCGAGCGGACTTCGTGAAAAAATGCACAAGCGGTACCCGCACCATGCTAACGGTTGGATCTCCGTCACGACGACCGATCCGGGGGGGGGTCGACCCGGCTGGGCGGCGATCGGTTCATGGCGGCGATCCAGTGGGCGTTTCTATCACGCGGCCATCCGGACCGGCACCTCCGGAGGTGCCGCCCACTCCCGATCCGACACCGGAGTCCGGAGCGCCCGAGCCCCACGGCCGCCCGCTAACCTGCCCCTGTTCCAGACCGGCGTGCCGGACCGGGCCGGTGTTCCCACCGACCGGAACCGCCAGGCTCGCCGCACCGTCAGACTCCTCCGGAGCCCACGTTGACCGAGATCCCCGAGCACCTTCTGAAGCGGGCCCAGGCCGCCAAGGCCAAGGCCGCCGGCACCGAAGCACCCGCCGCCGACGCCCCGGCCGAAGCGGCTGCGGCCACCCCCGCCACCGCGGCGCCCGCCACCCCGGAGCTAGCCCCGGTGGTCGAGGCACCACCGGCACCCGTGGCCCCGTACGTAGCCGCCGCCGACGCCCGCAAGAAGATCCCGTGGTGGGCCGCCAGCGCGCTGCTGCTGCTGCCCATCTGGGCCATCTCGTACGTGGGCACGCTGGAACGTCCCCCGCAGGAGGCCACCGGCGTCCTGGCCGAGGGTGCACACGTCTACGAAGCCCGCTGCGCAAGCTGTCACGGCGCCACCGGCGCCGGCGGGAGCGGCCACGCCCTGGCCGACGGCGAGGTCCTGATCACCTTCCCGAACGCCGCGGACCACATCGAGTGGGTGGCTAGGGGATCTGACGGCTTCGGCCTCGGCAACGCCTACGGCGACGCTGGCCGTGGCCGCATCGTCGAGGGCGGGATGCCCGGCTGGGCCGATGTGCTCACGGCCGAGGAACTGATCGGCGTGGTGCTCCACGAACGGGCCCGCCTGTCGGGCTCCGACGATGACGCAGCGTTGGCCGAGGCCATCGACGCCGCCGTCCACGGTGGAGAGTTGGACCTTTCGGGCCACCTCGATCCGGCGACGGTGACCGTCGACGAGATCCAGGCCATCCTGGACTCCGTCGGCGGGGACGCCGGCGGGCACTGACCCCCCGGACCGACCCCCGGACCGACCCCCCGGTCCTGGCCGAGCCCACCGCGCAGCACCCATGACCTACCCCTCTCTCAACGACGGGCTCCACGACCTGCTGGTCGACCTCCTCGTCATCGGAGGCGGACCGGCCGGCGCGGCCACCGCCTACTGGGCGGCTGACCACGGCCTCGACGTGGTCGTCGTCGAACGCAAGACCTTTCCCCGGGACAAGACCTGCGGCGACGGCCTGACGCCACGAGCCGTCCACCAGCTCGAGGAGATGGGCCTCGGCCCCATGCTGGAGCGCTACCACCGGTTCGATGGCCTGCGGGCCATCGCCCACGGTCGGACCATCGAGATGGCCTGGCCCGACCACAGCGTCTATCCGTCCTACGGCTACGTGGTGCGACGCTGCGACCTGGACGCCTTCGTGGCCGACCACGCGGTGTCCGCCGGGGCGACCCTGCTCCAGGGAACCGAAGCCCTCCGACCGGTGGATCCGCCCGACGGAGCGCCGCCGGGAGCCATCGGCGGCGCGGTCGTCGTGGACAAGGCATCAGGCACCGAACTGGCCATCCGGGCCCGCCACGTGGTGGTGGCCGACGGGGCCAACTCCCGCTTCGGCCGGGCCCTGGGCACGGTGCGCGACCGGGCCTACCCGATGGGCATGGCCATCCGCGGCTACTTTGAGAGTCCTCTGCACGACGACCCGTGGATCGAATCGTCGCTCGACGTCCGGGACCGTGAAGGCAACGCCATGCCCGGCTACGGCTGGATCTTCCCGGTGGGCAACGGCACCATCAACGTGGGCATCG
>Ga0315329_10000655_pt1 | contig 13552 bp, 11 predicted proteins | sample M150032315metaG_FD_203459 | JGI IMG/M metagenome (GOLD analysis project Ga0315329, IMG submission 203459) | Ammonia-oxidizing marine archaeal communities from Monterey Bay, California, United States - M1 500m 32315 | ecosystem: Environmental > Aquatic > Marine > Coastal | place: USA: California...
TTCAGATTCTACATAAATCGCACCAGGAAATGGTTGCCCATAGGCATTATCTACAATAAGAGGTATATTGTATTCTTTGGATAAAGTGTTTAATCTTCCTAGCTCTTCATCACTAATGACATTTCCTGTAGGGTTAGTAGGTCTTGATACACATATAGCCCCTATACTGTTATCTGTTATAGTAGATTTAAGCTTATCAAAATTTATTTGATACTTGAACTGATGGTTATCTAATAGCTGGATATCGGGCTCAACAGACACAAACATCTCGGGCACTAAGCCTTGGTCAGCGTAGCCTATATACTCTGGCACTAATGGCAATAATATTTTACTGAAAGAACCGTCCTGCATCTCTCCAGCCAACAAATTGAATAGACTAAAAAAGCTACTCTGTGATCCGTTAGTAATTAGTATATTGCTCTCATCAATATCCCAGCCGTTATGCTTGCTCAACATACCAGCAAGCGCACTAATAAATGCCTGGTTGCCCCTGGGTGAGTCATAACGACCCATAACATTATCTATCTTAGAGCTGAGTATGAGCTCCTGAAGTTCTCTCACAAAAATATCTTTAGCTTCACTGATCATGGCTGGATTGCCGCCACCTAGCATCACTATATCGCTATCTTCTCTCTGGTTAACAGAGCCTAGATCATCCATAAGCCTGCTGATTCCGTTTTCACGAGCAAACTTATCTCCAAACTTTGAATAATTAATATTTGTCATAATTTATAACAAATTTGTTATTTCAAAATATTATGAACTAGCTGAACCCAGTAACTGGTTCCTAGCTCTAAAACCTCATCATTGAAATCGTACTGAGCATTATGTAGCATGCAGCCACCCTCTGGCTGGTCTTCAGGTACAGTACCATTACCAATCCAGATATAGGCTCCTTCAGAGGCATTAAGAATAAAAGAAAAATCTTCTGAGCCCATGCTAGGTTGAATGTTTCTAAGGACGTTGCCTTTTCCAACAATCATAGAGGCGGCCTCTGCACATTTTAGTGCGTGCTTTTTTGTATTAATTGTAGCAGGATAGCTCGGCGTTACAGTCAAGCTAGCAGAACTTGCCATACAGTTTCCAATATTTTGTACGATGGCTTCTATGCGATCTTTTATCATATCCCCTATTGCATTATCAAAGTATCTAAGAGTGCCTTTAATCTGTACACTGTTTGGAATTACATTGTAAGCGGTGCCCGCGTTAATTGCGGTAATACTAAGTACGGCAGACTCTGTAGGTTTAAGATTACGTGAGACAACACTTTGTAGTGAGCTTACGATGTGAGATGCCGCAACAATTGGGTCGATGCACTGATCCGGCATTGCTGCATGCCCACCCCTGCCATTAACAGTAATATCAAGAGTATCTACAGCTGCCATTACTTCATGATCGTGAACTGCGAAACTGCCCTTCTCGAGTCCAGGCCAGTTATGCATACCGTAAACTGCTTGGCAAGGAAACATATCTAATAGTCCCTCCTCTATCATTACACGACCCCCGCCGCCGCCCTCCTCAGCGGGCTGAAAAATGAAATGAACAGTTCCTGAAAAGTCATTATTTTGTTTTAGATACACAGCCGCCCCAAGAAGCATTGCTGAGTGACCATCGTGCCCACAGGCATGCATTTTGCCTTCATGTTTTGACTTATAATCGAAAGTATTTAGTTCATGTATTGGCAATGCGTCCATGTCCGCTCTGAGTCCAATGGTGTTGCCAGGCTTTTTACCATTAACCGTTGCTACAATCCCTGTAACAGCTAGTCCGCGATGTATCTCTATGCCATGTGACAATAAAACAGAGGCAATATAGTCACCTGTTTTTTGCTCTTCAAAGCTTAGCTCTGGGTGCTGATGCAGGTCATGGCGCCAAACCACCATTTGTTCACATATGTTAGTTTTTTGTATTTTCGAGAGCATAAGAAAATAGTACTATTATTGAATCAATCATAACATTTAAACATACTAACTCAAACAAAAATATAGATTATTTCACTGTCAAGAAAGACATGGACACTCTATTAATTAGCACACCCAAAAACATTAATCTTAAGACCTCAAGTTATGGTTTGATGGGTCAAAAGGTGACTCCTCTATAACTACAGCTGATCGCATTTCCCCTAAAATCTCAATTTCTAGTTTTGTGCCTATCTCTGCATATTCAGTTCTAACCAAGCCAAGCGCTATTGATTTTCCGCAACGCCAACCATAACCCCCAGATGTTGCTCTTCCAACTATCTTTTCGTCCTTATATATAGCTTCTGATCCTCTTGCATCTGCGTCAGTAATATCAAAAACTTCCAAAGTAACAAAGCCATTTTCAAAGCCTCTTTTTTTCCATTCAGATAAGCAAGTCTTGCCGATAAAATCAACCTCCTTGTCTAGCTTAACGAATCTGTCGAGTCCAGATTCAAATGCAGAATACTCGATAGACATTTCTCTTGGGATTAAGCGATATGATTTTTCTAGCCTCATAGAGTCCATAGCTCGTATACCGAATGGCTTAATTTCATACTCAGCTCCTGCCTCCATCAACTGATCAAAAATATAATTTTGCATCTCTATCGGGTGGTGCAGCTCCCAACCAAGTTCACCAACAAAATTTACTCTTAATGCTTCAGCTGTGGCATAACCTACATTAATTTTTTTACCTGTTAGCCACTTAAAGTTGTCGTTTGACAAGTCAGTATCGGTCAATTTTTGTAGAACATCTCTAGACCTAGGTCCTGCTACAACTAGCACACCTGTTTGAGTAGTTACGCGTTGAATATTAACACTTCCATCTCTAGGTGACAGCTTAAATAGGTAGTCATGGTCGTGCGACTCAAAAGCACCTGCAGACACCAAATAATAGCTCTGTGTGCCAGTTTTATATACTGTGAATTCCGCTCTTACTCCTCCATTTTTTGATAGCATATGCACTAAACCAACCCTTCCAATACTTTTTGGGATTGTGTTTGCAAAAATCGATTCCAGCCAAGCCTCAGCCCCAGGGCCACTCACAATACACTTAGCAAAGGCTGACATATCTAAGACTCCGACCTTTTCGTTCACATGCTTACACTCATTCCCTACATGCTCAAAGTAGTTTGAGCGCCTGAAAGAGTTTTTCTCAACTATTCGACCATCCTCTAGAGGTTTTGAATGGTTTTTGTTAAGGAGAACGCTTGAAGGGTTATCCTGACCCAACTCTTGCTCACTCAACTCATAGTCCATACTCGGCATAAACCAGTTTGGCCTTTCCCAGCCATACACTGTACCAAAAACTGCACCCAAGTCCTTCATTCTGTCGTAGCATGGAGAGGTTTTTAATGGTCTTGCAGCAGAGCGCTCCTCATCAGGATAGTGTGTCGTGAATACATTTGAATATGCCTCTTCGTTTTTCTCTATTAGATAACCCCTTGTGGCGTACGGACCAAAGCGACGAGGGTCAACACCCATCATGTCTACGGTTGGTTCACCGTCTATCATCCATTCTGCTAACTGCCATCCGGCTCCCCCTGCGGCAGTTATACCGAAGCTATGACCCTCATTGAGCCAAAAATTCTTCAGCCCAGGTGCCGGACCAACAATAGGGTTACCGTCAGGCGTGTATGCTATTGCGCCATTGTAGACATCCTTGACGCCAACCTCTGCGAAAGCTGGTACACGATTCATACAAAAATCTATATGTGGCATTAAACGATCAAGGTCGCCCTCAAACAGTTCATACTGACAGTCATCATTTGGACCATCAACATAACATACTGGAGCTCCCTTTTCATAAATACCTAATATCATCCCTCCTGCCTCCTCGCGCAAATAATAGCCACCGTCAGATTCACGCAATACAGCCATTTCAGGGAGTCCTTGCTTTTTTCTTTCAACAATATCAGGGTGCGGTTCGGTTACAATGAATTGATGCTGCACGGGAATTACAGGTATATCTAGTCCGACCATTTCACCAGTTTTGCGAGCGAAGTTTCCAGTGCACGAAACCACATGTTCGCACGATATATCTCCCTTGTCTGTGCTCACAACCCAACTATCATCGGCCTGCTGTTCAAGGGATGTTACCTTGGTATGTTCGTATATCTCAGCACCTCGATTTCTTGCGCCCTTACATAGAGCTTGGGTTAAATCAGCAGGCTGAATATATCCGTCATCCGGATGTTGAATAGCACCAACCAGTCCTTCAGTATTGCACAGTGGCCATACTTCCTTTATTTGATCTGGAGTTAAGAACTTTACATTAACGCCCACGGTTGAGCCAACACCTGCATAGTACCTATACTCGTCCATCCTGTTTTCACAGTTAGCTAAGCGAATATTTGAAACCACGCTAAAACCAACGTTCATTCCAGTCTCTTTCTCAAGTTCGTGATAAAAATCAACAGAATATTGATGTAACTTACCCACCGAGTAGCTCATATTGAATAGTGGCAATAAACCAGCGGCATGCCATGTTGAGCCAGATGTCAGGTCCTTCCTTTCAATCATGACTACATCAGTCCAGCCTTTCTTAGCAAGATGATATAGAGTTCCAGCACCAACTACACCACCGCCAATAACTACCACTTGGGCTTTATTTTTCACAAACGCTCTCCTTTAATTAGGTTTACATAATTAAACTTATCATCACAAATTGTGTTTAAAAATTTATTCTAAACACTGACCAAACGGTCAATGTCTGAATATTATTGTAAAAGAGCACTTTTGTCAATATATTTTTCACACTAAAGCGTTAACAACTAATTTGGGCTATAGCCTCCATTACTGATATAACCTTCTAGCACTTCTGAACTGAAATATTTCTCCAACTCGGCAGCTTTATTTTGAACTGGAGCGATTAGCTCTCCATCAGAAATTTCAATTACTTCATTATTCCAGTCACTCAAATAAGAGTCTGAATCTGTAGACCCATCGACAGTAGCTGCTGCATCAACAGCTTCCATAAATCGATTATCTAGTTGTTGTTTTTCAACCTCCCTTCGTGACTTTTTAATCATTACCTGTGTTGGAATGTCGCGCCACTTGATAATTGTTAGTTTCATATCTTCAATTTAATAATAATAGTTTAATTGGTGAGAATTCTACCATCAATGTTAACTTCATTAGCGCCAAAAACGTTCTGTATATGTTGCTATGTCTAGCATTTCTCGTGCTAAAAAAATATATTGACAAAAGTGCTCTTTTACAATAATATTCAGACATTGACCGTTTGGTCAATATTTGTCTTATTTTATGGGGTGTTGTTATGAGTGATGAAGATGATTTTGATCTAAATGATCTGGACGACAAAGAGCTTGTAGAGCAGATTCAGGATGATCTTTACGATGGCTTAGATGAAGAAGTTACTGAGGGTACAGAAATACTTCTTGCGCGAGGATGGGATGCAAATGATGTACTAGGTGAGGCACTTGTTGGCGGTATGAAGATTGTTGGTATAGACTTTCGTGACGGCATTTTATTCGTACCAGAAGTACTAAAATGTGCAGGCGCAATGAAAGGTGGTATGAATATACTACGTCCAATACTTGCCGACTCTGCTGAGGATACCTCATTAGGTAAATTCGTTATAGGCACAGTTAAGGGCGATATACACGATATAGGAAAAAATCTGGTAGGTATGATGCTAGAGGGTTCAGGTTTCGAGGTTATTGATTTAGGCATCAATAATCCCGTAGAAAACTATCTGAACGCAATTGACGACCATGCGCCAGTTATTATAGGAATGTCCGCACTTTTAACAACAACAATGCCATACATGGGAGTTGTAGTTGAGGAGATGGAGAAGAGAGGGTTACGTAAAGATGTACACATAATGTGTGGCGGTGCCCCGCTTAACCAAGAATTCGCTGATGCTATAGGCGTGCCAGCTTATGGACGTGATGCAGCTCGTAGTTCTGAAATGGCCGAAGAGCATGTAATAAGTTTGAGAAAGAAACGTGAACATAGATAGCAATTCAGATGTTCAAACCAAGGAACGGTTGGTCTTGGGGTGTGGCGCCCTTGTATACGATTTAGTAAGGATCATTGATCAAAACCCAGAACTATCAAAAAAAGTTGAGCTTCAGTGTTTACCAGCAATCTGGCACAATAAGCCACAATTGATTGCCCCAGCTGTAGATAAATACTTACAGGAGCATGCTAATAGTTATAAAGAGGTTTACATAGCTTATGCTGACTGCGGAACTGGAGGGGAGCTTGATAGAGTACTTACAAAATACAATGCAAAGCGAATAGGTGGCTCTCACTGTTATGAATTCTTTGCAGGGCCAAAGGCCTTCACTGAGCTAACCAACAAGGAGTTGGGAACATTTTATCTGACTGATTATTTGGTAAAAAATTTCCAAAGATTAATCATTGAAGGTCTAGGCCTTGACAAGCACCCTGAACTGTTTGATGCTTACTTCTCTAATTATAAGAGGCTGGTTTATTTGGCCCAAACTGAAAATGAACAATGGAAAAATGATGCCGCAAAGTATGCCGACGATTTTGGCTTTGAATACGAATATTGTTTTGTTGGTACTGGCGGTCTGGGTTCAGTATTTGAAGATATAGAATTAGTTACTTTGAAAGATTAATAAGAGTAAATACACATGTATAGAGCAAGACTATTCGCAAGCAAGCATGCCAGAGCTTACGAGACGGTATATAACTTATCATCGCCAGTTATTCTGTCGTCCCTAAGGGCTATACAAAAGCTTACACATAATAAACTTGACGTTCCAATTACTTGGCTTGAAAAGAAAATAAAGGGTCTCCTTTTTGATTGTCAAATGTGTGGTAATTGTGTACTTTCTAGTACTGGAATGACGTGCCCTATGAATTGCCCAAAAACCCTTAGAAATGGGCCCTGTGGAGGGGTCCTTGATAATGGTAATTGTGAAGTCAAACGAGACATGGAGTGTGTATGGGTTAATGCCTGGAGGGGCTCAAGAAAGATGAGAAATAATCTTGATATTCAACAGATACAGTTTGCGGTCAATCATGGGCAAAAGGGTAGCAGCGCCTGGATTAGGCTATCCAAACAAGAGATTGAGATTAATGACTATGAGAATTGAAGATTCAATAAAAATTAATCCGGAGTTTATATATCACCCCGGTAACCCACTACCGGAGATAGAAGGACATGTCTCGTGCGGGAGGTTTGAGCGCATTTTGAGGAGTGGTGAGTTTGCTGTTACCAGTGAACTTGCACCCCCAGACTCTGCAGACAGAACTGAAGTATTCCACAGAGCGGCATTGTTTGATCAGGTCGTTGACGCGATAAACGCTACTGACGGTTCCGGGGCAAATTGTCACATGTCTAGCGTTGTCGTTTGCGCTTTGCTGAGCCATATTGGTTACTCCCCCATACTTCAAATTTCGTGCAGGGATAAAAATAGAATTGCAATACAGGGTGATATATTAGGTGCAGCAGCTCTGGGAGTTGGCAATGTGTTGGCACTAACGGGTGATGATGTTTCTGCAGGCGATCAGCCTGAAGCTAAACGTGTTTTTGACTTGGACAGCATATCTTTACTTCTGACAATAGTAAAAATGCGTGATGAATCTATGCTGTTGAGTGGAAGAAAGCTTTCTCAGCCACCTAAAATGTTTGCAGGAAGCACAATCAATCCTTTTGTACCTCCAGTTAAGTCAAGGGTTATGCAGCTTGAGAAAAAAATAGATGCCGGTGCGGAATTTATTCAGACACAGTACTGCTTTGATATGCCTATGCTGACTGATTTCATGTCTGAGGCTGTTGACAAAGGGCTAACAGAGCGAGCATTTATCTTGCCAGGTGTTGGGGTATTGGCATCTGCCAGAACAGCAAGGTGGTTAACGGCCAATGTACCAGGTGTTCATATACCAGAAAGCATAATAAAACGCTTAGATGGTGCTAAAGATCAAAAGAAAGAAGGCCAAAAAATTTGTATTGAGATTATGCAACAGGTAAAAGAAATTGAAGGTGTCAGTGGTGTACATGTTATGGCATATAACCAAGAAAAGTATGTCGCTGAAATAGTAAAAGAGTCTGGCGTCTTAGGGGATAGAAAACCCTGGGCGCCTAAAAATGAATATTAATGGAATTTATGGAGCAAATTAACAATGATTACGACTACAACATTATCTTCTCATAAAAAAGAGGTGACAATTGGCTTCGGCCACCCTTTCGTTATGATTGGGGAGCGTATAAACCCTACAGGAAGAAAAATTCTAGCCGAAGAAATGAAGGCCGGTGATTATTCTAGAGTTGAGGCCGAGGCATTAGCACAAGTAGCGGCTGGAGCTCAAATGTTAGATATAAATGCAGGAATACCTCTTGCAGACGAGCCGGCCATACTGGCTGAAGCGATTCGTCGCGTCCAAGCAGTTGTAGATGTACCACTATGTATTGATTCGTCAATTATCGAGGCTCTTGAGGCTGGGCTTGCTGTATATCAAGGCCGACCTCTTGTAAACTCTACCACGGGTGAGGTTGAGGTATTAGAGCGAGTACTGCCACTAGTTAAGAAATATGGAGCTGCAGTTGTAGCTATATCTAATGACGAGACTGGAATAAGTCAAGACCCAGAAGAGCGATTCAAAGTGGCTAAAAAGATTGTTGAGCATGCTGCTGATTATGGAATTAAACCTCAAGACGTTGTTGTTGATCCACTGGTTATGCCTATTGGTGCAATATCACAAGCAGGAAACCAGGTGTTTGAGCTGGTACGTAGATTGAGAACAGAACTCAAGGTCAATACGACATGTGGGGCATCAAATGTTAGTTTTGGCCTGCCGCAAAGAAATGGCATCAATAATGCCTTCTTGCCAATGTCTATTGCCGCTGGCATGACATCAGCAATCGTTAATCCACTCCATCCGGAACTGGTGCAAGCCATAAGGGCGGCAGACGTACTAACTGGTGTAGATGATGGTTGCGGTAGGTGGATATCAAATTATAAAGAGAAATCCAAGGAAGGAAATGATGCTAGAGAAGGTAGACGTAGAAGAAGGCGTGCATAACCTTAGGGACTTATATGACTAAAATTTTATACAAGGGTTCTTGTGTGTGCGGCAAAACGAGTTACGAAGCTTACAATTTAAATGATGTCTCTTTTTGTCATTGCGCTCAATGTAGAAACATGACAGGCCATCATATGGCTGGATGCCAAGCAGACCGTGATAATATAAAAATTGAAGGCTCGGTTAAGTGGTTCTATACTCACGATAAATCTCGTCATGGTTTTTGTGAAAATTGTGGGTCACAAATGTTTTGGCAAAACGACAATAGGCCAACAATAACTGTAACTGCAGGGAGTCTAGACGATTCAAAAAAATTGAAAGTTAGACATAATATTTTCATTGATGAGAAAGGATCGTACTACGAAATTAACCCGAACGAAATACAACACATTGGTTATGGAAATAACCAGATTGCGGATGATTAAAAGGACTAGTCTTGGATAATAAACAACAAATTTGTTTCACGCCGTCTGGGCTCAAAGGTAGTGCTCATGTTGGCTCCAGTGTGCTCAAAACTGCGCAAGATGCTGGTGTGGCAATCCGATCATTATGTGGTGGATACGGACAATGTCACCAGTGCTGGGTTGAGGTATCTGAAGGTAAACACTCAAAATTCGGTATAGATAGTATTGCCGAAAATTCAGGAGAATTAACCCAAATTGAAAAGCAGTTAATTAAAGACAATTCTAAATATCAAGGGATGAGGCTTGCATGCCAAACCAGCATTCAAGGTGATCTAGTGATTGATGTGCCAGAAGAGAGCCAGGAACATAGGGCATATATTAGCAAAAAAAATGCGACTCAAGATTACACTTTGTCAACCTCAATTCAGCTCATAGACTGCAAACTTGAAGAGCCAACATTAGATGAAAACCCATCAGCAACAGAAAATCTTTTAGCCAGACTGGAAGAACAGGGCGTTAATGCGATTTTTGATTTTAGTTTATTGCAAGACCTGCAAGGATTAATCCATCAAACTAATGGTGACTTGAGTGTTGCTGTACGTGATGGTGACAGAGTAGTAGCGGTCTACCCCAAGGGAGATCATCAAATTATTGGTGCTGCTGTAGATATAGGTTCAACAACTATTGCTCTTTATGTATATGACCTCAAAACTGGAAAACTGGTCTTTGAGTCTAGCTCAATGAATCCACAAATTCGATATGGTGAAGATTTAATGAGTCGTGTTTCCTATGTGATGATGAATAAGGGTGGTGACAAAAAATTAACTGCTGCGATACGATCTAAGCTTACAGAAATGTTTCATGATGCCTGTGAAAATTTAAAGCTTGACCTAGATAAGTTCTTAGAGATAGTTCTTGTCGGAAACCCTATTATGCACCATATTTTCTTTGGCATATCCCCAGTTGAACTTGGTCAAGCGCCATTCACTGTGGCGACCAGAGAATGGGTTGACGTTGAAGCTGTAGATCTAGGTTTTGACCTGTACCCTAAAACAAGATTGTCATTTTTACCGCTAATTGCTGGGCATGTAGGAGCAGACACTGCAGCAGCATACTTAAGTCAGATGCACATAATGCATTCACAAACCACTCTGCTTGTTGATATTGGCACTAATGCGGAAATAATGCTTGCCAAAAATGGCAAGGTATATGCAACATCATCCCCTACCGGTCCTGCATTTGAAGGTGCTGAAATTAGCTCCGGTGTGAGGGCTACATTTGGTGCCATCGAAAGAGTGAGAATTGACAAGGATGATTTATCTGTAAGTTATAAAATGATTGGAATTGATGCTTGGTCAGATGAAGATAAATTTAACATGACCAATCAAAAAGCTATAGGTATTTGTGGTAGCGGGATTATTGAGGCGATTGTTAGTTTTGCAGAGGCAGGAATTATCGATAAAACTGGCCTTTTTGTTGAGTCAGCTGCTCCAGACAGGTTTTCTAAAATTGGCAATACCACAAGATTTTTATTAGTTGATCAGGGAGAGCAATCAATATATATTGAGCAGGTAGATATACGTTCAATTCAGCTCGCTAAGGCTGCTCTATCTGCTGGAGTTAGTCTACTTATGGACTACCTTGAATGTAAAGAGTTTGAACAGGTACTTTTGGCTGGTGCTTTTGGTGCTCATCTAGATGCTAGGTATGTTGCATTGCTAGATATTATCCCTACAGCTACAGAAAATATCATAACATCGGTAGGCAATGCTGCAGGTATTGGCGCCAGTGCTGCACTACTTGATATCAACAAGCGCAAAATAATTATAGACGCGGTTAGGGATGTAGTAAAAATTGAGAGCGCAAATGAACCTAAATTTCAACAATATTTTGTTGACGCTATGAAATTTTCAGTATCCCCAATTAAAGAGCAAAAAGTTAATAAAAAAAGACGCAGAAGGAGATCTTAGGAGAACAATTATGGCAAGAGAAAGAAGAAGACGCAGAAAATCATCAGACTCATCTGGTGTACAGGTAAACCTTAAACCGCCAGCATACATTAAGCGAAAAATTCCGCACTACAGTATCTTAAATGATGAGGAACTATCAATTATTGAGTATAACGCAGATACTATCCTTGAGGAGATTGGCATTGTATTCTCTGAGGACGAAGAGTCACTTGAAATATTAGCTAATGCAGGTGCAAATATAGATGGGGATCGGGTTCGTTTCCCTAGAGGCATGTGCCGTAAAATTATACAAAACTCCGCACCGAAAGAGTTTAAACAGCATGCACGTAATCCAGAAAGAAGTGTCATGATAGGCGGCGATAATATGGTACTTGTGCCTGCATATGGTTCACCGTTTGTTCACAGTCTAGACAAGGGTCGTCGCTATGCATCTCTTGAAGATTTTCAAAATTTTGTCAAGCTAGCATACATGTCAGACAACCTTCATCACTCAGGTGGGACTATTTGTGAGCCCTGTGACTTACCGGTTAATAAGCGTCATTTTGATATGATCTATAGCCACATAAAGTATTCTGATAAGCCATTTATGGGTTCAGTTACTGCTGCAGAGCGCGCCCAGGACACTGTTGATATGGCTAAGATAGTTTTTGGTGATGACTTTGTAGATAATAATTGTGTCTTGATAAGCCTAATTAATGCATCTTCGCCTATGTCTTTTGATGCTACCATGCTGGGCGCATTGAAGGTTTATGCTAGAAACAATCAGGCTACCATAATAACACCGTTCATTGTTGCTGGAGCTATGGCCCCTGTGACTGCTGCAGGTGTTGCTGCGCAAAGCATAGCTGAAGGAATGGCAGGTATGGCTTTTGCGCAACTTCTCAGACCAGGATGCCCAATAGTTTATGGAAACTTCGTTACTGCGATGTCTATGAAGTCTGGTGCACCTACCTTTGGAACCCCTGAGGCTGGACACATGATGAATATTGCAGGAGCATTAGCTAGAAGATTAGGGGTACCCTTTCGCAGTGGCGGTGGTTTTAATGGAGCAAAATTACCAGACGCGCAAGCAGGATATGAATCTGCTAACACAATGCAAGCGACTGTCAATGCAAGTGTCAACTTTAATCTTCATACTGCTGGCTGGCTTGAGGGTGGTCTAGCTATGAGTTATGAAAAATTTATAATTGACTGTGACCAGGCCGGAATGGTACGTGTAAGTGTTGAGGGGATAGAAATGAATGACAACGGCCAGGCAATGGACGCGATAAGAGAGGTCGGCCCACAATCTCATTTCTTGGGATGTGAGCACACAGAGAAAAACTTTAAAACAGCTTTCTATATGTCAGATGTACTGGACGATAACAGTTTCGAACAGTGGGTTGAGGATGGATCTAGGGATACAGCCACCATAGCTAGCGAAAAATACAAAAAAATGCTTAAGGAGTATGAGTTACCTCCACTGGATAGTGACATAGATAAGGCGCTGTTAGACTATATTAAATCCAGAAAGGATAGTTTTGAGGACTCAAATATTTAACATTTATATTTATAATAAAGTGAATTAAAATCACTTATTTTTGAATTTTATTATCAACTTATTACCGTAAATATATTGATAATAACAGGGTTTATAGGGAATTAAGTCAAACTGAAATGATTGAAATTAATTCACTTTGTATACAATTGATTGATTAGCGTTACAGATTGGGGGTAACTATGAGTACATATAAAACAGACATTGAGATTGCAAGAGGCGTTACTGGTGAGCACATAAACGATATAGGTGCAAAACTAAATATCACTAAAGAAGATCTAGTTCCATTTGGACATGACAAGGCAAAGATTTCTTGGGAAGCGATAAATAGCGTACAAAAAAATAGGGATGGTAAATTAATACTAGTAACCGCTGTAACTCCAACACCGGCAGGTGAAGGCAAAACTACAACCTCAGTTGGGTTAACAGATGGGCTAAATAAGATAGGAAAAAAAACCACCGTATGTCTTAGAGAGCCAAGTCTTGGGCCGTGTTTTGGTATGAAGGGTGGTGCTGCTGGTGGGGGTTACGCACAGGTAATTCCTATGGAAGACATTAATCTACATTTTACCGGTGATTTTCATGCAATCACATCAGCTCATAGCTTGTTAAGTGCGATGATTGATAATCATATATATTGGGGTAATGAGTTAAATATTGATA
>Ga0315329_10000658_pt1 | contig 13511 bp, 11 predicted proteins | sample M150032315metaG_FD_203459 | JGI IMG/M metagenome (GOLD analysis project Ga0315329, IMG submission 203459) | Ammonia-oxidizing marine archaeal communities from Monterey Bay, California, United States - M1 500m 32315 | ecosystem: Environmental > Aquatic > Marine > Coastal | place: USA: California...
TTCGTTCTCATCCAGACACAGATCAAGCTTCGATTGCTGGTAGCTACAGAAGAGGTAAAGAAATATTACATGATCTTGATTTTATAGTTTCGACAAGATCACCAGAATCTATCATTCACTCTTTCATTAACATGGATACCGTAGCTGAAACGATTTCACACGGATCAACCAAGTCAAGTATCCGATTAGACAACGGTCTTCAATGCGATCTGCGCGCAGTTTCGAATGCAGAATATCCATTCACCCTTAATTATTTCACTGGCAGTAAGGCACATAATATCCAGGTACGCGCACTCGCATTAAAAAAAGGATATAAACTTAATGAGTATGGTTTGATCCCCAAAACAGATAAAAAATCTTACTCTACAATTTCAGAGTCAATACACACAGAGTCTGATCTTTACCAAGCGCTAGGATTAAAAATGATTCATCCCTGTTTACGTGAAAATTCCGGTGAACTTGAAGCAGCAGAGAATAACAAATTACCAAAACTTGTGACCCTCGAAAATTTGCGTGGAACCTTTCATAACCATACTACGGCAAGTGATGGGAAAAATACACTCGAAGAAATGGCCAGTGCAGCAAAAGATCTAGGCATGCAATACCTTGGGATCTCCGACCACTCCAAAAGTTCAGTTCAAGCCAACGGGCTCAGCGCAGAACAATTGCTATCACAGATAAAGGAAATTCAATCACTCAATGATTCATCATCTAATGATTTTAGAATCTTCTCCGGTATAGAATGTGATATACTCAAGGATGGGACTCTTGATTATGAGGACGAAATACTTTCAAAACTAGATTACTGCATTGCTTCTATTCACAGTTCTTTTTCATTACCTGAAAAAGAAATGACTTCTCGTATCATCAAGGCAATAGAAAATCCTAACGTCACAATGATAGGCCACCTGACTGGCAGACTCCTATTAATCAGAAAACCGTATGCTGTGGACGTCTCTAAAATCATTGATGCCTGTGCTTCGAACCATACTCATATCGAGATCAATGCAAATCCTCATCGACTAGATATGGACTGGAGATGGTGGAGACAAGCAAAGGATAAAGGTGTTAAATGCTCAATCAATCCTGACGCTCACAGAATAGAACACTTTCAATTTCTTCATTTTGGGATCAAGATTGCTCAAAAAGGATGGCTCGGCCCCAATGATGTCATTAACTGTCTTCCTCTCAATGAAATCGAGTCTGCTCTAATTAATTAAAAAACAAAAACCATAGATACATTGGAATTTCCTTATCTCATTTGCGCAACCTTAGTCCTGGCCTCTTACATAGTTGGCTCATTACCATTTGGATTTTGGATATCAAAATTTCTTGGCGTAGACATACGTAATCAAGGCAGTGGTAACATTGGAGCCACAAATGTGCTGCGTACTCTGGGCCGTAAAGTTGGCATAACTGTTTTGATACTAGATATATCGAAGGGATTCTTACCGGTTCTAATTGGGAGTATAATAATTTTTAATCAACTTCCGGACAGCATGCTAGACAAAGAAGAGATTGAAGGAACAATTTATGTCCTTCTGGCGATAGGAACCATTCTCGGTCACAATTATACTTTCTGGCTCGGCTTCAAGGGTGGAAAGGGCATAGCCACTTCGGCAGGTGCAATAATGCCATTCTTGCCAGAAGTTTTAATCGGATCATTATTTGTATGGATCCTGTTCTTTTTCCTTAGCAGATATGTTGCCATCGCTTCAATAGCTGCCGCATTCTCAATTCCAATCCTGACAGTTTCCCTAGACCACAACTATTTGTTTCCTGAGATTAATTCGTCCTGGCCTGTAATTAGTTTCGGCATCATTGCATCTATCATGGCGATTTGGAGGCACCGATCAAATATTCAACGCCTCATCAAAGGAGAAGAGGATCAATTCGAACGGAAAATAAAAAATAAAGCATAATGAAAACAGTTTCAATCTTTGGTGCTGGCAGCTGGGGCACCGCACTTGCAACAATGGTAGCCGAAAAGGGTCTTGACGTTACTTTATGGTGCCGTAATGCCGATCATGCCAGCCAAATAGCAGAAATTAGAGAAAATAGATCGTACCTTCCTGGTGTTAGTTTAAAAGAATCGATAACCCCAACCGCAGACTTGGAACTTGCTGCCAAATCAGAACTCTTAGTCTGTGTAATACCGTCAACAGGTTTGCGCAAATTTTCTGAAAATTTAGCACAAGCTAAACCAGCGAAAGAATCCATTATTTTATCTTGCACCAAAGGCATTGAACGTGAAACGGGGCATCGGATGAGTGAAATTATTTCCGATCATTTACCAGACAATGTGACAGCTGTGTTAAGCGGTCCTAACCACGCAGAAGAGGTAGGCAAGCGCCTCGCAACTGCGACAGTCATCGGGTGCAAGAATGAGAAAATTGCAAATTCTCTCCAATCAATCTTCTCATTACCGTGGTTCAGAACCTATACGAGTACCGATGTTGCAGGAATAGAACTGGGGGGAGCCGCAAAAAATATATATGCCATCTGTGCAGGGATTTCAGATGGATTGGGCCATGGAGATAATGCAAAATCCGCTCTTGTTACTCGAGGCTTGGCTGAAATGACACGTTTAGGAATAGCCTTAGGAGGGCAAGCAGAAACTTTTCAAGGACTATCAGGTGTTGGAGATCTTATAGTGACTTGCTACAGCGCTTACAGTAGAAACAACCGTGTCGGCAAGCTTATCGGCCAAGGTGAAAAAATTGACGATATAGTTAATTCAATGAATATGGTTGCTGAAGGTGTTCCAAATACTAAATCATTCTACGAATCAACTAAACGTAACGGCGTTGAAACACCCATAATTGACGAAGCCTATTCAGTGATTAACGGCAACAAAAATCCCGCACAGGCAATGGAAGATCTTTTAACTCGAAGCCCAAGGCCAGAAACGTATCAATAAGGCTGTATCATAAAGTAATTTTGTAATAGACTACAAAACTATTTATAACTTAATAATGAGTTTTATTTGAGCTGATGGATTTTCCAGAGCACTTGATTTGTAATTCATAATTATGACCGATTCTACTCCCGTTGATCTATCTGATCTGCAATTAATGCCAGATTGGCTCAAAGAACCATCGAAAAAGACCAATCCAAACGGTAAAAATCGCAATCAAAAAACAAGAAACCCCAACAGTTCAAACGACAAACCTTTTAAAAAGAAAAATTGGGAAAAGGGTAAGGATCGCAACAGAAAACGCACTGCAGATTCGAAAAAGAATTCTCATCAAATTCAAGCACCCAAAGGAATCAACGCGACACTTAAACCAAGTAAAGATAGCTTATTAAAAATTGCTGACCAGATTAAAAAAACGGCAAGAGCATATTCAGTATTTGAAATTGCTAGGCTGATATTAGCTAATAGGGAACGCTACAATGTATCCTTTGAATGTGATGACAGTTCTGATAAAGAACTTTTCTTCGGTCTAACTGACAACTCTATTTGGCTGAGCCGCGCTGAAGCTGAAACCAACTTAATTAGAACTAAGAAGTTTTCCGAACTTTATAAAGAAGAAAGCATCGAAGTCGATCCACCTAAAGGGAATTTCAGTGCCATCGCTATTTGTGGAATTAGCGGGACACTCATAGCTCCTCCAAATCACCACTCCTATCAAACGGCAATTGCAAAATTGCATCGGAGTAATTTTGCAAACATGCCGATTGAGAAATTCAAAAATAAGATCCGCGTAGAACACGATGAGGAAATAATCGAAAAATGGAAAAAAGAGCAAAGTATTCAAAAGCAATACACTTACAAGATATCTGTCGAAGGCAGTGATCCTTTGGTCTTGAAAAATAAAGAGGAAGCTGAAGCTCACTTTCTTGCAACCCATGCAGATGAATTTATTGAAGTTTCCAATAACGCTGTTGTACCTGGGCAAATAGATGGTAAAAAATTATCTGCTGGCCTTTTATCCCTTCTTAAAAATGCTTCTACCCATGCAAGAAAACATCCAGCGAGCCTTGTAAATCCACTATGTAAGATATTAGGTGATCAGGGGCTTAAATTTTTCAAACGCGGAAAGAAAATTTTTGCGTGTGTTTGTCGGCCAAAGCCTATTTCTCCAGATGACACGTTATCTGAGCCCATTCGCGCCATTGTAACGTTCATTCGTGAAAATAAACATGTGACTAGTAAAGGACTTATTGATGCTATAGCCCCATTCGATATTAATAATGAAGAATCTAAGGGCAAGGTAACTGCAGAAAGTCCTGCAAAAATAAATGAAAATGAGAAAGAGGACAAAAATGTTAATGCTTCATCAAAAATAGAAGCTGCCGAAAAATCAGCTACTGCTAAAACAAATTTGGGCCCCAAACAAATTCAAGTACTTAAGGATCTAAACTGGTTACTTCGAGAAGGCGCTGTGATTGCTTTTGGAGATGGAAAAATAGAGCTAGCCAAAGCAAAAATTCCTAAAATAAATAAAGAACAAACTAAAAACATTAACGAATCTTCTGAAACAAAGGGAAATAAAAAATCCAATCAGGATCTTTGAGAAACAAAATAAAAAATCTATCGTCTCATTTGTTGTCTAATGAAACCCTATCTCTTGGCAAATGTAGAACGTGCCGCAAAATTAAAAGAAGATTCAAATAAGTATGCCTCTCATCACCTTACAAAGAACCAAGTTCATGACCTTGAACTCCTCATTGCTGGAGCTTACGACCCACTGACTGGATATTTAAACAAATCTGATCATGTTTCTGTAGTGGATTCCATACATTTAACAGATGGAACATTATGGGCAAAACCAATATCACTCGCAGTCGATAAAAAATTATATAAAATCCTCAACCAAGGAGATCAGCTTGCACTTAGAGACCCAGAAGGGGTGGTCCTTGCAATCTTGTCAATCGAAGATCTCTTTGAATTTAAAGGAATATACTATTTTGGAGGGACCATCGAAGGCATTGAAATGCCCCAGCACTACGATCATCAAGAACTGCGATTATATCAGAAAGGAACGAACCTTGGAACTGATACAGTCCTGACATGCACTAATTTATTGCACAAAGTTGAAATAGAAACTTTGAAAAACCATGTCAAAGTTCATAAATCGAAAATAATAGTTCAACTATTTGCCAGTGATCCAATAGAAAGCCACTCCAGATTAAGGTGCATTAAAGCTGCACTATCTGAATTATCTAATGACCAATATGCTTTATCTATCGTTCCTGGTCATGCCCCAGCGAATGCCAAAGAATGGCTTCAATACGCAATTTTATTAAAGGGCTCTGGGTACTCTTCTCTAATCTCAGATGGTGATATGAGTTTGGTAAAGGAGCACTCTGTTATCAATTACATCACTTTGCCAAAAGGATCCCCTGAAGAAACTTTCGACGCTGTCTTGCAAGAAATTGATTCAATCAATCCTCCACCAAAGAAAAAAGGTCTAACCATTTTTCTTACAGGTTTATCAGGGTCAGGGAAATCAACCATCGCAAAGATTCTGCAAATCAAGATGCTAGGGTTAACCAAAAAACGCATCACTCTTCTTGATGGCGACATTGTAAGGAAAAATCTTTGTTCGGAACTTGGCTTTTCAAAAGAACATAGACTTATAAATTTGCAACGCATCGGATTCGTGGCAAATGAAATCAGTAAAAATGGAGGAATCGCAATCTGCGCTCCCATTGCGCCTTATGATTCTATACGTAAGGAAATACGCCAAAACATTGAAACGGATTCTGGTTTTATACTAATTCACGTAGCAACTCCTATAGAAGTTTGTGAAGCAAGAGATAGGAAAGGGCTCTATGCCAAAGCGCGATCAGGAGAGATTCAACATTTTACAGGTATATCTGATCCTTATGAAGAACCTGAAGACGCAGAATTAATTGTCCAAACAACGAACCAAACAGCTGAAGAGTCTTGTGAGTTTATACTTGACCATTTAAAAGCCTTAGGATTCTTAGAACTTGCCTAATTAAGTGGCTAGATTTTTCATGATCGCTTTCTGCGCATGTAAACGGTTCTCAGCCTGAGAAAATATTGTTTCTGCATGGGCTTCAAAAGTACTCTCACTTATCTCTTTATCTCGATAAGCCGGCAAACAATGCATAATCATGACATTTGGATCCGCCAAACTAATAATCCTGTCATTAATTTGGTAATCATTAAAAGCACCTTCCCTCTTAGCCGCTTCATCTTCCATACCCATACTAACCCAGACATCAGTATAAAGGACATTAGCCTCTGCAACAGCAGCAGATGGATCTTCCACGAAAGAAACATTAGGGCAATCTAAGCCCTCCAAATAATTCACAGGCGAACAAATTTCTGATGGGCCAGACAATACAAGTTCAAATCCTAGATGCTTAGCAGCCCAAACCCAAGAATGCGCAACATTACAATTAACATCACCCAAAAAAACCACTTTCTTACCTTCCCAACCTCCAAGGCTTTCCCTGACTGTAAGTAAATCTGCAATGATCTGGCATGGGTGCTCTTGGTCAGTAAGAGCATTAATTGTCGGAATACCTGATAATTCAGCAAATTGTTCAACTTCAACCTGCGAGTCATTTCTAATGATCGCTCCATGAAGCATTCTACCCATTACTCGTGCGGTATCTTTGATAGGTTCACCTCTACCAAGCTGTAAATCTCTTGGAGACAAAAACATAGCTGAACCTCCAAGTTCCCTTATCCCAACCTCGAAACTGATTCGTGTTCGAGTAGAAGCTTTACTGAAAATAATACCCCAACATTGATTCAGTAAGGGCCTACTAGAATAATCTCTAATGTGCCTTGCCTCTTTTAATAAGATCGAAGATTCAACAAGTTCTTCAATTTCTGCTCGGCTGCACTCCTCGATAGAAAGAAAGTTTTTCATGTATTTATCCTCTCAAAAACAGTTCTCATAATTTCCAATGCTTCCATTATCTCGTTTTCCTTCACAATGAGGGGAGGAAGCCACCTAATAACATCTGACCCAGCAGGAACAGTCAGTAAACCTGAATCGGCTAATAACTCAACAAGGAAAAGAGCTGGAGTTTTATTCGTTTTTTGAAAATCTCTTATTTCATTGATCGCTTTAGAATTAACTTGGAATCCAAGCATAAGACCAAGACCACGTAATTCAGTTATAAAAGGTATTGGTCGCGATTGCAGCTCTCGATTAATTAGCTCACCTAGATTAATCACATTATCACAAATATTCTCATCAATGATTTTTCTGACTACCGTTGATGCAACTGAACTGGCCAATGGAGCTCCCCCAAAAGTTGACCCATGAGTTCCAGGTCCTAATAAATCACAAAGCGATAGGTCATTGATGCTTTTGTCCCTTATCCAAATCGCTCCTATAGGAAATCCCCCACCCAATCCCTTTGCCCATGAAATTGCATCAGGTTTGATTTCCTGAGCATTCGGTATCACTCGCCATCCGCACAAATCACCACAGCGGCCAATTCCGCATTGAACTTCATCAAAAAACAATAATATATTTTTCTTTTGACAAATCTCTTGCACCGCAGATAAAAATTCTGATGAAGCGACATTGATGCCTCCTTCCCCCTGAACAGGTTCCATGAGAATTGCGACAGTCTTATCACTAACGCCATTAATTAGTTCCGTTACATCATTAAACGGCAAGTATTTGAAACCTTCCATCAACGGACCGAAACCAGACCTGATCTTTTCTTGACCAGTAGCTGCCATGCCACCAGTGGTGCGTCCATGGAAAGAACCATTAAAACTCAATATCTCATGTCTCGGTTCTCCAATAGAAGATGGGGAAACTTCTCCAAACTTTCGGGCAAGTTTAATGAGCCCTTCGTTTGCTTCGGTCCCACTATTACAGAAAAAACACTTCCCGTTAATCCCCACAACCTCCTCTGTAAGTAGACGGGCTAATTCAGCTTGCCCTCTGTGCTGATAAAGATTAGAACAATGAACCAGTTCATCTGCTTGATTACATATTACTTTAACTAAATCTGGATGCGAATGACCTAAAGAATTAACGGCAACTCCTCCGCTAAAATCTAAAAACCTGCTTCCGTTCTCATCCCAAAGGAAAACCCCTTCTCCTCTTTGTGGAAAAATATTAAACCTCCCATACGTAGGTGCAACATATTGACTATAAAGATCAACTGTTGATTTCTGTTCTTCTTGACTCATGGAACTATCTCTGTACCGACTCCTGTATTTGTAAAGATCTCCAACAATAATGAATGGGGTATTCTACCATCTATTAAATGAACTTTTCCCACTCCTGAACTTATAGCATCAACCGCAGAACGTAATTTGGGAAGCATTCCCCCGCTAATTACTCCTTCATCTGCAAGAGGCTCTACCTCTGAGCAACAAATGGAATGAATTAAACTTCCATCATCATCTGGATCTCTCATGACTCCCAAAACATCACTAATATATACAAGCTTAGCTACATGCATGGCTCCAGCTAAAGCACTAGCAGCAAGATCCGCATTCGTGTTCAGAGTGTGCCCGGATGAGGATTCTTTTGATAAAGGTGAAACCACAGGGATAGTCTCTTTGATAATTAATTCTTGTAACCCCTCTACACTGCAGTCTTTAACGCTACCCACAAAACCGAGGTCCACTTCCTCGCCATTCTCATTAATTCCTAACATCCTGTCAGATGAAAAAACTTTGGTCCCCGAAATGCCGGCAGCTTTACCACCGTGTGATTTCACTAATCTCACGAGATTAGAGTTCACTTTTGTTCCAAGGATATCCTCAACAATCTGTATCGAATTTTGATCTGTAAACCTTTGCCCCGAAATAAATTTAGACTCAATCCCTGCACTTTCCATTGCTTCAGAAATTGCCTTACCTCCTCCATGAACAATGATTGGATTAATGCCCACAGCTTCGAGCAAAACCACATCTCTTAGTAAGGCGTCAAGTAAATCAGGGTTCTCCATTGCAGATCCACCCAATTTAATCAGGAAGCACTTTCCCCTGAACCCCTGGATATAAGGCAATGCCTCGATAAGCGTTGCAGCTTTATCAATATGCTCCCTTAATGATTCTGAATGATCGGACATCTTATGCTCTAAAAAAGAAAATCCCACGCCACCCTTAGGCGCAGGAACCTATACAGTCTACTATAGTAACGGGCAGAATCAACGCCCCTGAATCTTTAGAGCATATTCAAGCCTATTATATGCAACATATTCTTCTGACAAATCAGAGGTAAATACCCTGTGATATCCTTTTCCGATATTAAGATCAATACGTAATGTGAATTCTTTTTTTGCTACTTGAGCCTTTAATTTGCCTATTGGAGTCGGAGCCACTATTCCATTAACTGCTGCTGCCAATGGACCAAAATAAATATCCACCTTATTTTCATCTACTCTCGCCCCAGAATATCCCACAGCATCAATGACTCTTCCCCAGTTCGGGTCTGATCCATTCCATGAGCACTTTACTAGAGAAGATTTAGCAACAGCTCGCGCTACTTTTTTAGCATCCAAGTCTGAAGAAGCGCCTTCAACCTCTATCCTTATGAATTTACTTGCTCCTTCTCCATCACGCACGAGTTGTTTTGAAAGGTCTAACATTACATTCTTAAGAGCCTCACTAAAATGCTTTAAGTCTTTGGATCCTTTCCTAGGACGACGATTTTTAGCAGTTCCATTGGCTAGAACAAGTACGGTGTCATTGGTACTCATATCACCATCAATACTGATGCAATTAAATGTTTCATTGACTACTCGCTTAGTCGTTTCACGCAGATCAACTTCTGATATCGCAGCGTCAGTCACAAAAAAAGCAAGCATAGTCGCCATGTTAGGCGCTATCATTCCAGAACCCTTAGCTGTGCCAGTAATGGTAATTTCTTTACCACCAATTAAAGTCTTAACAGCACATACTTTATTTACTTTATCACTGGTCATTATAGATCTAGAAAAATCCCCCCATCCGGAGATCCTTAATTTTTCTACAATCTTAGGAGTAGCTGCCTGCACTTTTGCTACAGGCAACGCATACCCAATAATTCCAGTTGAACAAACAAATACCTGACGAGGTTCTAATCCAAGTGAAGATGCTGCGAATTGAGCCATTAATTTAGCATCATTTAATCCTTGTCTGCCATTACATGCATTTGCATTGCCGCTATTTACAATTACGGCCCGAATGTCACCACAGCTCAAATGACGCTTTGATAACCTAACTGGCGCGGCCTTGATACGATTCGTTGTGAAGGTCGCAGCCGAAACCGCTGGAAAATCAGAAATGACTATGCCGAGGTCCTTGGCACCACTATCCTTAATACCGCTGGATATACCGGCAGCTCGAAAACCAATGGGTAGCTTTGCCGCACGTAGTTTTGTTATTCTTTCTGCCATAATTGAATTTCGTTAATCAAATTCAACTTATTGCTATCAAACAAGCCCCGTGGCCTGATCAATACCACACATTAAGTTAAAGCTTTGTATTGCCTGGCCTGATGCCCCTTTAATTAGATTATCCTCGACACTCATAAAAACAAAACGATCACTGCGTTGGTCATATGACCAACTAATATCTATAAAGTTTGTATGAATAACATTTTTTGTATCAGGAGGAGTGTCTTCACCCAAAAGCCTTACAAAAGGCGCCGCCGAATATGTATTCTCCAGAGCCTCTTTGACCTCTTCATTACGAGCACCATTCTTGGAAGAAGCATAAATAATTGAACATATCCCAGTCGTTACAGGAACAAGGACAGGAGTAAATGATATGGTTACATTATTATCAGCAGCAATCGACAGTTCCTGTTCTATTTCACTTAAATGGCGATGCTTGGGGACTGAATAAGCGCGAATACTTTCATTGCACTCAGCAAAGAGCAACGCAGTATCAGCTTTCTTACCTGCTCCGCTAGTTCCACTCATACTGACAACTTGTATGGAGGAATCATCAATAAGATCTTCCTTAAGAATTGGAATTAAAGGTAATATGATACTCGTTGGATAACAGCCAGGCGAAGCCACTAACTTTGATTCCGCAATTTCTTTAGGCCTAATTTCGGGTAATCCATAAACAGCATTTGGAAGTCGGTCAGGATCCGGGTGCGCTTCACCATAAAAGTCTGCATAAATCTCAGGATCTGAGATCCGAAAATCCGCGCTTAAATCTATCACCTTTAATCCTGAATCAACCAAGGGGCCCGCATATCCAGCTGCAACACCATGAGGGAGAGCTAAAAAAATCACTTCAGCTCCACTCCCAATGATGAGATCAATTGTAGGATCTATAAATTCGAGTGCATCGGCTCGCTCCACAGCTCTGAACCTAGGGAAAACTTCTGAAAGCTTACGCCCAGACTCAGCGCGCGAAGTTACACAAACCAGCTCCGCTAATTCATGGCTCAACAAAATACGGATCAATTCGGCACCAGAATATCCACTAGCACCTACTACGGCCACCTTCGTTGAATCTACATTAGACATTCCTTTAATCCTCGCTTTCAGCCTCAATCAACGCAACTCACTTTTCACATGCTCTTAATACCTTCCTTTATTGGTTTTCTCTTGCTTAGATCAGACATGTGGTCAAATGTCAGCCGAGAAACCTTAAAAAAGGCAGTAATCCCTAATTAGGATAATCTCGGGCCATGGCGCAGTTTGGTAGCGCGCTTCACTGGGGGTGAAGAGGTCGTGGGTTCAAATCCCGCTGGCCCGACCATTCACACAATAAATTCTATCAATCAGCAGCAAAAAAACTCATCTCATGGCATGAGGTCCGGACGATTCTCTAATGTCCTTTCAAGAGCAATCTTGCGCTTCCATTCTTTGATCTTTTCATGGTGACCGGAAAGAAGAACCTCAGGAACTTTCATTCCTTCAAAATCTGCCGGCCTCGTATAGCAGGGCGCCTCAAGAATCCCTTCCTCAACTGAAAAGGATTCCTCTATCGGTGAACGATCATCACCAAGGACCCCAGGAATTAAGCGTACAACGGAATCAATGAAAACAGCAGCGGCAAGAGCTCCATTTGTTAGAACATAATCACCAATAGATATCTCCTGATCCACTAATCCTTGAACTACACGATGATCAATTCCCTCATAATGGCCACAAAGAATAATCAGATGCTTAGATGATACTGAAAATTTACGAGCCATTTCCTGATCGAACTGGCTGCCCTGAGGCGTCATGAGAACGACACTAGTTTCTTCTTTACGAAGATCTCTGACAGCAGCAAAGAAAGGTTCCGGTTTCATTACCATTCCTGGCCCACCCCCATATGGCTCATCATCAACTTTACGATATTTATCTGTAGTCCAATCCCTAAGGTCGTGTATTCGAATCCCAACAGTTCCTTCGTCAGAAGCACGGCCAAGAATACTCTCAGAAAGAGGGGCACGTACTACCTCAGGAAAAATTGTCAAAACATCAATGTCAAGGCGTTCACTCATTGCTATTTTTTAATCGATAAAATATCTAATCCTCTTTAGGCGTCTGCCCCCTCAACTTAGCTTCGATGAATTCATCAATGCCTCCATCCATCACATCATTCACATTACTGGTTTCATAACCTGTACGGTGATCCTTAACCATCTGATAAGGCTGAAAAACATAGGAACGAATCTGGCTTCCCCAAGCAATTTCCCCCTTCTCTCCATACTGACGCTCCATTTCCGCTTTCTTCTTGTCCTCCTCAAGCTGAAACAGCTTGGCACGTAACAATTGCAAAGCAACTGCACGATTCTTATGCTGACTGCGCTCAGCGCTACAACGAATTAAGATACCGGATGGATGATGCTTTAGAATAACCGCCGTCTCAACTTTATTAACATTCTGCCCTCCCTTACCTCCACTACGGGTAGTGGTAATCTCATATTCCTTTTCATCGATTTCTATATCCTCGTCATCTTCAATCTCTGGAACCACATCAACACTGGCAAACGAAGTGTGCCGTCTTGACTGCGAATCAAAAGGAGAAATACGAACTAGTCGATGAACTCCGCGTTCTGCCTGCAAGTAACCATAAGCGTGCATACCACACACTCTGAGAGTCACCGAACGAATACCCGCCTCATCATGTTCCTGGCATTCAACTATTTCAACTTTAAAGCCTCTCCTCTCTGCCCATCTTTGATATTGCCGCAACAACATCTCCGCCCAGTCACAAGCTTCGGTCCCGCCAGTACCTGCATGAATCGTGAGAAAAGAATTTTCTTTGTCATGCTTACCTGACAACAAAAGTTCCATTTCCAGAGTACTTAACTGTGTAGAAAGTTCATCAATTTCCTTTTTCACTTCAAGTGCTGCCTCTGAATCCCCCTCCTCTGCTGCGAATGCCACAAGATCATCAATATCAGAGACCCTGTTAGTCAGATCCTCAAAAAGTGTAATCTTTTTTGCCGCAGTAGCATGCTCACCTGAAATTTTTGCAGCACGGTCATTGTCATCCCAAAATCCCGTAGCAGACATCATTTCTTCGAGTTCTGACTGCTTTGATTGAAGCGTTTCCAAGTCAAAGATACCTCCTAAGCTCACCAATACGCGATTTCAAAGAATTTGTATCGAAA
>Ga0315329_10000662_pt1 | contig 13452 bp, 7 predicted proteins | sample M150032315metaG_FD_203459 | JGI IMG/M metagenome (GOLD analysis project Ga0315329, IMG submission 203459) | Ammonia-oxidizing marine archaeal communities from Monterey Bay, California, United States - M1 500m 32315 | ecosystem: Environmental > Aquatic > Marine > Coastal | place: USA: California...
AATGGCGATGGGTGTCCAGTAAGCCTTTCCCATCCAGGTGATCGGCGTAAATGGAACCCGTACGATGTGATTCTGATGGCCCCGTGGTTTCGCGGGCGTCAATAAACCCCCAGTCATGCATCTCATCGATGTGGGAACTGGCGTGATCTTCACCGTGACGCCATAGATGCGTCTTGCCGACAACGCCAGTGCGATAGCCGGCATCACGAATATTGCGGACATGGCTCTGTCCATGCCTGATCTCCGGGTTGGCAAATGCCCAGACGCCGTGCTGATGAACCTGATGACCTGTCATCAGACTGGCGCGGGCGGTCATACAAACAGGAGAACTGGTGAAACAACGGTTGAACACAGTACCCTGGCCTGCAAGCCGGTCCAGATGAGGCGTAATGGCAACAGAATCTCCTGCGTAGCCCATCGTATCTGCACGTTGTTGATCCGTGAAGATGAAGACGATATTCGGTTTGGTCATGTTGTGTAAACCAATTGATCAATTGCTACTATCCCATACCTCATTTAAAGCAATCAAAACAAGTATCACCAGTTTACGGCTGAGTTACCCCAAAATTTCCGTCGAATTGACCATCCAGAGCCAAAACAGCGACCGGCCTGATGCCGATGCCTGTCGCCTTGCTTCAGGGCGAGTCAGCCACAGGGCTTTAGAACGGATATTTGCACAGCAATAATCATGGACATTCAGTATCTATGGATGTTCTATAACCGGTGCTCAGGTGGAATAAGAAAGCAATAATCTTCAAGGCCAAAGCTTATGCACTGCTCATGATGGCCCCATCGCCTCTTTATAATTTAATTAAGCTGGCACAGTGCCAAGACTTTTTGCTGAACATCAACGTCTAGTTTGTGTTAAGTGCGGTTGGCCGCAAAAAAGGTATCCCTGCAGTCTTAACGTGTCTTGATTGGCAACATCGCCAGTTGGGATGCTTCACTCGCCCATGGCTGGGCCTTTATTAAAAGTTTGCTGTTACAAGTTTTTGAGATCACGATTGTGTTACAAAAATTCACACCTGTTCTTCCTCGGCTTCTAGCTATACTTTGTTATTCTTCGGGTCGCCGGTGTAAAAACAGTTGAAACCTCTGCGTGGCGAACCATTGTGATTGGGTCCCGACCAGTGGATGGTTTTTGATCGAAAGAACACAATATCACCAGGTTTCATAATGGCTTCAACGACGTCAGGGTGGTTCGAGAAATCGTGAGGTTCATCGGGACGAAGGTGTAAAAATTGCTCTTCACAAAGATGAGAACCTTTCAGGAAATGCAGGCAGCCATTTTCTCGATCAGTAGGATCGAGTGCGATCCAAATGACGCCACCGTGGCTGGCATCCAAGTGGGGATGGACCTCTTCACTATTTTTGTCCTTAGTGAAGAAACTCGCAGTTACTGGCAGTGGTGCTGTCTCAAGCAGCTTTCCCAGCACCAGCACCTGTGGGCCTTTCTTCAATATCTTTTCAAAATAGTCGTCAGACTTTTCCAGACCCTTTGTGATGTTGGTATAGCGCTCTGAGTATTCAGTTCTTCCAGCCAGAATAGCTTCCGCTCGCCGGCAGATTTCTTTGATCTGCCGAGGTGCGATAAATTGCCTTATAATAACGAAGCCTTCCTTGTTAAAAGTGTCTTTTAGGCCTTGCATATAAGACTCGTCCATTGATTTATCCGCTCAGCTAAAAAGGTTGTGAACTTTATACTTAACGATTAATTTTGGAAAGAGGCTGAAACAACAGCTTCCCCCAAAATCGATCGGGAATAGTCCAGCCTGGGAGTAAATTTGGGTGGGAATGTCTGGAACTTAATTTTCCCAGAGTTTTCGATGAACCCTGTCCGGGTCTGACTCGACCCGTGAATGCCTATCGACAATAAGACAGTCCCTGCTTGATGAATCATATATCGACCACCGGGGTAAACCACCGTTATTGGGTTGGCCAGTGCGCGCCATCTGAATTATTGTGTTTGACCAGTTCTCTGCCACTTCCCGAACGGTGGGATCAGTTCGATCATGAAAGGCATAGGCGTAAGTGTCCGGGTTGGCAAAAGTGTTGAACGTGAAGGCCATCTCCGCTGCGTGGGGAACTCCCAGATTTTTCCATTCTACCTTGTTCGCCGGCAGATCAAAACGATATAACCAACCCCCGACCCCCGCTGCTGATGACAGCTCAGCGGCGTTGATACTTGTGCAGCGAAACATGTCAGTCCATATCATTTCGTGGACCTTACCGGCCGTGGCGTTGGGGTAGGCCTTTTGCAATGCGGTAATATATAACGCTGGGTCTTTACCGCATAACATATCCTTTGCTAACAGATTATTGAGACCTGGATAGTGATCCAGAGGATCATCATTCCCCCTTGTATACAACGTGCCCTCTGTCAGCGTAGAGCCGACAATTAATGGTACACCGGACGATCCTCGCTCGACGATAGCGTCATAAGTGGATCGCGTGATGACGGTGCCGTCGACAGTTACACCTGCGCCTAAGCCAAGGTCTACGATATCTTCAGCCGGCATGTCGAGTAGTCGAGCCAGGCAGTCGTCCTGAGCCATCTCGAGTTTCTTTGCGACGCGTTCGGTCTTGTCTTCTGAGGGTTTATAGGCCACGGTTGCGCTATGTGCGATGGCTTTGTGAAACAGGCCGTCTGCGGTTGGTGCAGCTAATAGGCTAAGCACTGATGAGCCACCAGAGGACTGGCCGAAGAGGGTGATATTGTTCGGGTCGCCGCCATAGTCCTCGATATTGTCGCGGATCCATTGCAGCGCAAGGATCTGATCACGGAAACCATTAGAGGCAGAACCTTTGTAGGCATCGCCGAAACACGATAGATCGAGAAACCCAAAGGAACCAAGGCGACTGTTAACTGTGACAACAATAACCTCACCCTGTCTCGCCAGTACGGTGCCATCATATTCGTTGGCCGAGCCGTTTTGAAACCCGCCGCCGTGAAACCAAACCAGTACCGGGCATGGCTCACTGGTTTGTTCTGGAGTCACCACATTGAGAAACAAACAATCTTCAGACATGTTGCCATTGGCTTTCAGCCCTAATGTACTTTCTGTTTTTTTTGGTTGAACTGCTCTATCAGGAAACAGTGTTGCATTAAAAGTGCCTTGCCAGGATGAAGCCATGGTTGGCGCCAGAAATCTGCGTTTTCCGGTTGGTGGCTCTCCATAGCGAAGTCCGAGATAAACGTTGGTGTCATCGTTGTTGTGGCCTCGTACCTTACCAAGGCGGGTCGAAAGTATATTCATCAGCATTGAACTTGAACGTTTAGTGGTCATTTTCCAGCGGCTGGGCCTGTTAGAGCAAGTTTAGCAATATCAGAACGAACAGTGGTTCACCCAAAAATTGGGTGATGTCTTCTAGGATCTGGAGGACTTAACCGGGAACAATGCCGTAGGATAACGGCTTGCAAACCTATGCTGAGGAGATTGAGTGTTAGAACTGGGAATTCTTGCCGACGACCTGAAAGCTGAACCAATACTCCCTCAGCATCTGCAGAAAGTAAGAGAGGGAGCCTTTGTTTTGCTCGGCAGTGAGTGGAGCGGTGACGATTCACCTTGGCTTTAAGGTGACACTGCCCTTTGGCTGGCTGAAGAGAAAAAAATCAAAATGCTAGGCTGGTATTGGTTGGGAAACCAAACACAATGCACCAGAACCGAATAACAGCCCGACCCACCGCGCCATGACGGGTAACAATATCCCGATTGGCTATCCGCTGGAAAATCTTCATGCATTGACTCAGGACCGGGTGTTTTTCCTAAGCCTGCCACTTAATGTTGCATCGATGGAAGGTACCAGGATACGTGCTATCGCCATCGAAGATCAGGGCTGATTGGAGTAGCAGAGTAAGCAGCTATCAGGCTACTGACTTTGCTATTCGTCTTCGTGGATGATCACTGTGCCGGCATCACCGTCGATCGTAATCATCTGGCCGTGCCTGATACGTTGGGTACCGTTCCCTACCCCGAGAACTGCAGGGATGCCGTATTCTCTGGCGACAATAGATCCGTGAGCAAGAATACTGCCAACATCTGTGACGAGGCCCGCGGCATGCGCGAACAACTGAGTCCACGCTGGCGTCGTCAACGGACTGACCAGAATGCTACCCGGAGCCATTTTGTCGAACTCAGATGGACCCAGGACGACGCTGGCTGTTGCCGTAATACTACCTGAACTCACAGGGAACCCGCGCATGACCTTGATGTCTTCGTCATTTTTGATTTGCGTTTCCTTGAAGGAGATAGATGCCATTTCGCTGGCTTCCGCCGGTAGTGTGCCGGGTGGATGGTGATGTTTTCTTGCTTCCCGTAAAGTTCGTCTTTGCGCAGCGAGTTGGCCCAGTCCCAACGAAGTCTGATTGCGTTTTCGTGCGTCTATTGCCTGCTTGATCTCCTCACTATTAAGAAAGTAGACCTGTTCCGCATCCTGAAGTATGCCAGAGTTGACTAACCGGCGGCCAAGTTCGTGGACCATTGGTCTGAGAATAGACCAGGTATAGCCGAATCGGAAGGCGACTTCTTCACGAATGAAATTGTATTTCAGGGCTAACCACAGTCTGAAGCGGAACTGCCAGTAGGGAAGTCCGGTAAGGAACTGTGAAATCTCCTGCAACTTTTCCCTACGAATCTTGGCAGTCTTGGATACCTGGTTCTTAGGGTCGTAATCCTTGTCCCTGACCATCCCTTTGAGGGTTGCGAACAGTGCAGCTGGGTCTTCTACCTGAGTCGGCTCGATAAAGTCCATGCTATAGCCCTGATGACCATAAACTTTCAGGTATTCGTCGATAGCTGCTACGACTTCGGTTGCATGTCCATCGTCGCGTAACGCCTGCATCAGAAATTGCGAGGGTACCACCAGTACTGTGTAGGACAATGCATCGCTAGCGCGGATGCGCTGTGCGATTTTGAATAGGTCAGCATTTGCCTGCATCGCTTTTGATTCAATACCGGTCAGGAACTGACCACTGATGAAGTTCTGGTCCGGTAACGTTTCCCGAAGGAAGCACTGTAGCTGGTCATCGGTAGATTTCGCGACACCAAAAGTATGGCTGGAACCAGCTGACCAGTAGTGACCTTCTTCAATTCCCATCTCAACGATCCCGTCGAGAAGTTTGTCGTCCGAAGCGTCTTTTATGTTAACCGCTCGCCATTTCTCTGCGACTCCCTCTAGGCGTGGCAATGTCATGTCATACCAGGATTTTAACTGTTTATCATTGGTCTGCGTATTGTTGAAGGCGACGTATGTTGGATTATTACTCTCTGGCAACGTTAGGAGTTCATTGAGGCCGTCCTGATCCTGCTCGGCATACCACCGGTCAAACTCGTTACGGTTTTTGTCGCTGAGATGGTTGCGAAATGGCTCGATGTCCGCCGCTGCTGCGTCAATGGCTGCGGCCTTGGTTTTCTTCAGCTGGCCCGCAAATGCCTTGTATTCTGCGGCTTCGATATCTTCTTCAGAGACCAGCCTTGCTTCTTCGTTTCTTTGTGTACGTTGGTCTGCTTCCTTGATGATCTGGGGCCAGTCGAAGCGTTGGTAGGCGTAGCCGTTTATCGTAATGAACAACGGGCCGCCGCCGACCATCAGGCTCTGGGGTCTTGGTGATTCCAGGCCCCTGGTCAGATACAACTCTTCAAATAGCGTACAGATAGGGTCTGGCATGTTTTCAACTATCTGCCGTCTGCTGACAAAACGAACTGGCGGCGCAGGCTCCCAGACAAGCTCAATGGGTTGTACGGGGAGATTGGTGATTGGACGAGACTGCAACAGATGCAGCTTTCCGTCGCTGTAGGCCCATTCGATATCCTGGGGTAGTCCGTCATACAAACGCTCAATGCTGATGGCCGTTTCACAGAGTTCCTTTAACCTTTCTGCGGTTATAGAGGACATGCCACGGTTTTCTTTGGCGACGGCTTCTATGCGCACACCTTGGTCGCCATCGGCAACTATTTGCTGTTCCTTTGGCCCAAGAACTTCCTCTTTGATCCTGAAATCGTCACGCTCGATAATATAGGTATCCGGGGTCACTTGGCCGCCAACGACAGCTTCGCCGAGTCCGAAACTGGCGTTGATGATCATTTCAGAGCGATCGCCTGTTGCAGGGTTGGCCGTGAATAAAATTCCAGACACCTCTGATGGAACCATGGTTTGTACAACCACTGCCATCGCAACACTATTCTGATCGATGCCGTTCTGGTGTCGATAGCTGATAGCTTGAGCCGTCCACAAAGATGCCCAGCAGCGGTGAACTGCATCGACAACGGCATCCTCACCGCGTACGTTGAGATAGGTTTCCTGCTGGCCAGCAAATGAAAAACCTGGGAGGTCTTCGGCATTAGCAGACGATCGCACGGCAACCGCGCTATCGCCTCTGTCCAGATCTTTATAAGACGCTTTGATCTGCCGAATCAAATCGTCGTTCATTTCTGTTTGCAGGATGAGCTCGCTAATCTTCTTTGAGCATAGATCGAACGCCGGATAACCGTCCTTCAATATCGGTTTAGCGTTGTCAATAATGACACCCTGCAAATTGTTCGCGACGACAAAGCCTCGGTACGCATCGGCTGTAACGATAAAACCGCCGGGTACGTTAAACCCTGAGCACACCATTTTTGCCAAAGACCGGCCTTTCCCACCTACTCGTTCAAGTGAGTCTTGGGTGGTCTTAATAGAGCTGGTGAACATCATCCCGGGTTCCAGAGTGTAATCAGAATAGTTAATTGTAAATTGTCGCTCGTACCGCTGTCTCTGGAAACCTAAGCTGTAACGGAGATCACCCATTAATGGTGATAGATCACGGTGCGCTAAGACTGATGTGTCTGATATGGTATAACCCAATACCGATTTAAGTCCTAGATTGGAGATGTTTTACAAAATGAAACCCTATTCTGAACTTCATCGGCCGCAGTTTCACTTTTCCGCGGAAGAAAACTGGATCAATGACCCTAATGGGCTGGTCTACAACAACGGGATCTGGCATCTGTTTTTCCAACACAATCCGGAGTCACCAACCTGGGGAAATATGACCTGGGGACATGCCCAGAGCAAGGACCTCATTCACTGGCAGCAGCTAGAGCATGCCCTCTACCCTGACGAAATGGGTAGTATGTTTTCTGGATCGGCGGTAGTCGATTACGCTAATACTGCCGGTTTTGGTGCGGGTGCACTGCTCATTTTCTACACCGCTGCGGGCACGTACGCTGACCCTGTCAAACCATTTACACAATGCCTTGCCTATAGCGTTGATAACGGCCAGCAATGGCAAAAGTATTCGGGTAACCCGATTATTAACTGGATAGAAGCAGACAACCGTGATCCTAAGGTCACGTGGCATGAACAAAGCAGAAAGTGGATTATGGCTTTATATCTCAATGATGACCGCTATTGTCTGCTTTCATCTGAAGATGCGCGGGACTGGCGAAAGATTCAGGAACTGGTGCTCGAGGGCGACTCTGAATGTCCGGATTTTTTCCCCCTGGTTGACACCTCCGGTACTGAACGCTGGGTTTTCTGGGCAGCCAGTGGTCAGTATATGGTTGGAAGCTTTGATGGTGAAAAATTTACCCCGGAGACAAATGTGCAGATAGGCGAACAGGGTCACAATGGCTATGCAGCCCAGACATGGACTAACGTACCGGACGGGCGTTGTATTCAGATATCCTGGATGGCTGGCGGACTGTTTCCGGAAATGCCCTTCAATCAGCAGTTGTCTATACCCGTAGAATTGAAGCTGATTGGTTCCGGTGATGATGTGGTGCTGGCACGAGAACCCATTCGTGAGTTGGCCGTCTTGCGCGGCCGCTCAATCTCAGTGACGAGTCAAATCATTGTTCCCGGTGATCCATTCATTGTTGATACGAAGGCGAAGTTGCTGGATGTTTCTCTGACTATCTCGAAGCAAAACAGCAAAGCGTTATATATCGCGCTTCGGGGTCAGGTCATCGAATTTAACTGGGTTGATGCACAATTTAGGTTCGGCAATAGCAATCCACACAAGTTGAATACGGCGCGCAACCCGATTGCCCTGCCAGATGGGCCACAATTGTCCCTGCGTCTCGTGGTAGATCTTACTTCGTTTGAGATCTTCATAAACGAAGGTGGGATTTCAGCATCATTCTGCTACTTGCCTGACGGCTATATACATCCATTGGCGTTATATTCCTCCGATGGTGATCAGGTACTAGACAATTTCGAACTACATGAGCTGAGATCTAGCTGGGAGTAGAAATGGGTGAGGTTCTAAGTTGTGGAGTTCCCTAATGTGGGTTGTCTCAATAAGCTGGCACGATGAAAATACTTGTTATCAGTGATATACACGGCAATGCGGAAGCCCTGCGTGCAGTCATGGAGGCGGAGCGGGATGCAGATTGTTCGATTTTCCTTGGTGACGCGTTGCTCTCAGGTCCGCAGGCCAACGAAACCATGGGATTGCTGGAAACGCTTGGCCCAGACATCGCCATAATGGGCAACCACGACGAGGAAGTGCTGGATCCTTCGATATTTGCCAAGTGGCCAGTGGAATGGGTTGCGCTCAATGAATGGATACTGGCACGTCTCGACGCTTCGGCGATCAGTAGTATTGAGGCATTTAGTGAAGCCGGTCGTTATCAGCTGGCTGGTCTGGGCCTGTATCTTCATCATGGAGAACTTGGTAGCCGGGATTTAAAAGCGTTGCCGGATGCTGCCGATGAAGTTCTTACAATGATGGGGGCTGGAACTGATTCGTCGATAGTTTTGTTTGGTCATACCCATGTGCAATTTTCTCGCCAGATTGAAGGCACAACCTTCATCAACCCAGGCAGTGTTGGTCAACCACGTTGCGGCGTATTGCACGCATGCTACGGCGTATTCGAAGACGGGATCTACCAGCCACGCCAGGTGCAATATGATCCCGCACCGTGGCTGGCAGCGCTGGACCGAATAGATGTACTCGAATCGTTCCCCGATTTCAGGCAGTGGCTTAGAGATGGACTGTTGGATGGTTATGGGATTGGTAAGCAGGAACCCTGGACGCGATATGCGGCACAGGGATATCGTTAGTCTATGTCGATGACTGACGGTAAGCTGCAAACGACTACTGAGGATTCAATGGACCCGGAGGACGATACATCCCTCAAGGCTGCGTTCCTTCTAGCCTGGCGTTGTTGGCCTTATTACCTGCCGCAATTGAAGCATCTAGTTACCTTTATTCTGATAAGTATTCTTATGGGTTCGGGCATTCTCGGTGCGATTATTATCGGTAGCGATCTTATTGAAAACAAAATTCTCCTCGGCGAACGGTTAGAGCCACTGCAGGCGTCGATGTTGTTGCTCGGCGATGAATACGTTGCGTCCGGCGCAGCAAATGAGCCTGTTTTGGATGTTGAACAACGCCAACGGGTTCGTAAAAGCGTACTTGTTCTCGGCGCGGTTTTGACGTTAATTTTTCTCGTCGTCACTGTGTTCGCCTGGTATTACATGACGTGGATTTTTCAACGTATTAATCAGCAGTTGCGGGTTGAAATGCTTGCCAGAGCCGAACATCTGTCACTCAGATATCACAGTCAATCGAGGACCGGTGATGCAATCTATCGTGTCTATCAGGATAGCGCCACAATTACTAACGTGCTGAGATACATGGTGCTTTCACCACTCCGGGTTGTTGCCTGGGGTTCTTTTGCGTTGATCATTTTGTTTTTGTTTTCTCCGTGGCTCGGTCTTCTGGTGTTTACAGCTGTTATCCCCATGGTTCTAATGATGCGTTATTTCATCCCCAAGGTACGCACCGCAGCGAGATTGTCGCGAGAATATAACAGCGATCTCACTTCGCGAATCCAGGAGACGCTTGCTGCGATCAGAGTGGTGAAGGCCAGTGGTGCCGAAGATCAATTGATGGCGCGTTTTGAACGGGATTCACAGAAGGCACTGGATGCCGCATTTCAGATGCGAAAGTATATAGCGTTGCTTACGGTGGGAGTTGCGGTTGTTGGTCTCGGATTCGTTATTATTGCCGATTACTTTATGGCCATCTGGGCGATGCGCGAGTTGCCGACGTATTTAGGCAGCAGCATTGCACTAGTCGGATTTGCTGCATGGAACCTCGGCGCATTTAAGGCCGGCTCGAGTCGTGCTCATGGCCTCTCGCAGCAAATTTGGGAGCTGGCGTTTTACTGGTGTACGATTCAGGACATTGTGATTGGACTGAAAAGATCTTTCTATTTGCTTGACCTTGAGCCTGAAGTGGTAGACGTCGAACAACCACAGGCATTTCCTGAAAACCTGCATCAGGTTCGCCTCAACAATATCCGATTTGGTTATCAATCAGACCGAGAGATCCTCAAGGGTGCAACGCTAACTGCAGATGAGGGTACTATTACTGCCATTGTCGGCGGTACCGGTGCGGGTAAATCCACCCTGATGTCAATGTTATTGCGGTTGTATAACCCAGATGGTGGTAATGTTTTCATCAATGACATCGACTTGAATCAGATATCCACGGCAGCTGTTAGATCAAATATTGCGATTGCGCTACAGCAGAATGTGCTGTTTGCCATGAGTATCAGTGACAATATTCGCTACGGTAATGGTGACATCGACGAAGCGGCAGTTTTAGCAGCAGCAAGAGTTGCCTGTGCTGATGAATTTATTAAGGCCATGCCCTATGGGTACGATACTGAACTGGGTGAAAGAGGCGGTAAAATTTCCACCGGTCAGCGTCAGCGAATATCCATCGCTCGAGCGGTTCTGCGCGACACACCTATTCTAATTCTTGACGAGCCGACTGCCTCCCTTGATGCAGAAACGGAACGACAGGTGATCCGTAATCTTGCCGAGTGGGGACAATCTCGCGTCGTCTTCATCGTTACCCATCGCTTATCAACTATTCGTAATGCTGATCAGATTGCGTTTCTTGAAGATGGGGTGATTAAAGAGATGGGTACTCACCAGGCGCTACTTGACCAAAATGGCGCCTATGCAAATTTCGTAGCTGCAGAGTTGGGTGATAAGAATGACTGATGCAACTCACTATGATGATCGTGTTGATACAGATACTGAGTTAACGCTGAGCGAAACCCTGATTCTGGTTAGTCGCTCACTGGGGTTAATCAGCAAAGTAAAATCGTTGTTTGCCTATAAAGTTGTCTTTGCAACGGTGGCTATACTTCCGGCTGTTATCGTTCCCTGGTTGCTGAAGATAGTGGTTGACCAGGTCATTCTGCAACAGCCCTTTGATGACGAGGTTCGTTTTCCACCCTTCATGAATCCTTTCCTTGATTTGGTTCAGGACTTGCCACCCGCGGGCATTATGATGTCCCTAACAATTTTATACCTCGTCATGTTAATTATTTTCGGCATGCGCGCGTTCCCTACCGAACAGGCAGAGAGAGAGGCGTTCCCGGCAGGTCACGATGCGGCAACACAATCAGAACAGGCATTGTCTGCGGGTGGTAGTAAGACCAATGGTCTCTGGGGATTGATAGAAACATTGCTGACCATCCGCATGACGCAAAGGCTGGCGAATGGCTTGCGAACTGGATTGATGGGTAGGTTGTCCCGACTGGAAATGACTACGCTGGATGATCAACGTATAGGCGATTCTGTATACCGCGTCATGTACGACGCACCAATGCTGCCGGAAATCTGCTACAAACTGACAGTCGCGCCGCTACTGTTGCTGTTCAGTGCTGGTATATCTGTGTGGATGATCCAATATAGCTATGGTCATGTAGCACCGGAAATCGTCTGGCTGTCAGCAACACTGATGCCGATGACCTTATTACTGACAGCGCCGTTGTCTGGTATTGCCCGAAGGGTAAATCAGTCGAGTCGAGCGGCAGGTGCCTCGACCACCAATCAGATAGAAGAGAGCATCGACAATATTGGTGCAGTTCAATCTTTGGGTGGGATGCAGGTCGAGTCTGAAAAATTCACGAATAAAAGTGAAGAGTCATTCAAAAGACATCGCTACACTCTGATGATTGACCTTATTGCACTGTCGCTGTCATACATCTGTTTGATCATTGCACTGGCGACAGCGTTTGTACTGATTACCGACAAAGTTATTGGGGCACATCTGTCACCAGGTGACTACGCTGTTATCACCGGGTTTTTCTTACTGCTTGGCCAAAATGCCAGACTGGTGGGTAAATACTGGATAGACTTACAACGTAATATTGCCGCCGTACGCAGGGTCTTTTTTTTCATTGATTATACCTCTGAGGAGGATGTGGAATCGAACCCGTTACCAGTCATTGAGACAGGTATCCAACTGCAAGATGTATGCTTTTCTTATCCAGATGGTAGGCTGGCGCTGGATAAAGTCAGCCTTGATCTGCCCCTCGGTGAACTCGTGGCAATTGTTGGACCTACTGGTGCCGGAAAGACCACGCTCGCCTATTTACTCCCGGGTTATATCAGGCCGACGTCCGGCAAGATGAGCTTCGATAATCTGGATCTCGTGGATGTCAGTGTGAACGAGATTCGCAAGCAGGTGACTTATGTGTTTCAGGAACACATGCTGTTATCTGAGAGCATACGCGACAACCTGTTGCTTGCGAATGCTGAAGCCACGACCGAACAGATGCTGGAAGCCTGTCGTCTTGCCGGTGCCATGGAGTTTATCGATCAATTCCCGGAGGGCATTGATACAGTGATCGGTAAAGGCGGGGACACTTTATCAGTTGGCCAAAAACAGAGGCTATCCATTGCACGCGGTATCGTGCGGGAGACACCAATTCTTGTGCTTGATGAGCCAACATCGGCACTTGACCCAAAGACAGAAAATGCTCTGGTTGAAGCGCTGCGTCAAATCGCAGGGAAACATCTAGTGGTAATCATTGCGCACCGCCTGTCGACGATCAGGGAAGCTGATCGTATTATCTTTCTTGATCAGGGGCAGGTACGAGACGTTGGTAATCACCAATCACTGATGGCGAATCCAGTGAGTCCTTATCGACGATTCGTGGAATTACAAAATTCTTAGGGGAGAGTGGACATGATCGTTAACACTTCAATTGATATTGATGAAGCGGTAGCAGAATACGGGCTTGCAGGTCACCTCGAAGAGCTTGACGAGGTTGGCTTGACCGTTGTGCCTCAGGAAACTCTCAGGCTTCCTGATAAGTGGTTCGACCGCCTTCGGGATGCGTTGCTGAGAGTAGGCGAAGCGCGCACCGGTGTCTCATTTGATCTCGCCACCGGTCCATCAGCTTATTTTAAAGGACGTCCCAGCCAAACGGGTCAAATAATTTTCTCACACTTGGTTTATGAGGATCAGGCGTTCATCGACGTGCTGACCCATCCGGTTAAGAAGGCACTGATGACCTACATGCTCGGAGACGGACATCGTCTTGCCGTCAGTGATGGCTGGATTAAGTGGCAAACACCCCATATCTGGAAGGATGATACGACAACCGGTTTTCACACGGATCAGAGCATGGTTCCCTCACCGTGGAATTGGCGGGTACC
>Ga0315329_10000663_pt1 | contig 13411 bp, 26 predicted proteins | sample M150032315metaG_FD_203459 | JGI IMG/M metagenome (GOLD analysis project Ga0315329, IMG submission 203459) | Ammonia-oxidizing marine archaeal communities from Monterey Bay, California, United States - M1 500m 32315 | ecosystem: Environmental > Aquatic > Marine > Coastal | place: USA: California...
CTTCCGCGAGTTCCTTGGCCGCATGCTGGAGGACTTGACCGCCCGGGCCGTGGAGAGCCGCTTCGGTGATCCTATGGAAGCGGAGGAGTAGGCAACTCCAAGTTGAGGGCTTCGGCAAGCAGCCGTTTCCCCTCGTCGCGGCGACGCGCCACCGTACTCTTAGGGATCCCGGTGTAACGCTCCACTTCGCGCAGAGACATGGACTGTGCGTAGATCATCTGGACGATCATCGCGCACTCTTCCGTCAGGGACGCCAAGGCGTCCACGACGGACAGGTCGGTGAAGTCGCGTGCGCTGCGTTCCTCTGCGCTCTCCCTGATGTCTTCCCCGGGGGCGGCGCGCATCACGGCGTCCCATTCGTTGTCGGGCAGGTCGCTGTGCGACAGCGCCCATGCGCCGCGGGAAGGGGTGTGGAGACGCCAGTTCGACGGGTCGACTGGGATTACTTTTCGTGGCATGGCCTCTCGTCAACGGGTGGCGATAAGAACTCTTCCCCAATGACCCGCGTGTTCTCCGGGTCGTAACCCGAAGCCTCACCCTTCTCCCATGCCTCGTCGTGGTCGATCCATCCAAGCATCTCCACGGCACGCAACTCCGGTGCGACAGGACGCACCACCCACAGGACCAGACCCTGCTCCAACTGGCGACGCCGCACAGCGGCGTTGGTGCTGGTCCTCACCCGGCGCACCTCAATGTTGTGCCCTACGTCTGGTAGGTGCCGATAGGTTTTGTGATCGGTTTTATGCCAGACGTGTCCCGACCAATACTGGTTGGTGATCTTGGCGACGGCGAGTTCGCCGACACAGGCGGCGACCTGCGCCGTCCTGTCGTCCTCCATGCGTCTCTTGTCGTAGTGCGCTGCGTCCCGCTTACCCCAGTTCTCTATGAACCGGCGCGCCCCGACATGCGAGGCCCATTCGTACTCCCACGGCTCCAGTTCTACGACAATCATCCCGCTACTCCCGTCATAGTTTCGTTGCCTCCACATGGTAGACCATGCGGTCATCCGGATAGGCCACCCCGGTCAGCCCGTCTAGCGTCGCCTTGATCGCATTGTCGACGTCGAACGTCAACGACGTCTTGGCGTCGGGCATCTCTTCGATCTCCACGGTCTGGCAGTCCTTGTGGTAGCCGATCCTGACGAGGACCGGCCCCTCAAACATTGGCCCGTCGTACGCGTCGGCGACGGTCTTTTCGTAGGCGAGGGTGTCGGCCGGGGTGTAGACACGCCCCCGTTTTGTCATCCGGGGGCGCTTCTTCGGTCTGGGTCTTCCTTCGACTATGAATCCGTAGGATTTCATCGGCGGCTACTCCTTGTCGATTCGTACGCCTTGATCGCCAACCGTCGTAGTTGGGTTTCCTGATCGGGGCGTCCTGAGAACTTGTGGGTGTGGGCGTTGTCCACGTCGATGAGCCATGAGACGGTGGTGTCTAGGGGGTGGCCGTCGCCTGCGGCGGTGCCTGCGAAGTGGAACAGCCAGCCGTGTCGTCCGTGGCCTCGTCCTTGGTTGGGGGTGAATGCCGTGGACGGTGGACCCCCTTCGTACATCTCTTTCAGTATCCCCCACATGCGGCCGTCGTTCCGTTGTCGTGCCACCGGGGCGGTGTAGGGCTGCGGTTCGTGTTTGAGGAGGGAGGCTGCTTTGATGTCGGCGACCTTGGCGCGGGAGGCGTTGGATGCGTGGAGGAAGTCCTCTAGGGAGAGTGGCTGACCGTCTTCGTCAAGGATGACTTGACGGTCGTGTCGTTTACGCGCCCCCCAGTAGGGCAGCCGGACGAAGTTGCCGGGTGGTCCTTGTAGCCATTCGCTCTTGGGGAATGGCGAGTCGGTGGGGACTTCTGCTATTTCTTCTGCGGCTTGGAGGCAGCGTCGCATGTCGGTGGTGGCGCACCATGTGTCGGAGAACACCCAGACGTGCGCTCCTCCTGATCTGGTGCGTTCCACCCATGCGGGGATGCCTTGGACGTGGAGGATCATTCGGAGGCTGCTGGCGTAGTCCATCACCTCGTCTTCGGTTCCTTGTCCGGCGTGGCCGTCGCCGGAGGCGTCGATGTCGATGCACCCCCACGAGCAGACCCACAGGTCTTTCTTCATCTCCGGGTAGGAACGGATGGTGGTGCCGTCGCGTTCCTCTTCCACCCAGCCCCGTGGCCCGACGTGTTTGTTCGTCGGGTCGTACACCATCGGGTAGACCCCCAACGCGATTTCGCCGACGAGGTGTCGGCGGAAGTGCGTCAGGGTGAGGTCTTCCCATACGGCGTGGGGCCGGTCGCCGGATTCTCCCCATGCGTGGGGGAATCCGTGGAAGGTCATGTGGAACCAAGAGGTCAGGTCACTCATCGGTCAGCACCTGTTGGTGCCACGCCTCCTGCCACGGGTCCACGAGGGTGCCTGCCTCGGTGATTTCCATGTTGAGGGTGACCTTGCGCCCGTCGAACCTCTTGTTCTTGACGAGGGCCACCCCGAACGTCGACTCCAACCGTTGACGTTCGTCGTGTTCCAAGCCGGGTTCTTCGTGGGGGCGCCACACCGTAATCATAAAGTGTGCGAGGTCTTCACCGCCGTATCTTCCCGATTCGATCCCAAGGGCGGCGCCGCGTGAGGCTGCCCCCCGGGAGGCTTGGTGGACGACGATGGTTGCTGCGTCGTTCTTCATGCCGACGTGTTTCAACGCGCCGATCTTCGACGGGTCGTCGCCCAAGTCGGGGCCGTAGAGTTGAGACGCGAAGTCCCACACGAACACGTCTGGTTTGCGCCCATAGTTTTCGCCGCTCCATGTGCCCAGCATGTGGTCGACCGCCGACACCATGTCGACGTCCTGCGCTCCGCAGAGACGCAACGCTGTCTGGTAGCGGGCGATGGTGGCCCGGTCGATGATCCGCAGGTTCGACAGTTCAGTGTCGGACTGGTGTCGGATCGCTGCGAGGATCTTGTCGTCTCCTCGTCGGGCACGGTCGTAAACGTCGCGTGGGTTCAGGTTCAGGCGGACGCTCAGGATCTTCGACAGGACCATCAGGTCCGGTTCGTCCGGAGACATCCACATGACGAGGGTGTTCGGGTTCTTGGCAACGGCGTTGATGAGGAGGACGGTTTTCCCGGTGTGGGCTTTCCCGGCGACCACCATCATTTCTCGTGGTTTGATGCCGCCGTCCATCGCATCGTCTATTTCGTGGACGCCTAGGGACCACCGGTTGGATGTGTCGGTGGCGTCGGTTATGAGTCGTTCGGCGATCTCGCCGCAAGTAGGCAGGTCTGGCGTGACAGGAGTACGAGCCGACTCCAGCGGGGAGGTGCTGGAGTCGGCCCGAACCCGTTGGACGCGAGCCTGAGCCTCTTGGGCGCTCAGTCTCGCTGACATCTACCGCACGTACGCTGGTGGGCGAACGAACGAGTCGGGCAACTTGTCGAAGTCTATGGCGTGTTCAGCGAACGCTGACAACGCTTCTCCCCAGTCACCTCCCAAGTTTCGTTCTGGTTTCACCTTTGCATGTGGGTAGGTTTTGGAGTTGATGGGGCGCCCGTTGAGGTTGCCTTCCGACTTCACTGTCTGGTTGCAGTAGAAGTTGGAGTCCCGGGAACCGAACGTGATTCCGCTCATCCGCTCGTAGTTGATGGCGTTGGCGATGATCTCAAACCCATCCTGCCGAATCCACGGTGTCTTACCGCCCGTGGACTGCCCTGAGCCAGCCGTAGGAGGCGCTGGAGGCGCTCCCATCGGTGGCGGTGGGGTCGGCATCACCTGAGTGCCGGGGATGGCGTCTACGACGGCCTGTGTGGCTGCCGTTGCCCAAGTGTTGCCGTTGATGATGATGTGAAGATCAGCCCAGTTGGAACGGACATCTTCATACGTGAAGATGCCGTTGTTCACCAACGCAGCCATTACCTGTGCCGTCGCAGAGTTACAGTTCTGCGCGACAATCAACCTGTCTTTATTGTCCATTTGCATCCTCCGATGCTTCTTGTTTGCCCTTGCATACAGACCAGCACGGTGCCCACTTTGCGGAACACCACCAGCCTGCATCATTCAGCGGCCAGACCTTCAGGTCGGTCGCTTCCACGAGGCGGCATGCCGCTTCGATCTTTCGCCACAGGAACGAGAAGTCCCGTGGCCCCCGGTCAATGGTCATGGATGACACGGCTCCGCTGGAGCCGTGCATCACGAAGAACGTCATCTGGGGCAGTCCCATCGCCCAGCAGTACACGGTTGACTGCACGTCCCACCGGTCGTACTGCCACTTGTCTTTCGTGTAGTCACGCTTGGGGAACTTCCAGTCCACGACGCCATAGTTGGCATCTACTAGGTCGACCTGTCCCGCGAGGGTCACCACCCTCTCGTCGTCCTCGTAGAACACCCGGCTGAACTTCTCCTCCACCCGTCCGTCGGAGGGCGACAGGTCCGGGTAGACGGTGTTGTACCACCCGTCCAGTTTCGCCTGACCGACCTCCGCCATCTTGTCGACGGTCTTGTAACTGTTCCACCCTTCGATGGTGGGGGTGATGTCGGACAGCCCTTGGTCGAAGGCTTCAACGAGAACGCCGTACGCCGCCTCTCGTGGGTCGGCGCCCTTCAGGTTGAGTACCTCTTCCACGGCGTAGTGACACGCCGTCCCCAAGGCTGCTCCGTCGCCTTGGATGTCGTTTACGTCGCCGCCCCAGATGAGGCGGGCTTGCTCTGGACACATGTCCAGTTTCTTCAGATCAGACTGGTGCCACACATGGTGCCACCGGCTTTCGTCCTTGTTGTAGTAATGCCGCAATCCATGCTTGTTCACGGTTTTCCTCCCCGTGTCAGGGCTAGCCCCGCCCCCCTCCCGGGGGGCGGGAGCCAGCCTGCTGGCGCGAGCCTAGTCGGTTTACAGGCCCGCATGGTGGATGCCTCCAGTGGCACGGTGCCACTAGAGGGGCGAGACGACCCCCTCCGGCCCGTGGTCCTCAATGCGGTTGAGGAGTCGGAGAGGGCCGTCTCTGTCCAACTGGGGGTAACGACCCCGGTTGGCGTGGGGATGACGTGGGACGGGGGCGAAAGGAGAACTCCCCCGCCCCACGCCTGCTACCCATTGACCCCACGGAGGGGACCGTGTGAAAGGAGTCAACGGGCCGCATCTAGTTGTCCAGCCAAGCCCCCTGTTCCGCCTCGCGGCTTGGTGTGGACAGTTCCTTGTCGCTGGCGTGGACCGCTGTTCGGATCCACGGGTCGGTGATGCTGCTCTCACAGATGGTGAGTGGTTCTAGGTTCATCATCTCGTTGGTCAGGTTGTCCAGCACCACCGCTAGGTCGGGGGGTGCTAGGTCCAGCAACTCTAGTAGTGCCTGTGTCTCCTCCTCTGTCTTCAAGATGATGACGGTCAAACCCTCACCGCTGATGGCGCACGTTCTGGGCATCTTACTCCTCCTCCGGTTGGGGGAACGGAATGACGTCTCCGCCTTCTTCTTCGTCGCCAGTACCCGCCGCTGTCCCCATTGTCTGGGAATAGATTTGCGACTGTTGCTCCATGAAGTCACCCAACTTCATCCACAGATCGTGGATCAAGTCCAGCAACCCCACCCACAAACCGGGCACTATTTGATTGAAAAAGATAGCCGCAGCCTCCTCTTCATTACTTGGTTCTTTGTCGCTCATAAGAGCCTCCATTCTTGGATTCTTTGACGTCAGTTTCCGTAGCGATACCGCATAAACTCCTCTCTGGTCAGGGTGTCGTGGGGCATCTTGAGGACCGGCGTCGCCGGTCGGCTTCGCCGCTCCTCGCGGCGCCTCTTTTCGTAGGCGGTGTTGGCAATACGGCACTTGTCGCATCGGCAGCCTCGCTTGTACATCGAAGCCCCGTGTCGGGGTCCGCTCACAGGTTTCTGACCAGCGACCTCAGTTCCTCACGGATGAGGATACGCAGCCCCGCTGGAGTGCTGTCGTTGCTGTCGGCGGCAACGTAGTTGCTGTCGTTGTCGGCCCGACGGGACATCGCCCACCACACCGCCTTCTCAAACGACCTGCCGACGCGACACGGCGAATCGTTGTCGTGGTACTGATCCAGCAGACTCTCCACTTCGCTGCCAACGTCGATGTGTCCGCTGATCTTGTCTTCCCAGTCGATGTTGTCGACCACCTCTTCCGTGATGTCGTCGGTGTCGATTTGGATGTTGACTTCGGTTGCCGTGATTTCTCCGGTTACTTCCACTGTAATCCCCTTTGGTTTTTTGGTTGGTTGGTACTGGCGTACCCCAACACCCACCCCAGTGACACCGTGCCACTGGGATGAGTGAAGGGCTGCGTCAGGCTGCTAGAAGCAGTTCCCACGCCCGGTCCGCAAGTTGCGCCTTGCCGTCCAGAGTGCGCTGTAGCGAACGGTTCGGGTCCATTCGACCCCCCGTTCCACGGGCAAGGATGCGGTGCTGTTCGGCGCCCTGCACGGCGTTGTACGCCGCCCAACGGTTCCGGCCCCACTCGTCGCGCTCGTTGCGCCACGCGTTGGACATCGCTCCCCGCTTCCGGGCACAGTTGTTCAGCGCCACGCCGCTTGGCTCATCGCCTCCCGGGTCAGGCACCAACTCGTACGCCAACTCCCTGAACTGGGCGTCGGTGTACGCTTGATCCTTCAAGATGTGAGCCATCTCAGCGAACACTGTTGCCCGCTTGACCTGCTCCCCAAGGATCTGAGAACGCATGTCCAACAGGTGGTCATGGTTCACGGTGTGCCTGACGGAGATGATCGGCGTCATGCCGATCAACTGGTTTTGGCAGAACAGCCGGTTCATCACGTTGTAGACGGCGGTAGTCCACTGTCCGTTCAACGAGGATGTCCAGTAGAGCATGGGCTTCAGGACGTCTCCGCCCCCCAAGTCCACCGTCTTACCGATGTTCTGTCCGAACACCACCTTCTCCCCCTTGCCGAACAAGGTGAGAGTGGAGGCGCATTTTGGAAACAAGGTTTCCGCTGTCCGAAGTACCGGCTTGTAGCCGTCGGTTCGCGGATACTTGTGCGAGTGCAACCCCACCGTCGCGCCGTTGTCCTTACGGACTACGAACACGTTCTGGGGCTGTCCCCTGTACTTCCCCTTCTCCACACGAGGTATCACCATCGTGCCGGTGCCGGGGTTGATGTACGACGCTTCCGGATAGGAAACGTCAAAGTCGGCACCCGCATCCCGCGCGACGTCCAGCAGAGACTTTCCAGTTCCTGCTAGATCACCCCCGCTCAGGATGTGATGCTCGTGACGGGCCATGTAGCCCGGTTGTTCGATGCTCATGAGGCACCTTTCTGTACGGAAAACCGTACGTTGTTTATTCCGTTGGGGCACATGCCGCATGCAACACACGCCCCCTTTCCGAGCCTCTTGACGAAACGCTTCACGCCTCGTCTGTCGGCTTCGGCCTTGCGGGAGTCGCGCTGTGCGTCGGACTCCCAGACAATCAAAGGGATCTTCCCCGTCAACTCAGGACACCGCGGCCCCACCCGCTCATCAGGAAAGTGGGCAGCAACCTCCCGTGTCTCCTCCCAAGTGTCGCCACAGAACGCCAACCGCACCCGGTTCCTCTTATCGAACCGCTTCACCCGCTGGGCGCTGGCGACGTTGTACCTGTCCACAGACAGATAAATCTGAAAGTTCGGTTGGAGCGACACCCTCCACAGAGGAGACGTGAGCAGGGCACGCTCAACATACTCATGCGCCCTCGTGTAAAGGAAGATCCGCATGTCCGGGTGGTACGACGCAACCTGATTCCACGCTCCGAACTCCTCCAAGGAACGCAGGTCGCCATCCCAGTACGGGCGGAACCACCGTTCCGCCAAGGGCACGCCCCGCTTCACCATCTCAATCTCCGTGTCCATCACCATCTGGTCGAAACGCACCACCAGACGGTCATAGTCGACATCGGTCGTCAACACGGTGTTGTGGGCCAGCAGCGCCCCCACGTTGGGGTACTGCTCCGCCTGTCGTGCGTAGCACGACTCGCAGAAGGGCGTCGTGTGCTTGCACGCCGACGACAGCACCCCGAACGAGTTCAGGACAACCGGCGCTCCCTCTGTTTCGATTCGGCGCTCCCGCCAGTGAATGACTGGCGACAGTTTGCGGTTCCCGCTGCGTTTCAACGCAACGTCGACCCGTGTCGGTGGACGGATCTCTACTTTCTGCTCAGTTTCCGCCATACCGGTGCCATTCCGCTTCGGCGTCCGCCCTGTACGCATCACGCTCCTTCGTTAGTTCCGACCATTCATCAAAGTCCTCGCGCACCCAGTTGTGGGTACAACCACTGTGCGGATGCACCCCCATCTTTCGGCACCAATCGCACCGGTCGTCGTATTCTTCCGGCACCTGACACTCCGGGGGCAACGGGGCATCGCTCATCGGTCACCCATCCTCTGGTCCGTGGAAGACCTGCGCGATTGGACTGCTATCTGGGAAAGTTTCTCCACAGCGGCAATCAGTACGGCCATGTTGGTGTTCAGCCTCCTCAGTTCGTCTTCGATACGACCCAGCCCACGTCCCGCCGTGGCGTAGTATTCGTTGGATCGCTTCTGTCTCGCATTGAACTCTTCCGCTTCTCTATTCAGCACCATCACTCGCCTCCAAGTATCTGTCGATAGCCCGCCACGACACAGCCGCATCATGGGCAGCCTGTCTACGGGCCTTGCGTTCGCCCCAGTCCCACAGGAGGACCGTTCCGGCGTGGCCGAAACCGATCCCCGCCAGCAGGTAGGCACCTGCCTCAACTATTTGATTCAGCATTGTTCACCTTCTCTTTCCCTTCAGTGATAGATACCTCGCGTTTCGTGACGACCTCCGCCTCCACCGCAACCACTCACGCAGGGAACCGAAGGTCAAACGCTTTTTCCACACCTTGCGTCGCCACCTCCGATAGTTCGGTGGTCCTATGCGGGCGATGTGAACCCGGCGTTGCTCCCGCCACTCCAACCACATGTTGGCGAGTGCCAGCACGAGAAAGTTGCCGCATCCCAACACCACGAAGAACAAGAAGTCGTTACGCATCACGTCGCCCATCCCGGTTGCCCCTCGTACAGCGGATGGTCAATGGACTGCGTAGCCACAAGACTCCCGTCCTCCATCACCACCCACTGCGCGTCGGCGTCCAGATCGTTGGCCTCCAAGAAAGCGCACAGAATGTTGGTATGTTTCCCTGTGCCGATCTCAGTCGAAACCGTCTTGCAACCCTTGAACTCCTCCTGATTTATGTAGCCTTCCGAAGTCCAGATAGCCCAGATGGCTTCCCCGTCCTCGTCGGTATCAACTAGCAGGGCTTCCTCACTCATCTCTTTCCTCCTCTTGTAGAGACAAACAAATCCGAACCAAAGCGTTCGGATTGCCGGGACAATGATCGACGTGCGTCACCGCCAGCACCGAATCTTCCCGCTTCAGACCGATCACCGCTTTCCAGTCGTCCACCGCCTCGTGCATCAGCGCCCACAGGTCGTCCTCGTCCAACGACAGGTGGACCTCCCTGATGATGGGCCTCGTTGCCGCCCTCACTGGTCGTCACCTACCTCAGCATCTATTACCGCATGCACAACGAAGTCATCTATCTCTTCCTGCACACCCGGAGGAAGAACAGGCTCCAAGAACCGGGCGAGCGCCTCCTCATTGGGCACCTCAACCTCAAACCACTCGCCGGGGAAGCGGATACCCACCTCCGACCGCCAAGACGCCACGCCATCCTTCCACGCCTGCAACGCCTCCCCGTAAGACGAGTAATAACCCGACTCACGCGAATACGGCCCCCCATCCGTGTCCCGATAGCCGATGTAATACCCCGCGGCGCTGTTCATCACCTGAGGTAACGCACCCGGGTGTGGCAACGCCGCACCCGTGGTCACGCATTCTTTTGGCAGAACCATCACTGGCCCCTTCCTGCTGCCTTCAGCAGCATCCGACGCCACCATGACGTCTGTTGGTTTCTTGTCCCGGGCAACGCTTCACGCGCTGCCCGCAAGATCCGCTGGGTTTCCGCATCGTTGGAACGAAACGTCGCCAGCACGTTGATCCACCGGGTCACCTCTACACGAGTCCCAGTGGGCAGTTCCGACCACCTGCTATGCGTCATAGAAGTCTCCCAGCGTGTAGGTCGTGTTACGGGTGCGGACGGTGCGACCGGTCCAACTCAGCACCTGAGAGGTCCAGATCCGATCACCGTCCTCCAATCGCGGGTTGGGATGCCCCATGACATCTCCCCCCAGACAGATGGTCCCGGCAGGGTGAGCCATTCGCACCACCCAGTTGTCCAACTTCGCCCGATTACTCATTGCTGTTCTCCGTTTCCGTCAGCACCGACCCGTAAGCCAACAACTGACCTAGTTGGATTGCTTCGATTACCGATTGCATGGATGGATGACGAACCCGCGACGTCGACTCACGTATCGACTTCTCCATCGCATCCAGTTCGTGATCGTCCTCACCGACCACCAACGCCCGCGCATCCCGCACAGCACGGAACACACGGATACGTTCCTCCACTACCTCGCATCTGCCATCACACCCTGCGGGATCACCGCAGTACGCACAGGCATCAACGCCATCAAACTGCTCATCGCTCATAACGCCTCCTACACGCGCCGTGCCCACGGGCCGACACGCGACAATGTTCACACCAATACATAACGCCTCCTTAGACGCGAAAGGGGCGCCCTCCAGTGGCACCGTGCCACTGAAGAGCGCCCGACGGACGCGGAACGGCCCGCTGGCATAGCCAGCGGGCCGCTTCCCCGTTATTCAGTTGTATTACAGAAGCACTATCGGACCGTCGTTACGCTCACGCGCACGCTGCTCCGCTTCATACTCCGGCGACGCCTTCACAGCATCACCTAGGTGCTTGTTCCAGTCACGCACAGCCCACGTTTCGGTTGCACGCCACTTGTCACCCTCAGGAGTGTTCTCCCACCCGCACGCACAGATCGTCCCGAACTTTCGTCCAAGAGTCACGATGCGGAAAGCGTGAGGCTTCCCCCCGATCCAATGACCATCTAGTGGTCCGCTCATTTCTTTCCCCCTTTCAGGGATCTAATGTGATCTATCCCACGCTCCAACCCCTCACACAGCAACGCGACACGCTCACGATCCTTCACAGAAGACCACGGACGCAACAGCGCCTCAGCCTTGCGAATCTCCGCACGCATCTCACGCACCGTCAGGGTACGAACGCTCACCTCACCATGCCCGTACTCCTGCGCCCGGGCCAACGCACCATCCTCGCTAGTCGGATTCTCCGCGCTGTTCCACGTCTCCCACGCTGCCCGGTTCTGAGACTGGCCCAGACCCGGACGCTTATGAGACAAGTGATCCATACGCGTGACCCTCAAACGAGAAGTACGCGTGCCCCGTTGCAAACTACGAGCCATAAGGCTTGACGGGACCGGCGACGGATCCGTCGGACGCAAGAACGCCTGACTCCTCGCCACCTCAAATACTGACACCCCCGCATCCGTCGTCAGAACCTTCCAAATGTCTGGGGTTCGACCGGGATAACGGTGATACCAGTAACGGACAGACGTCATAGACGCCTCCCTTCACACCGCCAGTGACACGGTGACACTGGCGCACAGAGTCGGGCGATCACAACGCCCGACCCCCACAGGATCGGCCCGCTTCACTACAGACCTCTCCCAGCACCCATTATCCCACACCCAGCCAACTAAAGCGAACACCTGTTCGACCAAATGACAGCCGTGTAATACGAAAAAAAAAGGGGCGCACCGGACAACCCGGCACGCCCCCGGCGCATCACCTCAAAACCCACCAGTGACACGGTGACACTGAACACCAGAAAACAAAAAAAAAGGGGAGGCCCGGGCCGTCAGGCCCGGACCTCCCCGGCACTACCTATCGATCAGGCTGCTTTCCAACCCGTCATGTCGGCAATCTTCTGCCGTGCTGCACACGGACCCAGTGAGTCGAAAATCTTTCGACCTTCCCGGAGGTTAGAGAGCAGCGCATTCCCGATCTGAGAATCCGATCCGCCCGCTTGCTTCCGGTCCATGTTGGAGAACGTATGCCCTCCAGCCTGCAGGGCTTCCATCACCGTGAGGGTGTCCTTCTTACCCTGACGACCGGCCACCCTCTTCTGAGCCACCACGTCCGCTAGACCCAGCGTGTTCCGGAGATCCCGAACATACGCCCGACCCTTACGGCCTACCAGTGCTTCAGTGCCATCCTCCGCACTGTCACAGATGTTCTGCAGGAAGGCTTCCTGACGGACCACCACGTCTGCCGGGACACCCTTGCCACCCGGAAGGGTGGCCTTGATTCCTCCGATAGCGGAGGTGATGTCCTTACAAACCCGGATGTCCAGCGGGTAGCCCGCCTCCAACATCTGCCGGAACCTGATCGACGCCAGTGATGCCTCCACCACCGGATCCGCCACGCATGCCTGCCGGTGGGCAGACAGACGAATGAGCAGGGCAGACAGGGTGACGATGGACTCGTTCACCCTCTCTTCGATCAGATGCCACTGATCGACAGCACCTGAGCAGATAGTCCGGATCACTGTCCGGGCTTCCTTCAGGTCCGCACCCTTCAGGATCGCACCACCCTTCACCTCTAGAACCTTTTGGGTTCCAGCAGCGATCAGGAAGACCCCGACAGCAGCCTCGCGGCCACCCTTCAGGATCTGCTGTGCGCCCTTCTTCATGCGGGCCACCGTCTGGCTTCCAACGATGGTCACTGTTCGCACCTCTTCACCGTCCGTCCCGAGAACCGGGACCGGCTTAGAGGTTGGCTTCTGCTTCTTTGGGGTTCCCATCTGGGAACTCCTTTCTGTTGGGGGGGGCCCTTCACCGGACCCCCCGTGACAGACCCATTCTCCCACCTCCAGTCGACCTCTTCCAGCCCACCCGTGACCGTCAGTGTCACGGTGACACTGGCACCCGCGCCGACCTCCCCAGACGGTCCTACTCCCGACCCAGCCCGACTCCCGCTCCGTCCCTCCCAGCGGTCCGGACGTGCTGCCAGACCCTCCCCGGTCCCGGGCCACGCCCGCCCTGCCACGACAGGCCACGTACCCCGAAGGCCCAGACGTCCGGGGGCTACCCCCTAGGGGGGGGCCGGGGGGCCGCGCGAAGGGTGTGTGTAGATAAGGAGGGACAGATCGTCAGAGGGGGGTGTTTGCTCTGTGACGGGCCGTAAAACGATGGTTGGGCGACCCGCTGGCGGCGGGTCGCGGCCAGCCTCGTCGTTTATTAGGTGTCGCTAGTGTCCCATTAGTGTTGGGACACGCTGCTGGCTTTGGTAGGAGGTCATGTGATGGCGCAGAACGGCGGTGGCCGGGGTTGGAAGACTGACGATGAGTCTGGTGAGAAGGTTATGCCGGATTCGTGGCGCGAGTTTTTGGAGTGGTTGTTGTTGGGGCCGGATCGGCAGCCTGTTACGCAGCGTGAGTGGGCGGCGGAGCATGGGGTGCATGAGGATTCG
>Ga0315329_10000664_pt1 | contig 13391 bp, 16 predicted proteins | sample M150032315metaG_FD_203459 | JGI IMG/M metagenome (GOLD analysis project Ga0315329, IMG submission 203459) | Ammonia-oxidizing marine archaeal communities from Monterey Bay, California, United States - M1 500m 32315 | ecosystem: Environmental > Aquatic > Marine > Coastal | place: USA: California...
ACCCATAAGATAATCGGTTAATTCTCCGGTGGGAAGTGTTATAGGCCCCATTGGACTGGTCACTAATAATTCCGACGGCATCTCGTCATCCATAGTAGTGACTCGTGCAAACACCTACTTAATGCGGCGCAAACCAAGGTTTAGAAAGGTCATAGTCTAAGTCTTCAAGACCCGTGAGGGTCTGTGGGCGATTTACTCCTCCTGTGACGGCGGCTAACCATTCAGCATAACCTTCTGCTAACTCAAAATCGGTATGTTGAGCAATGAATTGTGGTGTTGGGCGAGGGTGTCGGGCCGTTATTATCTCTCCGGCCTCCTGAAACTTGGCCTCAATGCCCTCAGAAGCATATTTAGCGGCTGTCTGTGCGCCTCCATTAGTGGTATTAGCCTCATGGAGCCGGTGGTAGCCTCCAACGGCCTCACACTGCACTATTTCGCCCAATGGGTGGAAGGGAAGTAACTCATCTTGGGACTCTCCGTGCTGAACCAAAACTCGCATCCAGCAATCGGTGTCTTCCACAATGGCTAAACGACTATCAAATCCGCCGATGGCTTCCAGCCGGTCCCGGCGGACTACGACTTGAGATGTGATGGGTGGCATTCCCATCAAACGAAAGTAAGAATGGAGGGGATAGACCCTCCATGCTTCTGAATAATGACCGATAACTGTTTCCCACATAGAGGATTTGCCGTCTGTGAGGCTTTCCATTAGTATGTGGGTGTCGGCGGCGGTATAAATAACTAAGGCTTCTTCTCTATCCTCGTCTAAAACTTCTTGAATGAAGGCAAGGTGGTCAGGATACCAATAGTCATCGGCATCCAAAAAGGCTACCCAAGGCGAATTGCCCGCAGCGATACCTTGATTTCTTGCCCCACCTACTCCCTCGCGGTCAGAATCCTGACGGAGATAGTGAAATCTTTCGTCGGAGGCCACATAGTTTTGGCACACTGCTGCTATCGCGTCCGCAGTTTCGTCGTCTGACGGGGTGCCGTCCACTATGAAGACCTGCCATTGTTGAATCTTCTGCGCGATTACGCTATCCAAACATTGTTCAATCCACTCGGGTTTGACCCGATAGATGGGAACAACGATGTCTAACATGGCATTCAGTAGGCGTATTTCCTACTTAACGCTTCCGCTACATTGGGGTTATGGTCATGGTCCCCACATTAAGGGCCTACAAGAGCCAGCCTGTCGGCTGTAAGGCTCGGGTAAGGCCCCTAAAGGGGTGCTTATGCGTGGGTTTAACCTGCTTACTGTGCAGACAAAAGACTTCGCTTATACCAATCCACATTTCCGGGGTTGATGCTGATTCCCATTTCCAACAGTTTGTTGGCTATGAGAGCGTCAGGCCCGTCATATAGTGTGTATTTCGTGAAGGCTCGTAGGTCACCTGACTGGCAGGTTGCTGCCGTAGTTGGCAGACCAGCGTTGTTATACCATGTAACCAATACATCCCAAACCTGTCCGGGTAGGACATAGACATCGGGGTATAGGTTGAACGAAGGCTGGAAGTTCACAGACCTTGGGTAAGGGCTGCCGCTTCCGGGGATACCGTCGTTTGGCACATTGTCAGGGTCCAAGAAGTAATCGGTAGTGTTGATTCTCACTTGGACATACGCGCGAGGACCAGCCATTCCAGTTCCGAGGGTCAAAGTTAGACCTCGGTAGGCGGATGCTGACCCGCTGTTCACGAATGCAGTTGGTGTTACTGCAATATCTTCAATCACAACGAACTCAGTTGCGCTGGTTTCGGCTGGCTTGGTAATGTTGTTACCCAATCCACCTACGAAGATGGATATTTGCTGGCCGACGCTTGCGCTAATGTCGGTGTTCGTGCTTGCATAGTTTGTTGCGTCCCATTCATATACTTGGCTTCTCATACTCATTCTAAATCACCTATCCTGTTGATTCTCCCGAAGGGAATCAAGCGGAACCTCCCTTAGCGGCCATTGCTGCACTTGCGGCGGCTTGCTGCTGCTCAATTAGGCTGCGCTTATACCAATCAACATTGTTTGGGTTGATGGTCACGCCGAGTTCCAATAGTTTGTTGGCAATCAGGGCGTCAGGTCCGTCATAGAGAGTGTATTTCACGAAGGCAGCGACTACATCGGTGCTGCTTCCGCTACCTACTCCATCACGGGTTGTGTAAAGAATCTGCCATGTTTGGCCGGGTAGCACATATACATCAGGGTATAGGTCAAAGGACTTTAGCAGGTTGTCGGTTCCGGCTGCGCTTGATGCACTACCACGAGGGTAGGGCGAAGCGAGGCCGGGGATACCCAACATATTTGTAACATCAGGGTTCTGAAAGTAGTCAGTCGTGTTTATCCGAATCTGAACATTTCCATTTGCCTGTGCTGCACACGCTATGTCTTCAATGACCACAAACTGTGTTGCGGTTGTTTCTGCTGGCTTAGTGATGTTATTTCCGTATCCACCGATGAACAAATCCAATTCCCTGTTGGCTGGTAGCACAACTGGTAGGTCGGAGGTCGTTCGGCGAAGTGTGGAAGTCTGACCACTTGGGGCGAGGTTCGCCCACTCATATACTTGGCTTCTCATACTCATTCTTAATCAATTCCTTGCGTCACTTGGACGCAGTAGTTCCCTACTCTCTTTTTGACTACTTAAAGACTTCGGTTTAGAAAACACACCACTCTATACTATCCTACTATGCGCCCGCACGAGGGAAGACTTTATTAAGGAGGACTTCTTGGGACGATTATGAGTCATGTTCTCCGAGTCAAAGCAACTGTCCACTTGCCGATTGTAGCAATCATGGATGTGGCCAACATCAAGACAGCACAGGAAGCCTTTGAACAATGGTTGAAAGACTTGGACCGCGAAGGTTGGGACGAACTCTTACTTTTGGAGGATGGCGAAGCCACCCTAACCGTTGAGTCATTTGAAGAAGCCTAAGCATCTATCTATTCTGCGGCCGCGCGAATCCCGAGAGGGTCAAAGCGACGACCTGCCAAGATTGCGATACCCATAAGAAGGGTGAGCAAACCGGAGAACTGCATGAGGCTGAATCCGACATACGGAAGTGGAGTGGTGAAGGCATCCATTGTGGCACCGACAGTGACCGCAAGACCAACGATGGTCAAACCAGCACCGACAACTCGGCGACTAACTATCATATTCTTAACTTCGCTTACAATCTTTGCCATACTATTCATCTCCTAATCAAACTTCCTCGGCTATGCCAAGAGGGTCCATCGTGCTGCCTGTTATCTTCTTGGATAGCACCGCAATGCCGATGGAAAGAGGAACGAGAGCAAGAAGACGGCCGAAAGTTAGCCATGAATATCCAAAGATGGTCTTCTCCATCATATCAGACAGGCCACCGCCGACGAAATAAACGCCACCGACCAAAACGAGTGCGCCACCAACTGTCCAATCATTGACCAGCCAGCCGTGAATATCTCCTACAAGTCCCATCTTAGAAGCCTCCTTCAGAACCAAAGTCAAAACTTACGCCGTGACCTGAGCCACCTGCGGATGGATAAGAGGCTGATAGAACGAATGGATTCTCGGACTCAGCAAATCCTGTGCTGCCGGGGCGAATGTATGAACCCCAAATGTCTTCCATACCACCCACATACTCACTCTTGGTTACTGGTGCATCTGCGGCAATGGTCGGAACATCTTCTGCATACCAAACTGGTGGTTGGTAGGAAGGAGTCACAGGAGTGATTGATGCGACGAAGGGATTTGAACGCTTATCCATTGTTCCCATTGCGAGTGCATCGGTAGCGGCGGTAAAGTCGTTAAGTCCCAAGTCGCTTGGGGCTTGGTAGCCAGTGGAAGTTGTATCTGCTCCAAAGTTTTGGGTAATTGTGCCAGCCATTGTGGAACCTTCAACAACGCTGTCAAGGGGGACAGACTCTTGTGGAGCATATCGGTCTGCCATTTCTTGAGTTGCATAAACGAATGATTGGTCGTCCTCAACGAGTTCGCCTGTTTCAACTATCGCGCGCGTATCGTATGTAGCACCGACTTGACCGAGAACTCGGCCGTCGCCATCAGGCTGGGCTACAAACTCGCTGCCGAAGGACGAACTTCCGCCCCTTAGCCATCCCGCGAGGGTGGAAAATCCGGGAACATTGAAATATCCGAGGACATCAACGAAACCGACACCGGTAATCAGACCACCAAGAACGGTATAGAAGTTCTTTGTGGCGGAATCCTTATCCTTGCCCATAGCGATTACGGCTGGTCCACCAATTAGGAGAGTGCCTGTGCGGACGATATTTCCGGCTGCACCAATCCTGTCAAAAGGAATACGGGAAAAAGCGGCACCAACAATGAATGCGGCACCAATACCAGCGACGGTGTAATAAATGGACTCGTGCTTAAGAGAATCCACACTGGACTCAATAGTGGAAGTTACCTTGTCCGCCGTGTCAGTGAGAATGTCGGTCATGTTAATCACTTACTCCTTCACCGCTACTTAAAGACTTCTCCCGTTGCTATGTCTTACCCCTGTGCGTGGGATGGTCACACCTTGAGATATATGCTCATTTGGGCGATTACCCAACGGACCGCGAACTGTTCCCATTTCAGAAGGAGTTAGCGGAGCGGGAATATGTGTTGGGCCACCAAAGCCTCCACGCTGTTCACGCACACCACGCGCGTTAATGGAAACATTAGTTGTGTTGAAGGACTGGCCGGATAGAGGTTGTGACCCTGCGGCGGCTCCGGCCAACGCGGGGGTCAAAGTTGTATCTGCACCAAACGGAGTCATGACTCCTTCTGCGTAAGCGACAGGTGGTGAATCCACCATCTGCCCTGCGGCTTGGTCAGCGGTAGTAGCCTCGGTAAAATCAGGATTGGTAGTTGCGCTGTTGGCGTGTTGCACCACAATGGATGCAACCTGTTCTTTGAGATTCTTGGTGAGGTCAGACCGGTTGTTGAGAACAGTCAAGAATCTGTTAAGTGAGTAGGTTCCGCCTCGTTGAATAGTAGGGGTTCGCTCCATCTCAGGAGTATCCGAGTTCCCAGTAAAGAAATCTCCAATCTTTTGGCCTATGTTCTTGGGGACTTCTTGTATCCGATAAAGCGTCCAAACTTCTCCCTCGGGGTTGAACTCCACTGCATAACCGGCTCCAACATTTGCACTTAGAGGACCCATTGCTTCAGCCGCGCTCACGCGGCGAGTTGTGGTAGGACGAGAAAGAGGATTATTAGTCATAGAACCCATAGGACGGCCAAAAATTGCTTCTGCACCTTTGGCACTGGAACTGAATGAAGTAAGTTGATAACGACCACCGTGATTATCCATAACGCCGTGCATAGCGTTTTCCATAGGACCCCGCTTCATGGTGTTTTGAATGGCTATGTCTAAGTTCATGCTTTTCTCTCCTCGTTCTCGCTACTTAAAGACTCCTCAAAATTGCATAAATGATTGAACGCTGACTGCGGGCGCATAGATAGGTCGGGTAAAGTCCGCCTTGTATGTTTCCGCTGCGCTGGTTTCTTGACCGCAACTTTCAGGAACTACTGAAAATACTTGGCCTTCCCATGATACGGAAGGTTTGGAACCATGTGCGTCACCGTCCCACCAATACTTAACCTTTACATCCCATCTTCCAATTGATGATTCAACATTGGGAATACGGAACTTTCCATTAAGGGTGGACCAAGCGGAGCCTCCATTCTTGGGCTTAGTATCGGGGCGGGTAATAGCCCCGCTATCATCCACATAAGTTTCACCTTGAGGACTGGTCCAAGTGACCGTCCATCTTACGCAACAGTCTTTGCCATAGGCTGCTCCATCTTTACTGGGTGGAATCCAGCATACCAAATCTTTCTTCAAATACTTGCTTTCCCCACATTGGTCCTTACTTGTGTTCTTGACGGATAGTTTCAAACTCCAATCAATTTCCTGATTGATGAAGTATTGCTGTTGTCCGGTTGCGAAGTCGTCCATCTTGATTCCCCTTGGTCGGAAGCGTGAGTAGGTTGTATGTATGGGACTTCCGATTATATCATCAATGAAAGACTTGGATTTAGTGCTGCTCATCCAAACTTTCCCATGCTCATGTTGGGACTTACGATATTTAGAACAGTCAGTTGGGTCCACTGTGGAAGAATCACCGGAACCTTGGGTAGTAGTCGTAGTAGTAGTATCGTCATCATCTGCATCATCGTCCCCTCCGGTAGTGGTATCTCCACCACCGGCCGGAGGATTGACGACTGAAACATAACCGTCATCTGTCCCACCCAATGGCTCCGCTGGTGGACGGGAACTCACATACCATAACAAACCACCACCGATGATGGCGATTCCCATGAGAGTCTTCCCCTCCATACTTAATCACCCCTCCGCGTGGCTATGATAGGAATAATGAGCGCGATACCCGATGCGACGGCAAGGGGCATCCAATTAGTTTCCGTAGGCTTTTCAGCGGCCATCTGTATAGGCACAGGTGAAAGCGATTCAAGGGCTTTTACATCTTGAGTGCTGGGCGGAAGATAATTTACAATCTTAGAAGCAGGGACTCTTTGAACAATATGACGCGCGGCCATTGGAGTTTCACCCTCGTAGTGACGACGACTCCAAAGAGTAGCCGCAATTTTGACTTTAGAAAGGTCCTCATCATAGCCAGCGGCTTTCAATGTGGCCCAAACCATTTCCAAAGTATTGTCGCCTTCCTCGTGACCGTCTTTATCCTTTGGAGGAAACAACCAAGCCATATAATCTGCTAAAGGCATGGAAGCAATCTCCACACGGTCTTCGGCCATGCTTACTTCAAAATCATAGTCCGAAAGATTTTCCATGTAAGGGGAAGGTTCCGGTTCAGTGGCCGGACCTCCTTCAATCAAACCCCCGCTTGGTTCAAGCGGATGGGGTGAATCCAAAATAGCGTCACCTGCGTTCGGCAACGCGTCCACACTATCTTCCACAAGTGTAGGTTCATCGGCAACTGGTTCATCGGCAACCTCCGACATAAGTGCCTTCAATTCAGGAGATAGGCCACCGTCGCTGTCGCTCATGGCGTATATTGCACTCGCCAACTACTTAAAGATGAAGATGCAAGGGATTAACCCTAATGGATTCAAGACCCTAACTTCTCCCCTCAAGAGGAAGGAGTTTTACTACTGCCCTTGGTGGCAGCACTCTTGGCTGCGCTCACATTGCTCATGGCAGTCTTATAATTGGTTTTGGCTCCATCAATGGTAGTATCCCGAATATTTGCCTGTTTGCTTTCATATTCTTTGATGGCTTTCTTGAACTTGGACGACCCCATCTTCTTTCTCAAATCCTCGTAGGTCATCAAGACCATTTTGCTGGAAGGAAGATTCTTGCGTTGGTGTTTGGCTGTGGTGTAAGTCCCATAATTGAGGAGATAATTTTTGTTCCAATTATCCAACCCCATACTGAGGACTGCGGCAAGCGTATGGCTGGGATTATTCAGAAAGTTGTCCCTGCGCTTTTTCATTCCATCCACTGCCTGTGTGATGGCTTGTTTATCTTGGTCCTTCTTGGCTTGAAGGACTCCTCCGAAGTTTAATTTGAGAGCGTTGGCTATTTCTTGCATAGTAAAATCCGTAAGGATTTGAGGGTCGGCTGCATAGCGAGGCCAACCGGCAGTTGTCTTGGGTAGGGTGTCGCTCTTTCTGATAGCGGGATAGTATCTCTCCTTCAATTCCCAATTGCGGTATTTATACCGTCCTTCGTATCCGGCCACATTCTTGACTGCGGGATTGTTGAGGTGGTATGTCTTGGCAATAATCCATGCCATATAGTAGGTTGGGTGGTGTTGCCCCATCATCAACAGCACGGCTGGGTCATACTGCCCCAAGGATTTCTCCCACTGGGCTTGATAGAATATCCGTTCTCTCCCTGTTTCTTGAGAGGCAACATAGTCAGTCACTATCTTCCATCGGCCCGCTTTGTTTTGGCCATAGTAGGGGTATGACCGAGCCTTAGCCTTTGGCACATTATCCAGCGTGTCCCTCAGTTGTTGATAACTCATTTTCTTGAACTTCTTTTCCATTGCGGGACGCTCATTCCACGCTATACCTGTCAAGAGGAGGTTCCTCAATTTATCGGCTTCCGCAGTTTCTCTTTCGGTCTTAGTCAATGGTGGGAACTTAATTTGCTCCACCTTGGTAATGACGGATGGAATGGTGGGTGCGGGGCCAGTAGTTGGGTGCGCGGTGGTTTTAACTTGTTCCCAATTGGCGGCTTGCTGAGTCCAATTCTGAATGTGCTTGAGCGCGTTGCCCCATGAAATCTGCTGGTTATTATCCCATGTTTCCGCCACCTGCTGATTCCGCATCCAGTAGCGTTGAGTATGAGCATCATTCCGTCCAATCATAGGAACCATTTCAGGAGTAATAACTTTGAGAACCTCCTTATCATCAGCCCCAGTGAGATTCTTGACCATATTGAAGATAGTGTGGCCGTCCACTTTATGAACTGTCCTCGTATTGATTGCCTTAACCTGTGCCATGCTTAAGCATGGTCCTTTCATCTATTTAACTGTTGAGGCCCTATCAGGGTCTTTTGGGTGCAGAAAGGTTGAACTCGTCCACAAGCGCAGCCAAAGATGTTTGACTGTCCACATCTTCCATGTATCGCCACTTCAGCCAATCTTTCTGTTCAGGAGTCAAACTTTTCAAATCCACACCCCATCCTTCTGCAAATACTCGGACGGAGGCTGGGTGGCGATACTTCCATTCTTGGTAAGTCACACCATAGTCCCAATAGTCATTACCCCACTTGGTAACTCCTTTCTTGGGGACCTTCAGGCCCCACCTGTCCCGAGGGCGATTACCTTTGGCTTCAAAAGTTTCGGCCCTATATTTCTTGGCCTTGAAAGTATCATGGAATAAATCTCGTTCTTTCCCTTTTGCGGGCCGAGGATGATAACCCAAATCTTTGCGGGCATCTTGATGTCCTTCGTTATAGGCCAAGGTAAAGGCGTCATCCGGTGAGGCGAAAGTTTGTAATCCATAAGTATCTGCCAGCCACTTATCAGGTTGAACCGTAATAGATTCACCATCAGCAGCAAGCGTAGCCACATATCCCAGCGGAACATTCTCCGCACTAAAGCCGTGCAGGTCCGCTTGGGTAATGTCCCCTACACTCTTGAAGGGATTTCCCCCATGATTGTTGCCGACACTTATGTGAAAATAACGATGAGGTTCAGGATTGGCTATACCAAGATGTTCACACAACTCGTCTGCATAATCTTGAAAGTCCTCTTGATTCTCTATCTCCATGAAGTAGGTTTCTCGCACTTCACCATCTCCCATTTCTCGGTGAGCAACTCCTGTGGGTCCTAATTGGGGCAATGGTGGTTCTCGCATCTCTTTGATGGCCGCCTTCGCCCCTGCCTTGAGGCTCTTTTTGTATTCTTTGAGAGCCTTTCCACTCACGAGAGTAACATGGGTCTTTCCAATAGCCTCCATCCCTTCGGGTAATCGTTCCCAAGTGGATTCGCTAACTTCGGAATCCGGATATTTGGCAATGAGAGCAAACTTGTATTCCACATTCTCGGCGGAGAAATCAGTTTCAGCCGCTTTCGGCTCTCGCATGGTCTTCCGCTTCTTAGCCTTCCACTGTTTCTTGATTACCTTTGGGTCCGTGAGAAACTCGGTAATGGTAAATGTGCCATCGGGGTCCAAGCCTTCTTCCCTTTTCGCCCGAACTTCATCTCGCATTTCAGTCCATGTAGTATATTTGGGTTCAACGGCGTAATAATTCAAAAATTGGTTGCCGGGACCCATAGTAAAACTGTAAAAGAGGTCCTCATAGCCTTTGTAAGCATAGATTTCCGCATCATCCCCATCATGTTCAATGAGATAGACTTCACGACCAGTGGCATCCTTAGCCCCTTCTTGAAAGAAGAATGGTAATGGGAGGAACTTCTTTTGGTCCGCTTTAGAAAGTGTTGCATACTGGGAGGAAGGGATTACCCATGTGGAGTTATAGACTCCATCGTGGGCATCTCGGCTGGCATCGGGGTCCATTGAAAAATAATCGTCGGTTCCTATCCACAAATATTCCGACATTCACTCACCCACATATCAAACACGGCGCAAACTTATGTTCCCGCCACCACTCATAGACCTTGCTATGAATGAGGTGTCCGATACCCGTTGTAGGTCAAAATTGCCTCGCCATTCTGAGAGGGATTTAGTGCTGGTCCCATCAGTATAGCCATCGTTGAGTCCGGGTGGTAAGGAAAGTTGGCCAAATCTCCCCATTACGGTGTCGTCATCCGAGTTCCGAGTTAAACTTCCAAAGCGGTTTCCCCCAAAGGCGGTTTCCACCGTCTTGAAGGGTGCGTCAGGAATGAGAGGGATAAGAGGGTTTATGGCATTGATTGGAACGCGGCAACAAGGCTTCAAAGTTGAAGCCGGTGCATCGGGGCTAAGTCCGACTACATCATACCCAGCCGCAGTAGTCTTGTATTGCGCGTTGTGCATATTGGCATCCTGAGCAGTTGCGTGGGCTGGACTTTCACTTACAACTCCGCTGAAACCAGTTCCTTGTCCGGGACTTTCTGCTTCAAATAGACTGGGAAAACTTAACTTGTGCCACGCATAGTTAATCGCACTCATCCCGAGATAGATTCCAGCGACCCCAATGACGAAATCCTTGCTTAAGACTTTCATGTGCTTCATAGTGTTTCACCTGTCCATTCTGAAGGGCCGAGAGGAATGTCCCCACAAGTAGGGCAATCCACATCTGCGTAAGGATTCTGCCAGTATGCTTGCACATCGGAGATAGGTCCACCCCAAGGGTCATCATTGAAGCAATTAGTCGTCATTTGAAGGTCAAGGAGTTCCTTACCCATGTAACTTCCGACGAAATCATCAGACATAACTACGGGAATAATGTCGGCCGTTGCGCCTGAAGATTCAATGTATGCCTCCTCATAATCTGCGGGAGTTGTATTCCGGTTCATATAGGGTTGGTCTGAAATCCCCATATCTGCGGCAAACTGATGTCCGATGTCCAACTTCTTGCCTATGCCCGTTGCATTCAATATGATGCCAAAGACTACCCCCATAGAAAACGCTTGGGTAAAATTGTAGTATGGAACCTCTAACATGGTTTCTGATACTCTCCACCGATACTTAAAGACTTCGGGGAAAGAGGCCACCATAAGGTGCATACCCTTCAACGGCTCGGCTATCCCCTAAATCCGCCGCACTCCAATTATCTAAATCACTTCCTTCATAGATTCGGTAGGGTTCTAATGCCACATCAATTACCTTCAACTGTTGCTTTCTTTCATGAGTTGTGTCCTTGGAATAGGGCAATGGAGAGAGTCTTGGCAATAAATCATGTTCCAACTTGATAAGTTCGGTCCATGTCGGAGGCTTACCTTCCGCTGCATATTCTTTTCGGCCATACCAGCCATTGACCTTCTCTCGCCATTCAGGGTCGTTACGAACGAGAATCATGTGCTTCTTTTCTTCCAGCGTGGTCCATGCTCTTGGGTGCATCTCATCAGGAGGCCATGTGACCTCTAAGGTAGTAGGATATATCCGCGTTACGATTCCCAACGACAAAGCCCCTCCATCATGTGTAGGGCGGCTTACATTGACTACATCCCCGACCTTCCAATCCCTACCTCCGGGGTTTAAGGGACTTTCCACTGGGGTGGTCCCCGTGAGTTTATAGGATTGAGGAGGATACGCCGTCCGTTCAAGGGTTTTCAAAACTTCTTGCCACAGTTCTTCTTGCCGAGTGAAAGGCGCGCCTTCCAAAACTCTATCGGTCCCAAAGTTTTCAGGAGTCCTGACCTCTATTTCTATTCCAAACTTGTTCATCCCTGCTTCTCCGAAACCCCCTACAACTTGTTGGCCTTCTCCTTTCTCATAGCCGATATAAAACTCGGGAGCAACGGCCCATGTAACTTGGTAGGGACCTATGATTTCTTCATCCAAGATTTCCCAATGAGGCGGGATAGGACGAGCGTTAGTGAGGGAAACTCCAATCTTCTCAAGAGCCTTCTGTGCGGACTCGTAATCACTCAAAACACAACCCCCTTCGCAATCATAGGAATGGCTGCTCCGGGTTGGCGAGATTGAAAATACATCTCCTCATAAATGGGAAAGTTCTCCACCAAAGAATTAGGAACATTCTTTTCTGTGACGGTGGCCGTTCGCATGGGCGTCAATATGGCTTCCAAACTTCCACTCCCCCAAGATTGTGGCACCACTTCCACCGTAGGATTGATTACTCCCTCAAGAGTGTTGGTGGCATAATCCATCCGAGTATTAGATTCCGGATTCACAGGACCTCCCTCACTATTGAAAGAAGCAAGGATTCGTCCCCAGCCTTGATTGAATGTTGGTTCCACAATATTGGGTCCAAAAGGGGTTACGGGGTCTTCGGGACGCCCACCATAGATTAAATCTTGGGGCCTCTCGCGGCTCCAAGACCCATCAGGCCATCTGACCTCAACATCACCGAAGCGAACATTGATGATGGTTCCGACACCGGGATAACTTGTAGCGATACTGCTTACACGGTCCCCGACTCGCCATTCTCTCATGGTTCTGATTGAGCCGCCCGACTATTTAATGGCTCACTCAATTTATTCCTTCGGGTCCGTAGGACCTAAAAGCGACTCCCTTAGCAATATTGGGAATATTGGTTCCCGGATTTAGGCCCATGTATTTTACCGTGAGCATCTTTCCAATATATTTATCCTTATCTTTGAATTGTTGGCGGCGTGTTTCAAGGCTGCCCATTGGCGTAACCTGAAATTGAACTTTCTCTCCCGCATCGTTTGTAGTTTCGCAAGTCCACATGACGGCCCCTGCATGACCGCCTCCGGCATCGGTAGCACCTACCACAAGGAACTCATCATCCTCAAAGTTTTTCAGTTTCAACAAATCATTTGACTTGGACGGCCCCATCTTATACTTGGCGTTAATGTTCCTTACCATTGCACCTTCATAACCTTCTTTGACGAACTCATCTTGCTTCTCATACAATTCTTCGGGAGTCTTTACCACATAGGATTCCACTTTTTTCAGTTTGGAGTCGTGGCCCTTAATGATGCCCATTGCCTTGTTATAACGGTGAAAGAATGCCTCATCCAAGTTTTTAGTGTTGATGCCGTCATAGACCCGAACATACATCTTGTTTTTCTTGGCGGAGGAGTCGGCTCTTTGTTTATCCGTCATTCCAGCCCATGCGTGATTCGCTCCCTTGCGAGCCAAACCACTGATGGCTTGGAGGGCTTTGCCATGTTGATACAATTCGCCATCAAGATAGAAACCTGCGGGAAGATTCAGCCGCTTCACGGCATTCTCAATATCTGTGAACCCTTGATAAGTTTCTCCTCCCCTTGATGTAAGGGTGACCTTTCCGTTCGCATCTTTAGAAATTAGGACACGGACTCCATCATAC
>Ga0315329_10000669_pt1 | contig 13362 bp, 13 predicted proteins | sample M150032315metaG_FD_203459 | JGI IMG/M metagenome (GOLD analysis project Ga0315329, IMG submission 203459) | Ammonia-oxidizing marine archaeal communities from Monterey Bay, California, United States - M1 500m 32315 | ecosystem: Environmental > Aquatic > Marine > Coastal | place: USA: California...
GGTACTCTGATTGATAAAACAATAGATAGTTCTGCAATGCCAAAATGCATCAATGATGCAAAAATTCTCTTAATCAATGAACCATTAGAAACAATGAAAACAAGATATGAATCAGAAATTGAGATTACATCTCCTAAACAAATGAGCCAATTTCTTGTTCAAGAAAATAATGATCTTGACCATCTTGTACAAAATATTGTGAATTCTGGTGCTAATGTAGTAATCTCTAGAAAAGGCGTAAATGATTTCGTTCAAGAATCTCTTGCAAAAAAAGGCATAATCTCAATGAGACGTGTAAAGTACAATGATTTATGGTGGTTAGAAAAAGCGGTTAATGCTAAAACTTGTGAAAGTATTGAAAAAATCTCTCCTCATGAATTAGGCTTTGCAAGAAAAATATACGAAAAAACTGTCGGTGGTGATCCAATGGTGTTTGTAGAAGGTAAATCCCCAAAATCTGTTACAATATTGTTAAGAGCAAATTCAAAACGATATCTAGATGAACTTCATAGAAATATTCTAAATGCATTTCATGTACTGCAAAATTTCATTGAGAGTCCATTTGTTGTTTGTGGTGCAGGTTCTGTAGAAGGGCTTTTATCACAAAAAATTAAAAAACAATCTGGAACCATTGATGGTAAAGAACAGATAGTAGTTGAAAAATTTGCTGATTCAATCCTAGAAATCCCACTAACTTTAGCTAGAAATGTAGGAATGGATGTTTTAGACACAAAAACATGCCTACAAGCAAAATTTGCAAACTCGAATGGAAAAATAAAATGGTATGGGATTAACTCGGAAACAAGAAATATCTCTGATATGTCATTATCGAAAATAATTGAAACTGTTGCTGTGAAACAACAAATCTTCAAAACTGCTGTTGAAGCAACAAATTTGATTGTAAATGTTAATGACGTCTTCATGAAGAACATAATTGATAATACACATTGTCATGTTGATGGAGTAGTTCACGCTCATCATGATCCAGGAAAAAACCATAATCATTTTGAACAAGAAGGATTAGAACAAAGACAAATGCATCAATATTACTGAATTAAAAATCACACTTAGAACTTTTACAATTAAGATACGTCTAAATTCTCATTTATTCTCTGAAGTAAATCATATTGTAAATCACTTTGGATTTCATCATTTAACTTTATGTCAGTATCCAATTCTTTATTTTCTCCTACTTCATCAGATGAATCAAATCCAAAATAAAATATCAGATTAATAATTACAAACATTATTGCAATCATGATTAACTTACTTTTCATAGATGTGCCTTTTTGTGGGAGATTTTCATTTGCTTTATGTACCATCATGAATGTGTAGCGTTGTTTTATTTATGTATGATTATTTTTTTGGGATCAGATTCTATTAATCTTAAAATCTTTTTTTGGTTTCTGTGCAGATAATAGAATTTGTTTTAGTTGTTCATCAGTAATTTGGCCTGTACCTCGACCTTGACTTGCAAGACCTAATAGATAATTTTCAATCATATTTGCTAATTCAGGTTTTACCATTTTGACATTGTTTAATCGCAATCTAGCTTCTGAAGTAAGAAGTTGTTTCAACAGCATTTCTTTTTTTGCGTTAAATTGATCCTCAGCATGTTCATTTCCTTCATGACTATGGGTAGTACCATCACCATGACTATGGGTAGTACCATCATCATGTGTATGTTCATCCATACTTTTTGTAATAAAATAAAACATTAAAATCTATACTTCATATTTTGACCATATGGATCATCATAATTTTGAAGGAAAAGAAATTCCACACATTAAACTTGATTCTAAAATGACAATTAAAGAACTTGTTGAGATCTATGCAAATTCAGGTTTTAATGGCAGACAGTTAGGCGAGGCTGCAAAATTATATTCAAAAATGATTCATGATGATGCAACTATTTGTCTAACTGTTGCAGGTGCACTAACACCAGTAGGATTTGGTGGAATAATTAAGACATTATTAGAAAAAGGATTTGTTGATTGGATCGTAACTACTGGCGCAAATGTATATCATGAAGATCATTTTGCATGGGGTTTTCCTATAAAACAGGGACATTTTGAAGTGGATGACAATATTCTATATGATAAGGAAATTGTACGCATTCGTGATGTTTTTCTAAAATTTAATGAAACATTAGAAATGGAAGATCAGGTAATTCAGAAAATTTTTCAGGATAAAATTTTAGATAAACCATTTACAACTGCTGAATTTTGTAATGTTTTAGGTAGTATAACCAAAAAAAAGGCAAAATATCCAGAAAGAAGTTTTGTTGCAACTGCATATGATCTTGATGTTCCAGTCTATATCTCAACACTAAAGGATTCATCATTAGCATTAAACTTGGCAATTCATAGATTAAAAAATCAACAATATAATCTTGATTTTGTTAGAGAAATAATTGAACAGGCATCAATAGTTTATAATTCAAAAAAATCTGGTATTTTGGAATTAGGTGGTGGTGTACCAAAAAATACTGCACAACAAACAGGTCCTCTTTTAGATCAGATTCTTAGAAAAGATCATGGTGGTCAAGATTACATAATTCAGATAACTGATGCTAGACCTGATACTGGTGGATTATCTGGTGCAACACTTCAGGAAGGAAAAAGCTGGGGGAAGGTACATGACTCTCATGAAGATCTTATTACAGTTTATACAGATTCAACAATAGCATTTCCTATTTTAGCATTGTATGCATTAAGTAATGAAGAACCAAGAAAACCAAAAAGATTATACAAAAAACTAGACAGATACTATAAATCTCTTCAAGATTCTGCTGTTGATGTTCCAGATAAATTTACAGAAATATTAAAAAAATCAAAAATTAATTTAGATTAGTATTTTTATATTTATGGTAAATTATGTATTTCAAAATTTGAATAACCGAACCATTAAATGAGATAATAACTTGTTTTGGATATGATCAAACCTGGAAGACCTGTAAAAGATATATCAATTAGCAAGGATTCTGAAATTAATCAAATTTTCCAAGAAATGTCTGAATCAGGAGGTTTTGAATCTAGAAACGTCACAGAAGGCTTGGAAATACTTTCTAGCATGATTGAAAATCCAAATTGTCTAAAATTTTTATCTTTTATTGGGGCAATAGTCTCCACCGGATTTCGAGGAATAATCAAAGACATGATTAAGAAAAAATGGTTTGATATTGTTTTTACAACGTGTGGTGCACTAGATCATGATATTGCAAGACATTTTTCAAATTATAAAGAGGGTTCATTTTCTATGGATGATAAAATACTTGCAAAACAAGATATGCACAGGCTTGGAAATATTATTGTACCATTAGAAAGTTATGGTCCGATAATTGAAGAAAAAGTACAAAGTGTTTTAGAACAAGTCTATAAGACTGGAAAAAAAGAAATGTCTACTGCTGACATTACAAAAGAACTTGGCAAAATAATGGGTGAAGATTCATTTCTTTATTGGGCATACAAAAATGAAATCAAAGTAATTGTACCTGGAATAATGGATGGTGCAGTAGGAAGTCAAATCTGGTTATTCTCACAGAATCATCCAGATTTTAAATTAAACCTCATTGATGATGCAAATTTTATTTCAGGTCTAGTTTTTAAAGCAAAGCAATCAGGTGCATTACTTTTAGGCGGTGGTGTTCCAAAGCATCATGCACTTTGGTGGAATCAATATCGTGATGGATTAGATTATGCAGTGTACATAACCACAGCACAAGAATTTGATGGAAGTTCTAGCGGTGCTTTGGTTAAAGAAGCTATTTCATGGGGAAAAGTCACACAAGATGCAAAGCAAACAACAATTCATGCAGAAATCACTACAGTATTCCCATTCATTTTCAAAGCACTGTTGAATAGATTAGAGAAATAATATCCAAAAAATGAAAATCTTGCAGGAAAAATGCTTGGTAGTTAATTTGTGAATAGCTTTAATTATAGACTATGCTTGGATCAAAAAGCATATGGCAGAATCTGTTTTCTTATCTCCAAAATCTATTGCAGTAATTGGTGCTTCAGACAAAGAAGGAAGTGTTGGTCGTGCAATTACTTCCAACATAATGAAAGGTTACAAAGGAACAGTTTTTCCAATTAGTCCAACTAGGGACAAAGTTTTTGGTAAAAAAGCATACAAATCAGTTTTAGATGTACCAAAATCTATTGATTTAGCTGTAATAGTTACCAAAAATCAGATTGTTCCAGCAGTTTTAGAAGAATGTGGTAAGAAAAAAATTAAAGGTGCTATAGTAATTACAGCTGGATTCAAAGAAGTAGATGAAGAAGGCGCAAAATTAGAACAAAAATTAAAAGACATTGCAAAAAAATATTCCATTCAGGTAATAGGTCCTAACTGTCTCGGTGTAATGAATCTGGATCCAAAGACAATGATGAATTCTACATTTCTAAAAATTACTCCAAAATCTGGAGAAATTGCTTTAATTTCACAAAGTGGTGCAATTTGTGCTGCATTAGTTGAAGATGCTAGTGCACAAGGAATTGGATTTTCAGCTGTATTAAGCATGGGAAATAAGGCTGATATGAGTGAAATTGATATTCTAAAAATACTTGCAGAACACAAACAAACCAAAGTTATCGTTATGTATCTTGAGGATATGGGCAATGGTCAAGAATTTCTAAAAGTTTGCAAACAAATTACTAAGAAACAGAAAAAGCCCGTTCTAGTTCTAAAGTCTGGACGAAGTCCTGAAGGTGCAAGAGCTGCAATGTCACATACTGGTGCATTGATGGGTTCTGATGAAATCTATGATGCATTGTTAAAACAATCAGGTGCAATTAGAGTTGATACAATGGAAGAATTATTTGATTATGCAACTGCATTTTCAAAACAACCATTACCAGAAAAAGGTGAATTAGTAATAGTTTCTAATGCAGGAGGTCCTGCAATTATTTCTACAGATTCATGCTCAAAACTTGGAATTAAAATGGCAAAAATTGAAGAAATCAGATCAAAGATTGATGCAGTTATTCCACCTTGGGGTAGTTCACGAAATCCAGTAGATATTGTAGGTGATGCAGATTTTAATAGATTTGAAAATGTACTAAACGAAGTATTACAGCACAAAAATGTCGGTTCAGTTATTTCAATGTGTACACCATCAGCCACTTTGGATTATGATAAACTGGCTGAAGTTATTGTAAAGATGTCAAAAAAATACAAAAAAACAATGCTTGCAAGTTTAATGGGACTTGATGAAGGAATTACAAATAGAGAAATTTTAGCAGATGGTGATATTCCCTATTATACGTATGCAGAAGGTTCAATTCGTGCACTAAAAGCAATGCTTAGATTTGTTGATTGGATAAAGACACCTTCAGGAAAGATAACAAAATTTACAGTTAACAAATCAAAGGCAAAGAAAATTTTTGATCAGGTTAAAAAGGAAAAAAGAACAAGTTTACTTGAAGAAGAAGGTCAAGAAATTCTTCGTGCATATGGATTTCCATTACCAAAAAGTGTACTTGCAAAAAATGAGAAAGATGCAGTCAAATCAGCTAGAAAAATTGGATATCCAGTTGTTTTAAAGATTGCATCACCACAAATTATACACAAATCTGATGCTGGCGGTGTAAAGGTTAATCTAACTAACGATAAAGATGTTACAACTTCATTTAGAGAAATTGTAAAAAATGCAAAAAAATACAACAAGAAGGCTGAGATCAAGGGTGTTTTAGTGAACGAAATGATCAAAGGTGGAAAGGAAATGATAATTGGTTCAAAACTTGAACCAGGATTTGGTCCTGTTGTTATGTTAGGAATGGGTGGAATTTACGTTGAAATTCTAAAAGATGTAACATTCAAACTAGCACCAATGACTGATGTAGAATCAAATGATATGATATCTTCAATTAAAACCAAAAAACTACTAGAAGGTGTTAGAGGAGAAAAACCATCAGATCTTAAAAAATTATCTGAATGTATTCAACGATTATCACAACTTGTCACAGACTTTGAAGAGATCAAAGAATTAGATATGAATCCAGTACTTGTTATGGAAAAAGGTAAGGGTTGTAAAATTCTTGATGTTCGAATTGGTCTATAAAATTAGGCGAAGCTATACGGAAATTCTTTAATTATTTATAAGATGAAGTTGTAATGTAGATATGCAGAAAACAGTTAGACCAATAAGAACTGGTGAAGAATATATACAAAGTTTACGTGGTCGTGATCTCAAGGTTTATCTTTTTGGTGAATTAGTCAAAGAGCCAGTTGATCATCCAATGATTCGTCCTTCCATAAATGCAGTTGCAAGGACTTATGATCTTGCAGTAGAAGAAGAGGAATTAGCATTTCCAAAATCATCAATATCTGGAGAACATGTAAATCGTTTTCTACATATTGCTGAAAGTGCACAAGATTTAGTTTTACAAAATAAAATGCAGCGAAAATTAGGTCAACTTACCGGAACATGTTTCCAAAGATGTGTGGGCATGGATGCATTAAATTCGTTACACTCTACAACATTTGAAATTGATGAAAAACATAATACAAAATATCATCAAAGACTTTTAGAATTTATCAAAACTGTGCAACATGAAAATTTGGTAATTGGTGGTGCAATGACTGATGTCAAAGGAGACAGAAGTCTTTCTCCAAGTGAACAAGAGGATCCTGATTTGTTTGTTCATATTGTCGATAGAGATGAGAAAGGTGTTTACATTACTGGTGCTAAAGCACATCAAACTGGTACAATTAATTCACATTGGATGATTGTTATGCCAACTATGAGATTACAAGAAAATGATAAAGATTATGCAATAGTTGGTGCAATCCCAGTAGATGCACCTGGTATCAAGTACATCTATGGAAGACAATCATGTGATACTCGCAGTATGGAACCTGGTGACATTGATGTAGGTAATTCTGAATATGGTGGACAAGAAACTATGGTTATACTTGATAGAGTGTTTATTCCAAACGAAATGATTTTCATGAATGGTGAACATGAATTTGCAGCAATGTTAGTTGAAAGATTCACTTGTTATCATAGAAGAAGTTATGTTTGTAAAACAGGATTAGGTGATGTACTAATTGGTGCTGCAGCAGCAGTTGCTGATTATAATGGTGTACCAAAAGTATCACACATCAAAGATAAGATTATTGAGATGACTCATCTAAATGAGTCAATTTATGCAGCAGGAATATCTTCATCATATCAAGCACACAAAATGAAATCTGGTGTTTTCTTAAATGATGACATGTTAGCAAATGTATGTAAGCATAATGTAACACGTTTTCCTTATGAAATTAGTAGATTAGCACAAGATATTGCTGGTGGCTTGTTGGTAACGTTACCATCAGAAGCTGAATTTAGAAGCCCAGAGACAGGTCCAATACTTAAAAAATATTTGAAAGGAAAATCAGGAGTTGATGTTGAAAATAGAATGCGAGTTTTACGTTTAATTGAAAATATGACTATGGGTAGAAATGCAGTTGGTTACTTAACTGAATCAATGCATGGTGCTGGTTCTCCACAAGCACAAAGAATTCAGATTGCTCGTCAAATGCAATTAGGATATAAGAAAAAACTCGCTAAAAATTTAGCAAAAGTTAAAGAAACTCCAGATGAAATTCCAGAAAACTCTGAATATTTTGAACGTGTTTTCAAATTAGGTAATGATTAAAAAATTATTTTTTACCTTCATCTATTTTTGAATCTTCAGAATCTTTTAGTTTGAACTCTTCAGTGGCATCTGATTTTTCTACATATTCCTTATCTACATCAATATTTAGAATTTCAGTATTTTTTGATTCTTCTTCATTTTCTTTTGAAGTGTATTGAAATGTAACTTCTTCTTTTTTCTTCTTTGAAAAATGCTTTACTATCATTACTCCAATAATTATTGCAATTATAATGTAATTTACTGGTGGTTGTAATATCTGAGTAACATATCCAACTTGTGGAATTATATATTCAACTTTTCCAATATACTCTCTTTCAGTAATTGGAAAATCTGTACCTGATATTGAACCAGGATTATTATCTCCTTTTGTTTTAACTATTTTTGGATCATCATTAGCTATTAACTGAACTCTATGAACAATTACTCTCTCTTCTCCTTTATCATATTTCAAAGGAGAAAAAAATACAATTATGTCATCTTTCTCCACATCTTGGAATGATGTGTTACCTTCAACTACTATAACATCATACACTTGTAGTGCAGGAATCATACTTCCACTCGAAACAACATAAAATGGATTAGATGTGCCAAAAACAACTTGTAATCCTACCCAAACAACTAGGACAACAATTCCTACTATGATAATATCCTTGATAATTTTTTGTGAACCCAAATTATGATTTGTGAATAAGTTAGTTAGATAAATCTTACCTGTTAAAATCTATATTTTTGATCCACACATCTCACAGAATTTAGAACCAGGCTTATTATCAAAATTACATCCAGGACATCTTGCCCCTTCACCAACTTGAACATTTGATACTTGTGCTACATTTTTGTCATTTTTTCCTAAAAATATGACTTCTCCTACAGTACCAATTCTATCCCAATTCACACTAACATCATTTCCATCAATATCCGAAATTACAAGAACTAATGATTGACTTGAATTAACACCAACTTGTTTTGCAACACCAATTTTCTTTGCATTTTCATCAAATACATCCATTCCCATAATTGATCTAAAAGTTGAATCAACTGGATTTGTCTGACTTACAATTTCTTGTTGTATAGTAGAATCAGATTCTGTAAAATTACTAAAATCTGAAAATGTTGAATCTTGATTTTGTTCAACTGGATTTGCTAATCCAACTTCTATTTGTTCATCAGATTTTTTAAATTCTCTATATTCAGCAATTGTGGAATCACATTCATTGCAAATGTATTTGCCTCTTTCTACTAAAATTAAATTTTCAGCAACTTCTTCATTTGGATTCTCAAATTCAATATTTGGACTTCCTTCGATTTCTTTTTCACAAGTATTACAAGAATATTTTGAGATCTTATCAGATTCTAATCTTCCAACTGGAGCCAAAAAAAGATCTGGACCTCCTAAATTTCCTTTACTTTGTTGTTCATCTGTAACTCTAGCCATTACAAATCCACCTGAACCTCTAAGTTTTTTCAATCTTAATTCAGAACTCATATTTTCAATAAATCATTTTGGTCATTTAAGTATATTTTTGTTAGATTTTATTAATTTTAATTTAATATCTAATTATAGAACTATGTGAACCTTTTTACATATGCAAAGATGACAATTTCTGATAATAATGGGAATTACACAAATATCTGATGCAAAAACTTGGGAAACTGATGTCATAAGTTCTGACAAACCTGTTTTTGTAGATTTCTGGGCAGAATGGTGTGGACCTTGTAGAATGGTTGGTCCTGTAGTAGAAGAATTATCTAGTATGGAAAAATATGAAGGCAAAGTTAATTTTGTTAAAGTGAACGTTGATCAGGCAGGTGAATTAGCCTCAAAATACAATGTGTTCAGTATTCCAACTCTAATTCTACTTAACAGAGGCGAAATAATTGCCCAACAAGTAGGTGCAGGTTCTAAGGAAACTTATGAAAATATGATTGATAGAGCACTAGAAAAAATTTAGGCACTATTAACTTTCTTCTTTTTATTCTAAACTATTAATATTACAATTATCCAGTTTAGTCTATGTCACTAGGAGAAATTGATACATTAAATCTTACTTTCGAAAAATTATCCACACTATTTGATGAATCACAAGGATATTACGAATCTTTTCTTGATGCAAATAATTTGTACAAAGCAGGAAAGCTTTCGGATAAAGAATTTTTCCAAAAATTAGGTGACTATACAGTTGCTTATTCTGCCTTAGAATTTTTAGCCATCAAAACACTAATGGAAATGAAAAAAACACTGGATAGAGTTTCATCTGGTGCAGGAGTTGGTGGTACACAATCTCCTGGATTAATGCCAGGAATGGGGCAACCTGGAATGATGTCTGGTGGTGTTCCTCCTCGTTCTGGCACTGCTGACAATCCTGTAGGTGGACCTCCATCAGTAATGTCAACTCAAGAAGCATTTAATCAACCCGGAACTTTACCATCACCTGATCCTTCATTACTTCCTACAAGACAAAGTGGTGCAAGTTGTACATCATGTGGTGGAGAACTTAGACCAAATGCAAAATTTTGTACCAAATGTGGTACAAAACAGTAATTATCTAAATTAAATTAATTCCACATTCTCGGCAAAATTTAGCTGAAGATGAATTTTTTCCACCACACTCTGAGCAAAATTGTTCTGCATCTGGCGAGTCATTGGAATTTGCGCTACCATACATTCCACTACCTAATACTGCACCTGTTGGAACATACTTTTCATCATCAATAATCTCAACTGGAGCAAAATCTTTCTCTTCTATGTATGTCATCAATCTAGGTATACCTTCCTCTTTATTTTCTGGATCTGGTACCATATCTCCTAACCAAAATGAAAATCTCATCAAAGTTAATTCTGGTGTAGAAAATGCAAGTGTATGACTTGACATGTAATCATTTGCAGCTTCTTTTCCATTGAAAACTTTCATGAATTGATTATTTTATGTCAATGTATAATGTTTTCTAGAAATGGACCGAGAGGGAATCGAACCCTCGACATCCACGTTGCGAACGTGGCATTATACCCCTAAACCATCGGCCCTATTTTTTATCATTCTTATTCAGTGTATATTCATTTACTCAACTAATATACAGAGAAAATACTAATAATTTAATGACGTATGATACCGTGATAGTTGATTCACACGTTGTTCATAAAAATGGAATAATAGAAAAAAATATTGTAATTGATAATGGTAAAATTGTATCATTTACAACTGATGTTCCATCATGTGATAAAAAAATTAACGGTTTAGGTCTAGTTAGTATTCCAGGTCTTATAGACACGCATATGCATTATGGTGTTTATTCACCAATTGATAAATCTGCAACAACAGAATCACACGTAGCAGCAATTGGAGGTGTAACTACAATGATGAGAATGTTAAGATTGAATGGTTCATTCAGTAATAATCTTGACAAACAACTTGAAGCAAGCTCAAATTCCCATTATGTTGATTATGCAATTCATGCATCAATTTTTAACCAATCACAAATTGATGAAATGGAATTATGTGTAGAAAAAGGAATTACTTCCTTCAAACTTTACATGAATCTTGGTGGTGATATTGGTCATGTCTATATGGACATGAATCCAGGTGAAACAAAATTAATTGAATCACATGTAGAAGTAAATGATAAGATAATTGAAAATGTTGTAAAAAATGCATCAAAATTAAATTGTCCTGTATTAGTTCATGCTGAAGATTATCAAGAATGTGAATGTGGCATTAAAACTGCAAAAGAAAAAAACCAAGATGGATTAAACGCTTGGTCTCAAAGTCGTTCACCTGACTCCGAAGTAAAATCAATTAAAAAAATTTCTGAGTTTGCAAGAAAATATAATTCAATAATTTATTTTGTTCATATTGGTTCTGCTCATGCGTTAGAGCAAATAAAAATTGAAAGACAAAACGGAACAAAAATATTTGTCGAGACATGTCCTCACTATCTAACTCTGTCTCATGAAACTCAGAAAGGCTATTTAGCAAAAGTTATGCCGCCAATTAGAACTCAAAACGATGTAAATTCTGTATGGGATGCAGTTAAACAAAATCAAATTAATACAATTGGCACTGATCACGTTGCTAATGAATTAAAGTTAAAGATAGATGGAGCAAATGTATGGGATGCACTTGCAGGTTTTCCAGGTGTAGGTACATTTTTACCAATTTTACTAAGTGAAGGTGTTAACAAAAATAAAATTTCTTTACAACAACTAGTTGAACTTACTAGTATGAATGCATCAAAAATATTTGGTATGAAATCGAAAGGTAGTATTGAAATTGATTATGACGCTGATATTACACTAATAGATTTGAAAAAAGAGCAAAAAGCAAATTCTGAACTTTTTGGTGGTTTTTCTGATTATCTTGTTTATGAAGGTTGGATGCTCAAAGGTTGGCCTATTCGAACAATTGTAAGAGGTGAAACTGTCGCAGAAGATCTTCAAGTAGTAGGCAAAACTGGATTTGGAAGATTAGTCTCTAGAACTTTAAGTTAATACATCAAATTTTCCGTTATTCTTTGCTTTGTAAATTACGTCCGGTTTTCTAGTAAAAATTCCTACTTCTAAAACACCTGCAAGTTGCAGAATTTTTTGTTGTAAGGACTTTGGATTTTTTATTACACCAAAGTCACAATCCAAAATCAAATTTCCATTTTCTGTTACAAACGGATATCCTCTATCTAAAGTACGAAGAACTGGCATACCACCAATCTTAGAAATATTTTTTTTGACAATGTTTCGACTTAATGGTTGAATTTCTATTGGAACACTTCTGTTAAAATTAGTTACAAATTTTGTTTTGTCTGCCATAATTATTACTTTTTTTGCTGCAGAAATTAGAATATTTTCTTTAAGTAAGGCTCCACCACCACCCTTAATCAAAAATTTGTTTTTATCAATTTGATCTGCACCGTCAAACACTACATCAATTTTGTCAATTTGATCGGCATCAATCAATTCAAGATTACCTTTTTCGGCTATTAATTTTATTTGTAATGATGTTGGTACACATTTAATTTGAATTTTTTTTGTTTTTACAAATAACGATAATGAATTAACTAGAGCAGTAGCAGCTCTGCCACTACCCAAACCTATAACATATTCATCTTTAACAAACTTTAGTGCATCTAACGATAGTGCCTTAATGGCACTATCAAATGACATTAATCAACCTCTGCTTGTTCAATTTTTGATAATGTTTTCATTATCTTAGCCTTCATTTCTGCAATGTCATCATCATCATCATCAAGTTCTGGTTCTTCTGGTAAATGAATTACAGGTTTGATCGTTTCTTCATTATTTTGACTAGGAATTTCTGGTTTTATTTCATTTGTAATTATTTTTTCTTCTGGTTGTACATCTAATTTTATTTTTTTAGGTTGTGTTGGTGGCGTAATTACATCACTATCTAACTGTGCTAGCATTTGATCATATTTTGATTGTTTATATGGATCAAGTTTTGGAACTGATGTAAGTGTTGTAATCTCAAATTTCTTTTTAACTTCTTCATTATCTATTTTTGGAATATTTAGTTGTGAGATTGTATCAACAGCTATTTCAGATGTATCTGAATTTTCTTGTTTTGATTTAATATTGGCTTGAGGTTTTACTTGAGTTTTAATTTCTTTTGTTACTGTTTCTACTTTTTCGTTTTGACTTATCTGAATCTTTGAAGATAATTCGTATAATCTTTGATCTAACTGAGATAGTTTTTGATCCATTAAT
>Ga0315329_10000673_pt1 | contig 13313 bp, 13 predicted proteins | sample M150032315metaG_FD_203459 | JGI IMG/M metagenome (GOLD analysis project Ga0315329, IMG submission 203459) | Ammonia-oxidizing marine archaeal communities from Monterey Bay, California, United States - M1 500m 32315 | ecosystem: Environmental > Aquatic > Marine > Coastal | place: USA: California...
GGGTGCCGGCGCTCACCGTGTGGGGGACCGAGTCCACGTTGTTGAAGTAGACGCTCTGGCCCACGTCGACGACCAGCGTCCGATCGAAGGCGAAGTTGGTAATGAGGGACTGGCGGGCCCCGTCGGGGAAGTCGCTGCCCTGAATCTGTCGATCGGCCCGCACGACATCCGGTGCGACCACCGGGGCGATGGTCGGGTTCCACATGGAGAACACACCGAGTTGGCTGTCGAAGCCGGGAGCAACCCAGGCGTGGAGCATCCAGCCGATGGCGTCGAACCAGTTGCCTCCGGCAGCCACGCATTCGGCCCGGGTCACGAAGGCGTCCCGGCCCCGGGCGTTACCGCGGCACAGGTTGAAGTGGCTATGCCAGTTGTCGAGGTCCCCGGTGAAGCCCGCCGGGTGCTCGATACCCACCACGTCGGGGGGAAGTAGGAACGCCGTTCCCACCAGCGACAGATCCGGGCCGACCCATTGTCCGTCGGCGCAGTACCCGAGGGGTCCGTTGACGAGTGAGCCGTCGGACGGGGCGTAGATCAGGATTTCGGGTGCGCCGGGGTCGAAACCGTCGAGGAACGATCGTGCCCGATGGAAGTGTGACCCCATGTTGGGCGTCTGGATGGCGTCGGAGACGAATCCCGCGGCGCAGGCCGCGTCGGGCTCGGCGTGGCGCACGGCGAAGGCGGCCAGCGTGTCGAGTTCGTCGACGAGGGACGCCAGCTCGTCGGTGGTGAGCGACAGGGCCTCGGGGATGGCGCCGACCGAGGTCTGCAGGGCGACCAGGTCAAGGTACGAGCACGGCAGGTCGGGGTCCTGACAGCGGACCTGCCGGCCGATCGGCCCCTCTACGAGGGTGGGCACCACACCAGCGGACGTCTCCCGGAACACGTAGCGGGTCATGCCGGGGGCACCACCAGCCGCCGGGTCGATGCCGTGGGGTAGGAGCCACGCGGCGTCGGCCTGGGTGAACGAGGCCGCTTCGGCCACGTAGGCCCGCAGGGTGGCCGCGTCACGGACCTGATCCGGATCGGGTCCCTCTGTCGTGGTGCTGGGCGCTGCGGTAGTGGGCGCCTCGGTGGTTGACGGTGCGGTGGTTGACGGTGCGGTGGTTGACGGTGCGGTGGTTGACGGTGCGGTGACGGGTGCCGCGGTGGGAGGCTCGGTGGCAGAAGCTGTGATGGCGCCGTCTCCGGTGCCTCCACACGAGGTGAGCAGGGAGGCCAGCAGCGCCGAGGCAACCAGCAGGGCGCCGCTCCGGCGGGTCAAGTGCCGCTGGTCGGTGGTGGGATGCGGTAGTCCGGGTCGACGGTTCGGGGGCCGCTACGGCGGGTCAGGGCGGCGGTCACCGAGTCGGCCAGACGAGCCTCCTTGGCGGCCACGTGGGCCCGGTCACGTTCGGCGAACTCGGGCATGACCTCGCGGGCGAACAGTTCTAACGATTCGCAGATGTGCTCGTGCCGGTTGTGTCCGGCCTGGCTGATGAAGATGACCTGGTCTACGCCGGCCGCTTCGTAGTCCAGGAGCAGGTCCCGTATCTGGTCTGGCGTTCCGATGGCGCCGCGTAGCGAGGCGACGCCCTCGTCCACTCCGTCGACTTCTTTTTTCATTCGGGCCCGGAGGCCCACACCGACCTGGGCGGCCGTCTCCCGGTCGAAGCCAAAGGCAGTGCGGTTGGCCAGGAACTGCTCGTAGATGTCGGTCACTCCAGGCTGGTGGTTGCCGAATCCGTAGAAGTGCCCCAGGGAGTACCCGAAGAAGTGGGCACCGTCGAGGCCCCGGTCGATGGCCTCTTGCTCGTCGTCGTGGCACATGAACGGCAGGACGCAGGCCACGTTGGCGTTCACCGCGAACCCGGCAGGAACGCAGGCGTCCGAGGCAATGGTGTCGTAGTACTCGCCCACCCACTCCTCGGCTTCGCCGGGTTCCACGAAGCCGAACGACAGCGCGCCGATGCCCTTGGTGGCTGCCAGCCGGATGGTCTCGCGTTGGGTGCAGGCCACCCACAGCGGGGGATGGGGCTTCTGGTACGGCTTAGGCACCACGTTGCGGGGCGGCATCTGGAGCCACGGGCCGTCCCATCCGGCAAACGGCTCCTCGACCATCATCCGGGTGGCGGCCTCGATGTGGTCCAGCCACTGGTCGCGCTTGGAGGCTCGGTCGATACCGAAGCCGTCCAACTCGGCATTGGACGACGACTCGCCGGATCCGAAGTCGACCCGACCGTCGGACAGCAGGTCCAGGGTGTTGATGCGTTCGACGACCCGGGCCGTGTGGTTGTAGGCCCCGGGGAGCAGGACGATGCCGTGGCCTAGTCGGATTCGCGAGGTGCGTTGGCTGGCTGCGGCCAGAAAGACCTCGGGGGCCGAGCTGTGGCTGTACTCCTCGAGGAAGTGGTGCTCGACCTCCCACACGTGGTCGAAACCCAAGCGGTCTGCCAACTCCACCTGGTCGAGGGCGTCCTTGAACAGGCGGTGTTCGTCTCCCTCTCCCCACGGGCGGGCGATCTGGTGTTCGTAGAACAGGCCGAACTTCATGACGCGGAGCCTATGGGTGCTTGCCCAACCGGGCCCGGTCGGGGGGGGAGCCCTAGGGTCGCCTCATGGTGGTTCGGCCGTGGTGACCGTGGCGGGGAGACGGGGAGTGCCCACGCCGATCCTGATACTGGTGGGGATCCTTGTGGTAGCCGTCGTCGCTTGGTGGTTTCTCGTGCGGTCCGATGCGCCACCCGCTCCGGATCTGGCCAAGGCGGCCGAGACAGCGGCGGCCGCTCAGGTGTCGGCCACCACGATGCAGGCCACGACCACTGCTGTTCCGGCCACGACCGGCGCGCCGGTCGCCGACCCGTCGGGAAGGTGGGCCGTGGACCCCGATATCGGATCGTTCCAGGACTTCACCTCGACTTGGGTGGGCTACCGGATAGACGAGGAACTGGGGAAGGGGATTGGAGCCACGACAGCTGTGGGTCGTACACCGTTGGTCACTGGGACCGTGGAGGTCAGCAACGGGGTCGCAGTGTCCGCTGAGGTCACAGCCGATCTCCGTGGCTTGCAGTCCGACCGGATCTACCGGGACGGGAAGGTCTTTGAGGTTCTCCATGTCGACCGGCACCCCGAGGCCGTGTTCGTGCTGGCCGCCCCAGTTCCCCTGACCGCTGGCGCCACCGAGATGTCCGCCACGGTGCCCGGCGTTCTGACCGTCAACGGGGTGTCGGTGGCCGTCGAGGCGGCCCTCGAGGTCACCCTGGTGGGTGACATCTTGACCGTGGTGGGAACCCTGCCGGTGGTGCTGGCTGACCACAACGTGGTGGCACCCAGTGCATCCATCGTGATCTCGGTGGCCGATCGCGGCGTGGTGGAGTTTCAACTGTTCCTCATCCGTGCCGTGGGGGGCACTGGGTGACTGGAGAGTCCCTGCACGTCACCAACCCGTTCTCGGCGCTCCGCCACCCGGCCTTCGCTCGCTTCGCCCTGGGGTCGGCCCTCTGCGGTGTCGCCCAGTTCCTGGCTGGTCTGGCCACCCCGTTTCTTATCAACCAACTCACCGACTCCAACTCGTGGGTCGGCGCGGCCTCGTTCGCCGCCCTTCTCCCGGCGGTCATCGGTACACCGTTCGCCGGTGCCTTGGCCGATCGGATGGACCGTCGCCTGCTTCTGCTCGCCGGGACTGGCTTGCAGATCCTGGTCATGGTGACCATCGTGGTGCTGTACACGTCCGACCGCCTCACTCCTTGGCTCATCCTGGGCCTGAACTTCCTCGGGGGGTCGGCGTCGTCGTTCCTTTGGGCACCGACCCAGTCGTTGGCCGCCGTCCTAGTGCCCAGGGAGTCGTTGGCCGCAGCGGTTCGCATGGTGTCCATCACGTTCACCGTGGCTCGGTCCGTAGGCCCGGGCTTGGCCGCTCTTACGTTGGCCTTCGGGGGTCCTGGCCTGGCATTCTCCGCGGCTCTGGGTATTTACCTGGTTGGTTTCAGCGTGCTGACCACCGTGAAGACGGGGTGGTCGCCAACCGGCGGCGGCGGCTCGCTCCGATCGCAATTGGGCGACGGGATTTCCTATGTCCGGGCCCGACCTGAGATGCGGCTGGCCTTTCGGCTGGCCTTCACTGTGGCTTCGCTTGGCGCAGTGTTCGCCTTCTCGCTGACCGCCGGGGTGGCCGACGACCTGTATGGCCTGGGTGGCGGCGGCCTCGGGCTTCTGGCCACCAGCGCGGGCGTGGGCTCACTGCTGGCCAGCGCCTACATCAGTGGGGCCGGTTCCCGGGTGGCTCACTCGACCATGGAGTACCGCAGCATTCTGTTGTACGGGTCCGGGCTGGTGGTGGTGGCGTCCACGGGTTGGATGGCTGTCGGGATCGTCGGCTACCTATGCATGGGCACGGCCCACATGCTCCACGGGACGACGCTTAGTACGGCCCTGCAGATTCGCGTCGACGATGCGTACCGGGGTCGGGTCATGTCAGTGTTCCTAGTGGCTGTACTGAGTGGAATTCCGCTGGGTGGCCTGACGTTTGGCATCCTCAGTGATCTGGTGGGCCTGCGCTGGGTGGCCCTCGGCGCCGGCTGCCTACTAGTTATCCATGCCCTCGTCTTCCAGCACCGGGGCCTGCTGGTCATGCTGGATAACGAGGTTGTTGAGGTCGATGGAGGGGCATATCCGACCGGTCCGGTTGCCGAGCCGCCCGATTCGGGGGATGATCAATGGATGGACGACGGACCCACCGATCGTCTGTGAGCCCGGGAGGCTTTGTGTCCGAGACTCCATCAGTCCGTCTCCTCGCCGTGGTCGACGCCCTCGACGCGTTGGCTCGCGACCAGAGCCCGGCTGAGGCCGCTGCGGAGATGGATCCCGCCGTGTTGCAGGCCTTCTGGCGGGAGTGGCCCCATGCCAGCGTGTGGGCCGGCAACCTCTGGCGAAATCTGAATCTGGATCTGGAGGTCCCGTCCGGGGCTCGGCAGGACAGGGACGTCGACGAGGTCGGGGGGAGTGGCTGATGGTCGCCATCTCCGAGGTGATGACCGACAGCGTGGTCACCCTCCCGCCCGATTCGACGATCAGCGATGCCGCGCGGGTGATGGTCCGCGGTGGCTTCGGTTCGGTGGTCGTGGTCCAGGGACGGATGCTGTTGGGCATCCTGACCGAGCGTGATGTCCTGCGGGCCGCTGCCGACGAGGACGACCTGCGTGCATCCCGAATCGACCAGTGGATGACCCCAGATCCTGACACCGCCCTGCCCGACTTCGACACCGAGGCGGCGGCCGCCCTCATGTTGAGCCGCGGCTATCGCCACCTTCCCGTGGAGGTCGACGGCGAGCTTCTGGGCATGGTCAGCCTGCGTGACGTGCTGAGCGCCCGGATCGCAAAGCGCTGACCCCTGAACCACTGACCCCGGTCACCTGACGCGATGGACTCATCGGAACGTCAGGCCCGCGCCCGTCGTACCAGCGCGGCGTGGACGGCGCCGCTGGTCTACGGCGCCATCCGCGGTCTCGCCCGGGTACTGCTCTGGCCGTACTTCCGAACCCGGAGCATCGGGCGTGAGCACATCCCGAGCGACGGGCCGGTAATCCTGGCGCCCGTCCACCGTTCCAACCTCGATTCGTTGATGCTGGCGCCGCTGATGCGGCGACGATTCCGGGCCCTGGCCAAGGAGAGCCTGTTCACGTTCCGGCCCCTGGCCTGGCTGATCGCCTCGCTGGGTGGCTTTCCCGTGCACCGTGACACCGCGGATCGCGAGTCGATGCGGATCGCCCGGGAGCTGTTAAACGAGGGCAATGTCCTGTTGGTCTTCCCGGAGGGGAAGCGTCATGAGGGGGACGGCATTGGTGAGTTGTTCGACGGAACGGCGTGGTTGGCGGCCAAGACACAGTCCCGCGTGGTGCCCGTAGGGATCGCCGGGACGGGGGAGGCCATGCCCACCGGAGTCCGGTTCCCCCGGCGGACCCGGGTGCGGATGGTGGTGGGACCGCCGATCGATCCGCCGGAGCCCACGGGCGCCCGGAGCGCGCTACGAACCTGGACCGAGGGGCTGACCAATGCCCTGCAGGCCGTCCAGGACGAGGCGGTGGCCCGGCAGTAGTCGGCTCATATCGAAGCCCGCCAGGCAGGTTTCGGATCCCGACGACGGTGTGTCGGACCAGAGGTGGAAGGGTGCACCGGATGCGGGATCGGGTAGCTCTAGGGCGTGGTGCGGCGATGGGGGCCGTGGGCTTCATGGCCTTCGGTCCCAGCATCGTCAAGAAGGTCGAAATGGAGGAGATGGCCTTCGTCTTCTGGCGGCTCGGCATCGCCGCGGCCTTCTACACCGTGGTTCTGGTGTTGGCGGGCAACCGGCTCCGATGGATCGACCTGAAGCGATCCGCGGTCGGCGGTGTGATCTTCGCGGTGAACCTCGTGTTCTTCATCCTGTCCATGCGCCGGACCAGCGCCGTCAACGCTGTGGTCATCGCCTCGTTGCAACCGATCCTCCTGTTGGCTGTCGGCTATCGGCTGTTCGGTGAACGACCCCACCGATCGGTCTACGTGGGTGCCTCCGTGGCCTTCGTCGGCGTGGTGGTGGCCATGGCCGGTTCGGGGGCCGGTGGCGTGGCGACCTGGTCGGGCGACCTGATGGCCCTCGTCACCATGGTCCTGTTCGCCGCCTACTACGTGGCCTCCAAGCAGGCCCGGGCCGAGATGGACTCCATCACGTACCAGCTGTCGCTCACCGTGGTGGCCACGGTGGTTCTTCTGCCTATCGCACTGGTGGTCGAGGGTGGCGTAGCTCTGCCGTCGGACGGAGACTGGTGGATGGTGGCCGCCATGGCCATCATTCCCGGGACCGGCCACCTACTCACCAACTTCGCCCACGGCCACGTGACGCTGACCCAGATGAGCCTGATCAGCCTGCTGTTCACCGCGGTGGCCCCGCTGTACGCGTGGTGGTTGGTCGGTGAACGCATTGCCGGTCAGCAGGGGGTGGGGATGGCCGTGGTCCTGATCGCTCTGTCCTTCGTGGTGACCCGGCCCGTCGAGGTGGTGGCCCGAACCGGCGACTGACCAGCCGACTGGCGGGGCGACTGGTTGCCGGGGCCGGCGTCAGCAGCCACGGATGAACCGCAGCATCCAGGTGGCTACGTCAATCCGGTGGAGCGGATCGTCCAGCGTCGATAGGGCGTTGTCGAGGAAAGCCTGGAGACGGGTTCCGGTGTAGCGGCCCCGGTAGAGCACATCGGCGTAGTGGGGGTCGAACTCAGGGTGGGCCTGGATGCCCAGCATGTGGTCGCCGACGGCCAGCGCGGCCACCGGACAGTGGTCCGCAGTGGCCACGACACGGCCACCGGTGGGTAGGTCAAGTACTTGGTCACGGTGGCAGTAGAAGATGCCCACCTCGTCGTGGACCGGGGTCATCCAGGACTCCCGTCGGGTGATCCGGGCGGGCCGGTTGCCGATTCCCCAGGTGTCGACTCGTTCGACCCGTCCACCGAGGGCCTGGGCAATGGCCTGATGGCCGAAGCACACCCCGAGCGTGGGGGCCCGGGCGGCATCCAGATCACGCACCAGGTCCAGTAGTGACCGGATCCACGGTTCGTCCTCGTAGACGCCGCGGGCCGATCCGGTGATCAGCCAGGCGTCGTACTCGTCGGGAGCTGAAGGGAAGGTTCCGAGATACACCGGCACGTCGACGAACTCAAGGGACCCGGGGGACTCGAGGGGCTCGACAATCCCGTCAGCGGTCGTCGTCCCGTTGGCGTCGGCGGCCGCAAAGAGGTTTGTGAACAGCTGGTGGTAGCCCCCGTACTCGGGGCGTAGGTCCTTGAAGATGTCGTCACACCGCAGTAGCCCGATCCGCATTCGGCAAACCGTACCGGCGCGGTCCGTGATAGCCGGAACCGGGTTGGCCGGGCGGGTGGTCGCTGGCGAGACTGGGCCGATGCGACGAGGCCTGGTGTTGATCGTGTGCGCCCAGATCATGTGGGGCCTGTCACCGGCCTTCTGGCGGCTCGGCATCGAGATCCCGGCCATGGACATGCTCGGGCACCGGGTGCTGTGGACCTTCGTCACGGTGCTAGTCATCCACCTCGTCCGTCGGTCCCTCCGTTCGGTGCGTACGGCGGCCCGTGAACTCCGGACGCTGGCGCTGGAGGCGCTGGCGGGGGTCCTCATCGGCTCGAATTGGTTGGTCTGGGTGTGGGCGGTCACCAACGGTCGGGTGATCGAGGGCAGTCTCGGCTACTTCATCACCCCGCTAGTCAGCGTGGTCCTCGGCGTCGTCGTGGTCGGCGAACGACTCCGCCGGGCCCAGTGGGCGGCCGTGGCCCTCGGGGCGGCCTGGGTGTCGCTCTTCCTGGCGGCCACGTTCGGCATCTACGGCCTCATCAAGAAGACGGTGAACCGGCCGCCGCTGGACATGCTGGCCATCGAGTTGACGGTGGTGCTGCCGCTGGTCCTGGTGTTCCTCGGGGCCCGGTTGATCAACGGGCAGGACGCGCTGGTTTCGGCGTCGGGCACCGAGTACGTGGTCCTGCTGGGCAGCGGCCTGTTCACCGCAGTGCCGTTGCTGTGCTTTGCCGGGGCGGTGCAGCGGGTACCGCTGTCGGTGATCGGCGTGATCCAGTACCTGTCGCCGTCCACCAACTTCCTGCTCGGCGTGGTGGCCTACAACGAGCCGTTCGGCGGGGGACGCCTGATCGGTTTCGCCCTCGCGTGGACGGGACTCGCCGTGTTCACCCTTGACGGGCTCCGGTCTGTCCGGTCCAGTGGACGGCTGACCGGTTGGCGGTCCCTCGGGCAGCGGGGTCAGGTCGGCTGAGACCCGAGCCGGTTCAGGCGCCCGGTTCAGGTAGTGGCGCTGATCGACGCCAGGACCTCGGCGGCGAACGCCGGGGCCTCGTCCTCGAGACGGCGGCGGTTCAATGACCGGGCGGCCACCACGGTGGCGCCATGGCCCTCCAGCACATCGGACAGCTTGGTCGCCGCCTTGCCCGGGTTCACGGCATGCGTCATGAACGCGGCCACCCGCTTGTCCCAGAGCTTCGGTATCTGGCGTACCTTGCCCACGTCGCCGGGGCGATGGCCGAACAGGACCAGACCGTCGACCCACGTGCCGACGAAGACCAGGTCGGCCTCGGCCAGTTCCTTGTAGTCGATGTTGGTGACCGGGCGCACGGCGACGGTGGCGCCGGTTGATGCGACAGCCCCGCCGATCAGTTCGGCGGCCCAGCGGGTGTTGCCGGTCCGGCTCTGGTGGATCACGACGACGTTCATGGGTTCAGTGTGCCTCAGGGGAACAAGCCGTCCTACACTCGCCGCCGATCGGGCACCTCGTGGCCAGCCGGCCTGATCGGGGAAGAACCAACATGAATCAGGAGCACGCATGAGTCGGGAAACGGGCCGTCTGGCAGGGAAGGTGGCCTGCATCACCGGTGCCGGTTCGGGCCTGGGACGGGCCATGGCTCTGCGGTTCGCCGAGGAGGGCGCCACCATTGCCGCCCAGGACCTTCGCTGGGAGGCGGCCGACGAGACCGTCAAGCTGCTCGACGGCGACGGTCACCGGGCCTTCGGGGGCGACGTGTGCGACGAGGGCGACATGGTCTCGATGTTTGCCCAGATCCACGGGGCCTGGGGTCGCCTCGACGTGCAGGTCAACAACGCTGGAGTGAGCCGCCTGCCCGGCGACGGCTTCGACGAGATGATGGCCGGCCAGGGCTCCCAGATTTCGCTGATGGGTTACGAGGCGTTCTCCAAGATGATGGCCATCCACGCCGGGGGGACCTTCCTGGGCACCCGCGAGGCCGTCAAGTTGATGGGTGAGGGCGGGTCGGTCATCACGTTGTCGAGCATTGCCGGTCTGGCTGGTTGGGGTCCGGTGCACTACGCCTCGGCCAAGGGCGCGGTCCTGGGGTTCACCCGGGCAGCCTCCAGAGAACTGGGGGCCATGGGCATCCGCATCAACGCCATCGCCCCCGGGGTGATCGATACCCCGATGACCGCCGACGTCGACGAGGCCATGCTGGCCCCGATGGTGATGATGACCCCGCTGCGACGGCAGGGAACGGCCGAGGAGATCGCCGCCACGGCGCTGTTCCTGGCTTCGTCGGAGAGCTCGTTCATCACCGGCCAGTGGATCTCGCCCAACGGCGGCCTCATCACCATCTGAGCACGCGCCTGCCGGGTGCGGGCTTCGGCCCGTCCATCCGGATCGGCCAGTGCCGTCAGCGGGTCTGGTCAGCCAGCGTGATCAAAGGCTGCGGTCGAGATCCAGCAGGTGCTGTTCGGCCTCTTCGGTCTGGAGGCCCATCTCGGCCATGCCGGCGGCCAGCACGGCCCGATACGACGTGCTGGGCGGTCCCGCTGGCGGAGGGGCCGTGGAACCCAGCGTGCAGACCGGCTCGTCGTCGATCCGATCCATGCCGATCAGCAGGTCGATGATCCCGTCCAGCACCCGGACGGACTCACCAGGTGCAGGCGGTTCCACGGGCAGGAAGGCGTCTTCGGTGGGTCGGCCGTTCTCCTGAGCGACCACGTCGGCCATCTGATCCCACGTGATGCGCCACGCCCGACCCACCACGTCGAGCCGGTCGGCCGGTGTGGGTTCGTCGGGACAGAAGCAGCAGCCGCCGTCCCAACGTGAGGAGTGGCCGCCGAAGAACACCGGGTGGGGGACCACGACCCGTCGGTCACCGGTCGCCGGACGGGGGTCGGTGGCACCCCGATGGGACCCCCACAGCGTGTCGTCGCCGCAGCTCTGGAGGTAGGCGTCGAACCGGGCGGCCAGCAGATTGGACCCGTAGGCCACGTACCAGACCGGGGTCGATCCGGGTCCAGTCATTCTCGACCCAGGAGTCCATCGAGGCCGCGGGCCGCCGGGTCATCGGCCGGGGGCGGCTCATCGTGCAGACGGTTCAGGCGGGTGAGGCTGACCAGGCCTGCCATCACTGCGCCACCGTCGGTGTCGACGGGGAGTTCGCCGGCTTCACCCCAGTGCATCTCCACCCGGTAGCTCCCGGCATGACCCTCCTTGGGGATCATGTCGGCGGTGGTCAGGCTCCGAGGGGGTGCCGATCCGGTCACCGTGTGGCGCCAGCCCTGCAGTTCGCCCAACGGAATATTGGGGACGTTCACGTTGAGCACCTCGGCGGTGGCCGGCGGGTTCTGGGCCATTGCCTCCACCACGGAGCGGGCCACCGTGGCTGCCGTCGCCCAGTGCTGATCGATCAGCACCTCGTCAGAGCCCTGACCCTCGATGCCCCAGCCGGTGACGGCCTGGCTTACGGCGATACCGGTAGTGCCTCCGTTGCGCGCGGTGAGAGCGGCGCCCACGGTGCCCGAGTGGTACACGGACCGTCCGACGTTCATCCCGGGGTTGATGCCGGCCACCACCAGGTCGAACGGGCCGCCGAACAGACCGAGGCGGCTGTAGATGACGCACAGTCCCGGCGGGCCGCTGACCGACCAGGAACGGTCGATGCCGTCGATGGTCGCGTCATGGACCTCGGGGCGGATCAGGTGCATGGCCCCGAGCGAGGCGCCGGCTCCCGAGTATTCGGCATCGGGGGCCACCACCGTCACCTCGCCGAGGTCGACCAGGGCCCGGGCCAGTTCGTGGAGGCCCACCGAGTCGATGCCGTCGTCGTTGGTGACCAGTATTCGCATGGTTCCCGACCGTAGTGAGCGTCGCGACCTGGTTGGTCAGTGGGGTGTTGGTCAGTGGGCCCGGGTCAGTCAGCGAGCTGCAGGCTAAGGCGCTCCCATTCGGCCATCAGCTCGGCGGCCCGGTCCTTGGCCGCCTCGTGCTCGGCCACCACGACGGCGGCACCATCGGGGTCCTGGTACAGGCCGGGGTCGGCCAGACGCTCTTGGACCTCCACCACGGCGGCCTCGGCGGCCTCCCACTGCTTTTCGGCCCGCCCCAACTTCCGTTGGAGGCCCTGTCGTGGATCGCGCTGGCGGCCCTTCCCGACAGATTGGCCACGGCCCTTCCGGTTGCCGTCTGGGGTTCCGTCTTCGCGACGGGCCGTCGCACCGTGGGATGACGGGGTGGGTGTCGAGTCCCCCTTTACCGGGTAGAGCACCCGGTCGGGGACGCCCTCGTGCCAGGTCGCCCTGCCGTTCCTGACCTCGACGGCGCAGTCGGCGACCGATCGGATTAGGTGGCGGTCGTGGGTGATGAGCACGACGGTGCCTGGGTAGGCCAGTAGGGCGTCCTCCAGGACGTCACAACTGGGCAGGTCGAGGTGGTTGGTGGGCTCGTCCAGTACCAGGAGGTTGACCGGGACGGCCAACGTCTTGGCCAGGGCCAGTCGGGTCTGCTCTCCGCCCGAGAGGTCGCCCACCCGGCGGTCGACGGCGTCGCCGCGGAAGCCGAAGGAGGCTAGGTACGTCCGTGGGTTGCGACCGTCGACCCCCACGCCGGGCACCGTCTTGAACTCCTCGAGCACGGTGCGCTGATCGTCGAGTATCTCGGCCTGGAGTTGGTCGAAGTGAGAAAGGTCGACGTTGGTGCCCCGGATCACCCGCCCGTCCAACGGCAGCATGTCGCCGGTCAGGAGCCGGACGAGGGTGGTCTTGCCGGCCCCGTTCGGACCGACCAGGGCCACCTTGCGACCCCTCTCCACGTCGAAGGTGACGTTCCGCAGGATGATCTCGTTGCCCGGCTCGTTGCCTGACTGGTCGCCCGATTGGTCGCTGGCCCCGTCAGAGGCCGGGTAGCCGGCCGTGACGTCGTGGAGTTCAGCGACTAGACGCGATGACCGCCGTGGCTTGGGGAACCCGAACCGGCTGGCCGGGTCGTCGGGTTCGTCGACCACCATCCGGTCGAGTTTCTCCAGGGCCTTGACCCGGCTCTGGACCTGACGGGCCTTGGTGGCCTTGTAGCGGAAACGTTCGATGAACTTCTCGGTCTGGGCCACTTGGCGCTTCTGCTGGGCGGCGATGGCTCGCTGGGCGGCCAACTGCTCTTCGCGGGCCACCACGAACTCGGCGAACCCGCCCACGTACTCGGTGATCCGATTGCCTGACAGTTCCAGGATTCGATTGGCCACCGCGTCGATGAAGTCCCGGTCGTGGCTGACGAACAACAGGCCCCCCGCCCAGCTGGCCAGGTGCTGCTCCAGCCACGCCACGCTGTCCACGTCGAGGTGGTTGGTGGGTTCATCCATGATCAGGAGGTCGGGGGCTGACAACAGGAGGCGGGCCAGGGCGATGCGCATTCGCCAGCCACCGGACATCTCGTCCATGGGTCGGTCGTGGTCGGCCGGGTCGAAGCCGAGCCCTGAGAGGATCTGGTGGGCGTCGGCCTCCACGGCGTAGCCGCCGATCTGCTCGAAGCGTGACTGGGC
>Ga0315329_10000675_pt1 | contig 13306 bp, 14 predicted proteins | sample M150032315metaG_FD_203459 | JGI IMG/M metagenome (GOLD analysis project Ga0315329, IMG submission 203459) | Ammonia-oxidizing marine archaeal communities from Monterey Bay, California, United States - M1 500m 32315 | ecosystem: Environmental > Aquatic > Marine > Coastal | place: USA: California...
TTGAGCTTCAGAGTGCTTGCCTCACCAGATTCAAGGCGCGAAATAATCAGCATGTCTTCCACAATGCGGGCAATCCGCCGTCCGTGTTTTCCCATGATCTTGAGAAAGCGCAGTGCGGTGTCGCGGTCATCAAGAAGGTTTCCCTCAATGAGGTTCTCAAGGTATCCGTTAATGATGGCCAGAGGGGTGCGCAGTTCGTGAGAGGCGTTGGCGACAAAGTCCTTGCGGACCTGGTCGGTGTGGTGCTCGGCAGTGGTGTTGCGGATCGTGACCCGAAGGGGACTGTCGGGATTGCCCGGTTCGACGGGCCCAGCGTCTACGAGCCAGGCGGTTTCCCCGGCCTGTTCGTGGTTGCCCAGAGTAGCGGATTGCTGGGAGAGAATGACCTGCGTAGTGACCGACCGGTGTTCGGTCGCTGCTTCACGGATGGGTTCCGCCAGTCGTTCCTCAAGGAAGACTTCATCGAGATGCCGATCCACTATGCTGCCTCCGGGGAAGAGTTCTTCGGCGGGGGAGTTGGCGTAGCGGATGATTCCTTCTGGATCGAGCAGGAAGAACGGGTCACTCAGCGCATTGAGGAGCCTGCGGCTCTGGCTCTCTCTAAGGTCAAGGGCGCTTTCGTGCTTCTGCTCAAGACGTTTTTTTTCCTCTGCAGCCTGCCGGCGTTCGCGAGAGAGTCGAATGGTGGTGATGATGAGGAGGACCACCATGAAGGCACAGCTAATACTGAGAGTGAGAGGGAGCATCAGACTAGTTCGCGGAGACGGTACCCCACTCCCCGCATGGTTTCCACCATTCCCGCCTGATCGCCCAGCTTTCTCCGGAGCCTCTTCATATGGGTGTCCAGGGTCCGGCTGTTAACGTCATCACTGTATCCCCATATATGACGGAGCAGGTCGTGACGACTCTGGGAGGTGCCTGCGCGCTCGCTTAGATACAGGAGCAATTTGAACTCGGTAGCGGTGAGACCGACTTCTTCATTGGATAGAAAGAACTTCAGGGTGTTCTTGTCGAAAAGCAGAGGACCATATTCGAAGCGGGCTGATCCGGGGGCCGCTTCCGACCGTCGCAGAACGGACTGTACGCGTAAAATCAATTCCTTGGGACTGAAGGGTTTTGTGAGGTAGTCGTCAGCCCCCGCCTCAAGGCCCTGGATGCGGTCCTCGGTCTGAGCACGGGCGGTCAACATGATGACCGGAGTTCTGTTGGTACGGGAGTCCCGCCGAAGATCCTTGAAGACAGAGAACCCGTCCTTGCCGGGCAGCATGAGGTCCAGGAGTATCAGGTCCGGTCCCTCCGCCAATGCCAGGTCCAGACCGGATATGCCATCGTGGGCGATGACAGTGCTGTAGCCGGCCCGATCCAGGTTGAATGCGATAAGTTCCGCTATATCCGGTTCGTCCTCGACAATCAGGATCTTATGCATGGCCAAGTCTCCGTTACCACTTTCCAGGAAGTGGCACCTTTCTTTAAATGTGACGAATTCGTCAGAGACGTCAACGAAGTGCTTTACCTTTTGCGGTGCTCCTCATGCCAGTCCTGGTAGACCTGCGGGGAGATCTCCGAGGGCTTGATCTCGCTTCGGCCACCCCAGAAGACATTGGTGTAGGATACCGGAATTCCGACCTCTTGGAGGTGGCGATCGATGGAGGCCTTATGCGCCAGAACAGTATTCTTCTCGGAACCGTGGACCACTCCCATGATGTTCACATTTCCGAATTCGGGTCCACCCTCCCGCCAGTAGGCATGTGTCATGCAGTGGTGGCGGCCCACCTCGCCGCCGGCCTCAACTTCCCGTCCCGGGGGGACAGCCCAGTGAAAGAGACCATTAAAGCGTGTCACGCGTTTGCCTGTTCTGGATGGCTTGGCGTGTTCCAGGAAGGTCGAAAAGCGTCCGATCACTTTCCTGGAATTGAGAATGCGAGCCACCTCAATGAACCGGCCAAGGGAAACCCCCGCCACTTCGGCGCGCCGATCCCACGGATTTTCTATGATCTCGTCCGGTTCCAGCTCTTCCTTCATGACCATGAGGACCCGCCATTGTTCCTCGTTCAGTTCCACGGTAGTGGTGGTCATCATCTGGGCTGCTTTGTCGATCCGCGCGCCGGGTTCCAGTCCCCTGCGGCGCACATGACCGACTCCAAGGGCGAAGAGGCCTGCGGCGGGCATGAGGAGGAACTTGTCCGCTCCGACAAGGCGTTGCAGAACTTCACCGTGCTCCTGCAGGGATTGTCCCTGGGGGACCTTGAGAGTGGTCCAGAGACGGTATGCGGAACCCGAAACCTCTTCGTCGGTGGAGCGAATGACCACGTGTCCGGAGAAAGGATCCTTCTGGGACATGAAGTCGAAGGCATCATTCAGTCTCTCAGGCGCCACTTTCCATGCCACGAGGGCACCGTGAGCCAGTTTGGTGGCCAGCAGGGTTTGACGCACGCGCCTGATAACCCCGGCCTCCAGCATGGCACGGATGCGCTCCAGAACTGTTTCGAGGGGAACGCCGGATTGATGAGAAATAAAGTGAAAGGGTCGCTCCTGAAATCCTTCCACCAGGTCTTCGGATACGGAAAGGATGCGCGCGTTCGTGGTGTCGTCGTGCTCGGTGGGGATACTCATGGAGTTCGGGAGCAAATGCGTGTGGAGCAGGTCCTGGGGGGCTGTGTGAATTTCTTCGAAATTGCGTGACCAATGTGGATGGCTCGGGTCTAGTCCGAAACAAATTTCTCACGGATGGCGGCAAGGGCTGTGTCCCGCTCGTGGAGGCGGCCTTCAAGTTGCTCGATCTGTACGAATTCGAGGATCTCGCTGAAGAGAGGACCCGGGTTGAAGCCGAGGCTGATCAGGTCGTGTCCGCTCACGAGGGGAGGGGGAATAAGGGGTTCGCTGGCGAACTCATCCGCCTTGGTCTGCAGAAATTCAATGTTGTCCAGCATGCCATGGCTGCTGCTACAGTCCACGCGGTGCAGTTCCAGTTCATTTTCGTAGGTGGTGCGCGCCATGAAGCGTTTGAGCTTTGCGGTGCGCATGCGCTGGACGTTCATGAAGTTCATGTGGTTGGCCACCATGGAAGATACGTCATCGATGATCTGGTTTGAGTAGCGGAGACGCCGCAGGATCTCCTCGGCCATGTGCGCGCCAAGGCGGTCATGTCCGCTGTTCCGGATCCGCCCGGTTTCATCGACTGTAAAGGTGGGGGGCTTGGCAATGTCATGCAGCATGACGGATAGCGCCAGCTCCAGGGAAGAGCTCTCTCCGAGGAGGTCGAGCATGATCAGGGTGTGGACATAGACGTCTCCTTCCGGATGGAACTGAGGTGGTTGTTCGCATCCCTTCAGGGCCAGGAACTCCGGCACGATGAACTCCATGAGTCCGCTTTCGACCAGGAGTTCCACCCCAAGCCGTCGCGAGGAATGCGTGATGATCTTGTTAAACTCATCCCTGATGCGTTCGGGGCTCACCCGTTGCAGCAGTGAAGCGTCTGCGCGCAGCGCCTCCCAGGTGGCGGGATCGATTTTGAAACCGGTGTAGAGGACGAACCGCAGAGCCCGCAGGAGACGGAGGGCGTCTTCCTCGAATCGTGCGCGGGGTATTCCTATTGTTCGCAGGACGCCGGCCTCGAGATCCTTCCGCCCTCCGACGTAGTCGAGAATCTCCCCGCTCATGGGATCCTCGAAGAGTCCATTGATGGTGAAGTCGCGGCGGCCAGCGTCCTCCTCGGCATTGGTAAAGGTCACGCTGTCAGGATGGCGTCCATCAAGATAAGTGCCGTCCGAGCGGAAGGTCGCGATCTGAAACTGATATCCGTTTTCGCGAACGATGATCACACCGAAATGAGCACCCACCTCATCGCTTCCGGGAAAGAGATGAAGGATTTCTTCTGGTCGTGCCGAGGTTGCAATGTCGTAGTCATCGGGTTCCCTGCCGAGCAGGGCGTCCCGAACGCAGCCCCCGGCGAACAACGCCTGATGCCCTGCACCGGTGAGACGGCGCGCGACAGACTCGGCGGTTTGGCGGAGCGGTTGCATGGAGTTTCCAAAGCATAACCTGGCGCGGGCACAAATGTTATTTTCGAAATCCGAAGGAAAGGGCATACTGTATGGCAGATGGAGGACATCCTGAGGCTCCCGATCTGGTGCTACTGCATGTTCGTGATGGGAGCCTGCATAGGATCCTATCTCAATGTGGTGATTTACCGCTGGCCGCGCGAAGGGCTCTCGGTCACGGAGCCCGCGCGGTCGTTCTGCCCGATCTGCAGAAGGGACATTCCCTGGTTCCGCAATATCCCGATCGTGACGTGGATCCTGCAGCGTGGGAAGTGTGCCGAGTGCAGGGCGCCCATCGCCTTTCGCTACGTTTTCGTTGAAATTCTGACCGCGGTGCTTTTCCTCACCGGGTGGTACATCTTTGTTACCAGTCGTACGCCGATTTCACCTGTTGCGGCAGTCCTGCTGGGAGTTCTCTCCGTGCTCCTGATCTGCATTGCCTGGATAGATGCCGATCTCATGGTGGTGCCGGTCGATTTCTGCTGGTGGGGGATGGTTGCTGGGTTGCTGGGGGCCTGTCTCGATCCCGCCCTCGTGGCGCTGGATGGTGAACCGCAGTTGATGCACTGGTGGCAGGGAGGGGTGCAGGGGCTGTATGGAATGGCTCTTGGATGGGGGGGGCTGGCCCTTGTAGTCTATCTCGGGAAAAAGCTCATGGGGATCAAGCGGTTCGAGTTCTCCCAGGCGCACGAATGGTACCTGCGTGAGCCCGAATCCGAGGAAGAGCAACTGTGTTTCGTTCTCAAGATGCCCAGGGAAGATGTGGAGGGAGAGTTTGAGGAGGACACGTATGCCTGGGGTGACCTCTTTTTCCGCGATTACGATCGTCTTGAGATCGAGGGGCACGGTATCCTGAAGGATGGTGAACGAACCAGAGCCACCCGGATCGTCATCAGCCGCGAGATGGTCCAGATGGGGGGCGAGGAATATTCCATTGCGGAGATAAAATCTCTGGAAGGCAAGGCCACCCGGGTGATGGTTCCCCGTGAAGCGATGGGCGACGGAGATCCGCCCCTCCTTGGACTGATCGGGGCCTTCATCGGCTGGCACGGTGTTGTTTTCGCGCTTTTTGCAGCCTGCATCTTTGCCATCCTGTGGGCCATCCCGGCTCGTATTGGTTTTGGCCGGCAGTTGCCCTTCGGGCCCTTCCTGGCTCTGGGGGGCGCGGCCTGGATCTTCGGTGGCTGGATCTTGTGGGAATGGTATTTTGAATCCCTGGCGGGATTCGCCCATTCGGCACAAGGCGGGAGATGACTGGAACTTTGGATTCCCGCTTGCGGGCCTCTGCAGGGCTCCTTTCCGCTACCTACAGGCACAGCCGCCTGAAGATTTCGTCAAGAGGCATCTGCATTCCGATATAGAAATCGCCGAACTCGCCATAGCGGACGGAGACAGGATCAAAGCGCATCTCGTAGACAATGGCCTTGATGTCAATGGTGTCCTTGGCCAGCAGGGTGACGCCCCACTCGGCATCATCAAGACCGGTGGACCCGGTAATCAACTGGAGAATACGTCCGGAGTATTTGCGGCCAGTAGTGGCGTGCCCCTTCATCAGATTGCGGCGTGCTTCAAAATCCAGGGCGTACCAGTTGTCATCCCCTTGCCGGCGTTTGGACATGGGGTAGAAACAGATGGTGGGCCAGTCCGGAAGGACGGGGTGGAGCCGGTGTTCCAGATAGTGGCTCATGCGCTCGTCGAATTCCGTGAGTTTGGTTTCAAACTCCGCCGAGCCCTCTTCAAGCCCCTCCTCGGCCTTCAGGGTCTCTTCGGCGTACTGTTCCCTGGTTGAGGTGTATTCGGAGCGCTCGGTCTGCGAGAGATAGGAATAGACTGGGGCAAGGACGTCAATCCCGAGCGAAAGGGTCAGTCGCTTTTCGAAGGTGTTGGCGACCTGCAGGTCCGGGGTGAGCAACATGAATCCCAGGTCGGCCTTGGGGGTGGCTACCGTGAAGGTCAGGAGCTGGGTGTCGGGCGTGGTGCGAATCTCCTGAACGAGTTCAGTGAAGGCGGTTTTTGCTTCCCGCTTCTCGTTGTCATCCAGGATCTGCCACTGGCCGTGATCAATGTGGTAGAAGAGGTGCATGACGTGCCAGCCTTCGCGGGGCACGAGCGGGGATGGTGGTTCGGACATAGGGGGGCTGTTACCGACGCCTTGGTGATACGCGCATGCGCATGATTTCCTTGAAGTCAGATCTTTTAGGCTGCAAGCCGGATCCTTCCCAGACGATCAGATGCCAGAAATGAACTTTCTCGGTCAGGTATTCATTATAGTCGCCGAGGTCTTCAAAGCCCCCGGTGGCGTGAATGTCCGCTTTTTTTTCCCCGGTCTCAGGGAAATTCCCGTCTGAGAATGTCAGGGTAATCGGATCTCCGACGAGATCTCCTTCCGGGTTTTCGAAGAAGAAGCGTAGCGATCCCTCATCCGAGGACTTAAGCATGACTTCGGCAGCCGGGATGAACTTGGTATTGAGCTGCACGGTGATGTCCTTTTCGCGGTCGGTTTCGCGCCAGTAGGTCCTGATATTCTTGATTACGACCTTATCGCCCTTGACGGGAAAATCGACATCGTCTGTCGAGTTGGTGTTGATATCGGTTAGGAATATCCGGAGAGCGATGATCATGACTCCTACGAGGGCCAGTCCCAGGCCGCTGAGCCAGAGGATATCGGTGCGGGAGTATTTGGGGAGAATAGAGGGAGCCGCCTCTTCTGGGGTCGATTCAAGGGAGGGGGGCGCGTCGAGGGGCCCCTCAGGCATGGGATCGCCCGTTTCGGCCACGAATTGGTCCTCGCCCGGACCCGGATCATCCATTTTGGGGTCAGGCTGAGGGTGGTCGGTCTTATCCTTGTCTGGGGTGGGTTCCATCCGGGAGAGGGGGAACCTCTAACCGTTTGCTCCGGACTTGACCAGCGTCGAATCGAGGTTCCCAAAATGGGGAGGAAAAAGGATTGCATCTCCTCGCCTGCTGATCCAAGCAGTGCCTGGATGCTTGGCAGAATCCGTTTAATCCAATGGCAGATCGCGAAGACAAGGTTCCGGAAAACATAGACGGCAAGTTTTACGTCGACACTCAGTGCATTGATTGCGATCTTTGTCGCGAAACGGCACCGGAGAATTTCAAGCGTGAAGAAGACGAGGGATACTCCTACGTCTATAAACAGCCCGATAACAAGGAAGAGGAGGATCAGTGCCGGGAGGCTATGGAGGGTTGTCCAGTGGAGGCCATCGGAGACGGCGAGGGCGGCTAAGGAGAGGTGTCCGCCGTCGTGGGCTCGCGCGAGGAGACGCCATTCGTGCCCAGGTGCTCCGGGATTTTCGCGGGGCGGGGGAACCCCTTGACCTCGATCGGAATATGAGCACGCCGGCGGATTTGCTCGGCGGGATTTTGAAGAACCTCCGGCTCACGGAGGGGATCGAGGAGAGTCGTCTCCGAAGCGCTTGGCTTGAGGTAGCCGGTGAATTTGTGGCAAGGCAGACGGAACCGGTATCGCTTTACCAGGGAGTCCTCACCCTTCGTGTCCTGCAGCCATCCATGCGTTTTCACCTGGAGCAAACCCGGACCCAGCTCCTTCGACGGTTGAAACAGCGGCTCGGTTCCAGGAAGGTTCGCGATGTGCGATTGGTTGTTGGCTGACTACGGAATTGGATATTCAAACGACAGATATTCCGATGACGGAAGCAGGTGGTCGGGGACTTTGGCAATGGCAGCCTGAATTCCGGATCGCACCCCCAATTCTGTGAAAGACATGTTCCGAGCCCTTATTCTCGACTGGTCCGGCACTCTGGTGGATGACTCCGCACCCACCCTGGCGGCCACTAATGCAGTTCTTGCGCAATATGACAGGCAGCCAATGACCTGGGAGCAGTTCCGGGAGAGCTTTCGGTTACCTTATTCGGAGTGGTATGCGGAACATGTTCCCGGCATTTCTCTCAAGGAACTGGAAGAGCACTTTCGCGAGGCCTTCGATTCATCGGAGCACCCGGTCATCCCTCTGGCGGGCACGGCTGAGTTCCTCCAATGGTGCAGTGAAAACTGTATCCGCCTCTTTGTGCTCACCAGCATGAATACGGATAATTTCAGCCAGCAGCTGCGGGAATTCGGATTTGATAGACACTTTGAGCAAACTTACTCCGGCGTGATCGACAAACGCACCGTGATCGGGAAGATCATTGCCGAGCATGGACTGGATTCGGCAAAGACCGCTTACGTGGGGGACATGGCACACGATATTGAGACCGCCCATGACGGAGGCGTTACGGCGATAGGAGTGCTGAGCGGGTACGATCCTGCTTCGCAGCTGGCGGCGGCCGGTCCCCACTTCCTGCTCTCCTGCATCAAGTCGGTGCACGCCCTGCTTCAGGGAAGTTTCCCGGAGGCACGATGTGCCTGTGGGGAGTCGATCGTCATCCGGCGCCTGGCTGTGAGTTGCCTCATCGGAGTTCCCGAGGAAGAGCGGGCGGAAAGGCAGACTCTTCACCTGACCGTTGAGATTGTTCCAGAGCGAAATTTCGCCAGTCTCTGCGATCGCCTGGAGCTCACCGTGGACTATGACAAGGTCGCCCGCCGCATAGGAGAATTGGCCGGGGAGCGCCCAAGGAAGCTTATCGAGACCCTGGCGGACGAGGTTGCCCGGATGATTCTGAAGGAATTTTCCGCCCGGGAAGTCTCGGTTGAAATTGAGAAGGACATCCTTCCTGAAACCGAGGCGGTTCTTGTCCGGACGCGACGGATGCGTAAGCCATCGGCAGGCTGATAGCGGACTGCCAAAAGTGTCGTCCTGAGGGGTCCTTGCCCTTTGACACTGCATGCAGGTGCTTTAGGCTGCGGCGTAGTCCTTCCCTCTCTGCCAGCATGGCTGAAAAAGTGAATGATCCCGATCAAGAACTCATCCGGCGTGCCCAGGAAGGAGATACCCAGGCTTTCGATGACCTGGTCATCAAATACAGCCGCAAGCTCTACGGTCTGGTCTATAACATGACCTCCAACAAGGAGGACACTCACGATCTCCTGCAGGAGATCTTTGCCAAGGCTTACCGCTCCCTGCGGCATTTCCGCGGAAAGTCTACCTTCTATACATGGATCTATTCCATCGCGACGAACATGACCCTCAACTTCCTCAAGAAGCGGGGACGGAGGAGGGGGCTCAGCCTGGACGACGTGGACAGCGGCATTCAGAACGACACCTCCTTCGTGGACCAGGGTCACCGAGCCAATCCCCGTCGCCAGAGCAACATCCACGAACTTCAAAAAAGATTGAACGAAGCACTCCAGGCTCTGTCTGAAGACCACAGAGCTGTTGTCACCATGTTTGACATTCAGGGAATGCCGCACGCTGAGATCAGTAAGATCCTTGGAGTATCCGAAGGCACAATACGATCGCGTCTTTACTATGCCCATCAGCAACTGCAGGGGCACTTGGAGGACTTCTGGAAACGATGAGGGTTTGATGACTTTGAGGAACTCCACAAAGAATTCAGGACTCATTTACTAGTTACCCATTATCTGTGAACAGGGAATTTCAAGAACTGCAAGAACTCCTTGAGGAGCGTGGACAGGGTGTTCCGGGAGACGACTATTTTGAAGGGTTTCTGGCGGACTTCCATCGTCGGCAGCGTCAGGACTTGATGAAGCGTTCCGCGCGCAGTCTCTTCCTGGAACGGATGGGAGTCTGGCTGCGGGAGATGGGGGGATCGAAATGGGCTTATGGCGCCGGCGCGGCTTATGTGTTGGTGATCGCGGGCTTATTCGCCTGGCCGAGGGGCAGAGACAGCAAGGAAGGGATAGAACCAGTCTCGCTGGAGGTGCCGGAACAGAAGGCTCTCCACTTTGAAGGGGAACGCTCCGGGAAGAAGGAGAACGAGCCTCCCAAGGCGACCGAATTCTAGGTTGTCATCTTTTTGTGGAGTGATGAGTTTGCTCTTCCCCCTCCGAATTATCAACGGAGTTTTCTATCGAATGCGAACGGCTGCACTGCCGGCAGTTTTTGTTTGCGCGACGGGAGCGCTCGTGGCCCAGAGTGGAGTGACTTTTAAGGCGTTGGAGGGAGATGGTGCTCCGGTTCAGTCCAGCAGCGTGTCCCTCGGTGGAGGACGCCTGGCAACCATCGCCGTGGTGGGGAGCAATCCACAACAGGCGACCATGAAGTCGGGCCGGGCGCTCAAGTTCGTCGGGCATGATCCTGCTACCCGGTTGACCGTGCTGGCCGGGCCGGAGGATGACAGCGAGTCGGCTTCTCTCGGCAGTGCGCTCGGGCTGTTGCCCGGAGATGCAGTGTATCTTCCCGGTCAGAAGCGGGCCAGCCGGGTGGTGCGCTGGGAGGACACCTTCCGGGGGAAGGTTTTGCCGGTGGCCCTCCTCCGTATTCACCATCCCCTTCAGGACGCTCCTCTGCCGGGGACTCCGCTGACCAATGCCAGGGGGGAGGTGATAGCTCTCTGCCATGAGGAGGCTTCCGGATCGGGGAATGGAACCTATGCCTTGCCGGTGGAGGCAGTGCAGCGAATAGAGTTCGATCTCAAGAACTTCGGACGTGTCTCGCCGTGTTGGATCGGAGTGACTGTCAATGCGGCCAGTCCGGTCCTGGCCCTCGAAATGGTGCGCCCGGACTCACCTGGTGCAGTTGCCGGCCTGAAGCGGGGCGATATTCTGCTCTCGGTTGGGCGGCGGCGGGTGAGTAACTACGCCGAGGCTCGGAATGCCTTCTACTACCTGATGGCAGGCCGGACTACCAATCTGACTCTCCTGAGAGGAACCAGGCGTCTCGACCTGAAGGTTGTTCCCGAAGTGCACCCCGTCTACCGGGCGGAGCAGGATCGGGGGCGAGGCAAACAGGGGCCTTGATCCGGGATCGAGCAGTCCTGTGCCCCTACCTCTCTACCGTTTCATAGTCGCCTCCCAGGGCGAGGTGGAGATCGAAGCGGTTCTGGAGGCGTTGGTTTCGCAACCGGATCAGGGTGCCGCGGGCATTGACGGCCCGGCGCTGGGATTCGAGAATTTCGAGGACACTGGACCCTTCGATGCCGAGACCGAGATCCCGTTCCGCGGCGGCCTGGGCCTTGCTGGCCTGATCGACCTCGACGAGTAGAAACCTTTCCTGCTCCCGGAGCGAGTGATCGATCTGCAAGGCAGATTCAACTTCCCGGAACGCCTGGAGCACACTCTGGGTATAATCGTGTATTACGGACCTGTTGCGGTCGAGGGCAGCCCGTGCCTGGGCACTGGGGGCGCCTCCCTGGTAGACAGTTTGGGTCAGAGATGATGCGATTGACCAGGTGAGGTAAGCGGGATCGAGAGCCAGGCGAAGTTGCTCAGATCCGGTCCGCCCTGACCCGGTGAGAGGGAAGGAGGGGAGGAGGTTCTTGCGGGCGGCATCGGCACGCCGGGCCGATGCGTGAATTCGGGAGCGTCCTGCCGTGAGGTCCGGGCGACGGGCCAGTAATTCCGAGGGAAGACCGACGGGAACCTGTCGTTTGAGATTCGGCAGGTCGGAGGTAGCCTTCAGTTCTCCCGACGGATAGCGCCCGAGAAGGAGTTGCAGTGCCCGTGCGGCTTCGTCGCGTCGCAGGACCTGACTGCGCAGGTTGCGTTCTGCACTTGCCACGTTGTTGCGACCAAACTGGACATCCACGGCCCGTAAAAGAGCCTCGCGATGGCGTCGGCTGATGAGCGAGAGGCTCTTCTTGAAGTCGGCGAGAGTTTGTTCGGCCAGTTCCACCTGTTGCTGGGCTTCCGTCAGGTTGACCCATGCCTTGGCGGTGTTGATCGCGAGAGACAGCTGCGCAGAGCGGTAGTCAGCGAGCGCAGCCTGGTAATCGGCCCGGGTGGCGTAATCGAGATCGCGGAGGCGACCCCAGACGTCGATTTCCCAACTGGTTGCGAAGGAGAGCCCGTAGAAACCGCTGGAGATTCCCGGGGAGGGGCCAAGTCCGGCGTGGCTCCGGGAAGTCGTGCCGTTAGCACTGATGCGTGGAAGCCGGGCTGCTCTTGCGGTGATGGTGCTCTCGCGCGTGGAACGTAGCCGGTAAGCGGCGGACTGCAGGTTATTGTTCCTCCGAACAGCCTCCCGTACCAGGTTGCTCATGCGGTGGTCCTGGAACTCGGCGAGCCAGCCCGTGGAGATTTTTTCATGTTGTCCGGTGGAGGTCTCTTTCCAGAGAGAGGGAAGATCGATGGCAGCCTCCCCGGCGGGACGTCTGCCATTCTCCTGTAGTGCACAGCTCGCAAGGAGCAGGACATTGGGAGAGAGAAGAAGTAAGAGGCGTCGCACGGCGGGAATCTTGGGGCTGAATCAGAGGGATTCAAGGTGTTCCGCAGGTTCCGGTAATGACCGTCATAAGCGCGGAAAGATTCACTGTTTCTTTCATAATGAGAATACCTTGGATTTGAAGCGCTTGGGACTTGTTTAGCTCGCTCACTCAATTAGAATTCCTTCGATCCGATGCCCCCCGGAATCGGAGCATTTCCCCCTAATGATCTTCAGCTCTGGTTATTCTATTGTCGCAATCAGCTAATCATCTGGATCCACTCCCTAAGCGTGCGGTGCAAGTTTGGTTTTGATTCAAGAAACGCCAGATTGACTTTTAGTTCAACACATCCCCTTTCCTTGCAACTTATCTAACGTTCTAATGGCTGAAGACGTCGATGGGCATTCCACTTCCTTCGCCTCGACAGGGAGGGTGGATCGTTGGTGGGTGGAACCTTTGGTAACGGGAGCCGGTTTTCTTTGCTTCGTCGTTTACACCACCTGGGCCATGTTTCAAGCGGGTCATTATTGGTCTGATGCCTACCTGTCTCCTCTGTATTCGCCATTGTTTTTCATTGATGGATCGCTCGATCATCAAGCCCCTTTACATCATGCTTGGTTGGGGGCATGGCCGACGGGATGGAATTGGTGGCCCGATTGGCTTCCAAAATCCCCTGCGATTTTCATTCTCGCTGGCCCCCTGGCTTTTCGAATGACCTGTTATTACTACCGCAAGTTCTACTATCGCTCCTATTTTGCATCGCCACCAGCTTGCGCCGTAACTTCTCTCCCGCAGAAGAAATACAAGGGGGAAACTGCCCTGTTTGTATTCCAGAACATACACCGCTATACCTTGTACATCGCCATAGGCTACATCGTTATACTGACGTATGATGCCTTGATGTCCTTCTTCAAAGGGGGGGACATAATCAATGGCGAGTTCGGGGTGGGAGTGGGCAGTCTTGTTCTTTGCATGAACGTCGTTTTGCTGAGTGGATACACCTTTGGATGCCATGCTTTTCGT